>JRYL01000484.1_pt1 | contig 34519 bp, 23 predicted proteins | sample 235391 | NCBI WGS metagenome assembly JRYL01 (sample SAMN03074223, study PRJNA261481) | activated sludge metagenome | biome: Wastewater Treatment Plant; feature: Wastewater; material: Activated sludge; isolation source: activated biomass of a wastewater treatment plant treating wastewater from... ...
GCGCCAACCTGCAGCGCGTGGGCTGGGCCGCGGAACGTCTGAACGCCACCTCGCTCGACGACGCCCTGAAGTCCGGCACCACCCACCTCAGCGACGACTGGCAGGCGCTGGTGCGCCATCCGGCCATCGACGTGGTGGTCGAATGCACCGGCCACCCCATCGCCGCCGTCGACCACTGCCTGGAAGCCTTCGCCCACGGCAAGCACGTCGTCAACGTCACCGTCGAGGCCGACGCCTTCTGCGGCCCGCTGCTGGCGCGCCGCGCGGCCGACGCCGGCGTGGTGTATTCGCTGGCCTTTGGCGACCAGCCGGCGCTGATCTGCGACCTGGTGGACTGGGCGCGCACCTGCGGCTTTCCGGTGGTGGCGGCCGGGCGCGGCCACAAGTGGCTGCCGCACTTCTGCACCAGCACGCCCGAAACCGTGTGGGGCTACTACGGCCTGACGCCCGAGCAGGCCACGCGCGGCGGCCTGAACCCCAAGATGTTCAACAGCTTCCTCGACGGCAGCAAGCCGTCGATCGAAAGCACCGCCGTGGCCAACGCCACCGGTTTGGCTGTGCCGAGCGACGGCCTGCTCTACCCGCCCGGCAGCATCGACCAGATCCCCAACCTCACGCGCCCGCGAAGCGAAGGCGGCGTGCTGGAGCGCAAGGGCATGGTCGAGGTCATCTCATCCCTGCGCCCTGACGGCACACCCATCGACTACGACATCCGCATGGGCGTGTGGGTCACCGTCGAGGCCGAGACCGATTACATCAAGCACTGCTTCGAGGAATACAACGCCCAGACCGACGACAGCGGACGCTACTTCACGCTCTACAAACGCTGGCACCTGATCGGCCTGGAAGTCGGCCTGAGCCTGGCCAGCGTCGCCCTGCGCGGCGAGCCGACCGGCGTGGCCACCGGCTGGCATGCCGACGTCGTGGCCACCGCCAAGCGCGACCTGAAGCCCGGTGAATTGCTGGACGGCGAAGGCGGCTACACCGTCTGGGGCAAGCTGCAGCCGGCGGCCAAGTCCGTCGCCATGGGCAGCCTGCCGCTGGGCCTGGCGCACGACGTGAAACTGATCCGCCCGGTGGCGCAGGGCCAGTCCCTCACCTGGGCCGACGTCGCCATCGACACCGGCACGCACGCCTATCGGATTCGCCAGCAGATGGAATCCCTGCTGACACCAGACAGCTGACGCCCGCGCTAAAATGCACGCACCTTCGTGGGGGGGTAGCTCAGCTGGGAGAGCGCGTCGTTCGCAATGACGAGGTCGGGAGTTCGATCCTCCTCCTCTCCACCACAAACCCTTCTTTCAAGCGGCCTCCGGGCCGTTTTTCTTTTCACACCCACAAATAAACCCCGGAACGGATTCGCCAACCTGGACGTTGCCGGGGTCACGAGAGTCAGGCGGCGGTGTCCGGTCGTCGGGCTCACGCAATCAGGGAGCCGCTGAGGGGATGCGGTAGAGCCTTGCGCTCGCTCGATACACTCGTTCACATGGCCTCCCAACCCGCCCTGTCCTCCTTCATCTGGGCCGTCGCCGACCTGCTGCGCGGCGATTACAAGCAGTCCGACTACGGCAAGGTGATCCTGCCGTTCACGGTGCTGCGCCGCCTGGATTGCGTGCTGGATTCAACCAAGCCGGCGGTGCTGGCCGAACTGGCCGCCAAGGAAAAGCTCGGCGTCAACCCGGCCCCGTTTCTCTCGCGCATCACCGGCCGGCAGTTCTTCAACGCCAGCCCGCTCGATTTGAAGAAGCTGCTGGGCGACCCAACCCACGTCGCCACCAACCTGTTCGCCTACATCCAGGGCTTCTCGCCCGAGGTGCGCGACATCTTCGAGCACTTCGAGTTCCAGACGCAGATCGAGCGCCTGTCCAAGGCCGGCCTGCTGTATCAGGTGACGGAGAAGTTCTGCCAGATCGACCTGCACCCCGACAAGGTCAGCAACGCCGACATGGGCACGGTGTTCGAGGAGCTGATCCGCAAGTTCGCCGAACTGTCGAACGAAACCGCCGGTGAGCACTTCACCCCGCGCGAAGTCATCCGCCTGATGGTCAACCTGCTGTTCATCGAGGACGACGAGGTGCTGGCCAAGCCCGGCGTGGTGCGCACCCTGTACGACCCCACGGCCGGCACCGGCGGCATGCTCAGCGTTGCCGGCGAATACCTGCATGAGCACAACCCCAAGGCCAGCCTGGCCGTCTACGGGCAAGAGCTCAACCCCGAGTCCTACGCCATCTGCAAGGCCGACATGCTCATCAAGGGGCAGGACGTGGCCAACATCGTGTTCGGCAACACCCTGAGCGACGATGGCCACCCCACCAAGACCTTCGACTACATGCTCTCCAACCCGCCCTTTGGCGTGGAATGGAAGAAGGTCGAGCGAGAAGTGCGCAAGGAACACCAGGACAAAGGCTTCGCCGGCCGCTTCGGCCCCGGCCTGCCGCGCGTGTCGGATGGCTCCATGCTGTTTTTGCTGCACCTCATCAGCAAGATGCGCCCGGCCACGGAAGGCGGCAGCCGCTTCGGCATCGTGCTGAACGGCTCACCGCTGTTCACCGGCGGCGCCGGCTCGGGCGAATCCGAAATCCGCCGCTACGTGCTGGAAAACGACCTGCTGGAAGCCATCGTCGGCCTGCCCACCGACATGTTCTACAACACCGGCATCGCCACCTACGTGTGGATTCTGTCCAACCGCAAGCCGGCGGCGCGCAAGGGCAAGGTGCAGCTCATCGACGCCAGCGGCATGTGGCAGAAGATGCGCAAGAGCTTGGGGCAAAAGCGCAAGGAACTGTCCGACGCCCACATCGACCGCATCACCCGCCTGTTCGGCCACTTCGAGGAAGCCAGCGACCACGACGCCGACGGCAGCGCCAGGCCCATCAGCCGCATCTTCGACAACGAGGACTTCGGCTACCACAGCATCACCGTGGAGCGCCCGCTGCGCGGCGAAGACGGCAAGGTGGTGCTGGGGCAGAAAGGCAAGCAAAAAGGCAAGCCCCAGCCCGACAGCAGCCTGCGCGACACCGAGAACGTGCCCTACAAGGACGACATGGCCGAGTATTTCAAACGCGAAGTGTTGCCGCATGCGCCCGACGCGTGGATCGACTCGGACAAAACCAGGGTGGGTTACGAGATTCCGTTCAACCGGCATTTCTACGTGTTCAAGCCGCCCCGGCCGTTGGCCGAGATCGACGCCGACCTGAAGGCCAGCACCGACCGCATCCTGGAGATGATCAAGGGGCTGTCGGCATGAGCTTTGCGCGGTATCCGGCGTACAAGGACAGCGGGGTGGAGTGGCTGGGGGAGGTGCCGGCGCATTGGGAGGTGCGTCGGCTGCGGCACGCTGTGCAACTCAACCCGTCGAAGAGCGGGGTTCGTCACCTGCCGGGCAAAACCGAAGTTTCCTTTCTCCCGATGGAAGCCATTGGCGATGATGGCTCGCTTGATCGGGAGCGCAGTCGTCCCATCAGCGAAGTGGAAAGTGGATACACGTATTTCCGAGACGGCGATGTCACCATCGCCAAGATCACACCTTGCTTCGAGAACGGCAAGGGCGCCGTCATGCGGGATTTGCTTGGTGGCATCGGTTTTGGCACAACGGAATTGATCGTGGCTCGCCCTGATGATGCCGTCGTCAGCAGCGAGTATCTGGATCGAATCTTCAACTCACATCCGTTTCGGCGGTTGGGTGAAGCGGCCATGTATGGCGCCGGCGGCCAGAAGCGCGTACCAGACGACTTCGTGCGCGATTTCGCGATCGCCTTGCCACCCCGCGAAGAACAAGCTGACATCGAAACATTCCTCGACCGCGAAACCGCCAAGATCGACGCGCTGGTGGCGGAGCAGGAGCGGTTGATCGCGTTGCTGAAGGAAAAGCGCCAAGCCGTCATTTCGCACGCCGTCACCAAGGGGCTTGATCCGTCGGTGCCGATGAAGGATTCGGGGGTGGAGTGGTTGGGGGAGGTGCCGGCGCATTGGGAGGTCGTTCGCATCAAGCATGTCGTCGCATCCATCGAACAAGGGTGGAGCCCGCAGTGCGAAAGCTACCCGGTGGAATCCGCAGATCAATGGGGCGTACTCAAGGTGGGTTGCGTCAACGGCGGCGTGTTCAATCCTGACGAAAACAAAGTGCTACCAGATGACTTGACGCCAGTGCCGGCTCTGGCGATTCGTGCTGGCGATGTACTGGTTTCTCGTGCTAACACGCGTGAACTGGTTGGGAGTGCAGCGACGGCGTTGATGGACTATCCCAACCTCCTCCTGTGCGACAAGCTCTATCGGCTGCGCTTGAACCACAAGATGGACGCTCCTCAGTATTTGGCGTACTTCCTTGGCTGTTTGCCAGTGCGGGAACAGATTGAGTTGGCCGCCACGGGCGCCAGCAGTTCGATGCTGAACATCGGGCAAGCGACGATTCTGGAACTGCGTTTACCGCGCCCCGATGTGGAAGAACAACTGGCGATCACTGCGCATCTCGACGCAGTGACGGCACGCATGCGCGATACGGCGACAGAGGCAGAGGCAATCATCGCCGCCCTCCAAGAACGCCGCTCCGCCCTGATCTCCGCCGCCGTCACCGGCCAGATCGACGTGCGCCGTGCGCCGGAACAAGCGCCGTGAACTCCTGTTCTGATAGCTGCTTGCGCTTGATGGACAAGGGCCAGAGCCTGTTTTGACCCAAAAATTACCCCATGCGTGGTCGCCCATGACGCCACCCGAAGGACCGCCAGCGCACAGCGCGTAACTGAGCAAAAAATCCCCGCCCCCTCGGTTTCTGAACAAAATGTCGTCCCGCTGAACATTTTTCGGTCCAAGACACCCCGCATGAACGCCCCCATCGGCTACGCCTGGCTACAGCAGCACCTGCAAGCCCCCGACTTTCTGGGCGAGCAGCGCGCGCGCCTGGCGCCGGTGCAGCGGCTGGAGCGCCTGCCGGGTGGCACGCTGCTGGTGCCCGCCCGCCTGGCGCCCGCGCCCGACGCGCTGGCGCACGCGCTGTTCGCCATCAAGCACGAGGGCGTGCGGCTGGACTATCTGGCCGCTGCGCTGCGGCAAGTGCCCGCGCAGGCCATGCACGATCTGGTGGCGCGCACGCCCAACGGGGGTTACGTGCGCCGCCTGGGGCTGTTGTGGGAGCAGTTCAATGGGCAGCCGATTGACGGGCTGGGCGCCGGGCCGCAGGTGTCGGCGGCCTATGTGCCGCTGTTCGACCCGCGCACGCATCTGGTGGGGCCGTCGCGCCGCAACGCGCGCTGGCGCGTGGACGTGAACGGCCTGGGCGACTGGGGCTTTTGCCCGCTGGTGCGCCGCACGCCCGCCCTGCAGGCCGCGCTGGATGCGCAAGTGCTGGCGCGTGCGCAGGCCTTTGCCGACAGCGTGGGGCCGCAGATGCTGGAGCGCGCGCTGTCGTGGGCCTACCTGAGCGAGACCGAGGGCTCGTTCGCCATCGAGCGCGAGACGCCGCCGCAGGACAAGGCGGCGCTGTTCGTGGGCCTGCTGCAACGCGCGCACGACCGCCAGCCCCTGACCGAAGACTATCTGGTGGCCTTGCAGAACGCGGCGGTGACCAACCCGCTGGACCGCGCGGTGCAGTTCCGCACCGAGCAGAACCGCCTGCAGGACAGCCGCCTGGGTGCGGCCGGCGTCACCTATGTGCCGCCGCCACCCGAGCTGGCGGCGGAGCTGATGGCGCACCTGATGGCGCTGGCCAACCAGCGCCCTGCCCCGCTGGACGCGCTGGCCCACGCGGCGCTGGTGTCGTTTGCGTTCGTGTTCATCCACCCGTTCATGGATGGCAATGGGCGCCTGTCGCGCTTTTTGACCCACCACGGGCTGGGCCAGGCCGAGGCGCTGCCGCGCGGGTTTCTGCTGCCGGTGTCAGTGGCGATGAAGCGGCACGAAGCCGACTACCTGGCGGCGCTGCAGGCCTTCAGCCGCCCGGCCCGTGCGCTGTGCCAGGTGCTGTGGGCGGGCGATGACGACTACACCTTCGACTGGGCCGCCGGGGCGGACACGTGGTTCCGCTACATGGACGTGACCGAGGGTGTGCGCTTCACGCTGGAGATGGCGCTGGCCGCGCTGGAGACGCACCTGCAGGGCGAGGTGGCCTTCCTGGCCCTGTTCGACGAGGTGAGGCGCCACATCGAGGCGCGGCACGACCTGCGCGGCAGCGACCTGGCCACGCTGATCGTGACCATCTGGCAGAACGGCGGCGTGCTGTCAGCCACCCGGCGCAAGCGCTTTGCCGAGCGCGTGCAGGGCCACGTGCTGGACGCGATCGAGGCGGCGGTGCAGCGGCGCATGCGCGGGCAGCCGCTGACCGATGATGACGATGACTGACAACGACCACGACTATTGAGAATTCCGTAATTCATGACACGCTGTCTGCCCTCACCCCTGCCCTCTCCCAGAGGGAGAGGGAGTTCTCTTTGTGGCAGCACGCATGGTCATGATTATTGAAAACGTCAATAAAACCCCAGGCCCCATGACCCTGCACACCGAAGTCCAGCTCGAACGCGACATCTGCACCCACCTTGGCGCGCACGGCTGGCTGTATGCCGAACCCGGCACCGACGGCGATGCCCGCAGCTACGACACCCCGCGCGCGCTGTACCCGCCCGACCTCGTGGCGTGGCTGCAAGCCACCCAGCCCGACGCATGGGACAAGCTGACCCAACTGCACGGCGCCGGTACCGAAGCCGTGGTGCTGGAGCGCCTGCGCAAAGCCCTTGACGACCGGGGCACGCTGGACGTGCTGCGCCACGGCCTGGAGATGATGGGCCTGCGCAAACGTCTCGACCTCGCCCAGTTCAAGCCCGCGCTGGCCATGAACGCCGAGCTGCAGGCCCGCTACGCCGCCAACCGCCTGCGCGTGCTGCGGCAGGTGCGCACCAACCACGACGACATCATCGACCTCGTGCTGCTGCTGAACGGCATTCCGGTGGCCACCGCCGAGATCAAGACCGACTTCACGCAGGACGTGAACCTGGCCATCGACCAGTACCGCTTCGACCGCATTCCGCGCCCCAAGGGCAAGGCCAGCGCCGAACCGCTGCTCGACTTCCCGCGCGGCTCGCTGGTGCACTTCGCCATCAGCAACCGGCTGGTGCACATGGCCACGCGGCTGCTGGGGCCCGCCACGCAGTTCCTGCCCTTCAACCTGGGTGACGCCGGCGGCGCCGGCAACCCGCCCCATGCCGCCGGCCACCGCACCCACTACCTGTGGGAGCAGGTGTGGCAGCGCGATTCGTGGCTCGACATCCTGGGCCGCTACCTGATCGCGCGGCGCGACAGCAAGAAGAAGATCACGGCGGTGCTGTTTCCGCGCTACCACCAGCTCGACGCCACCCGCAAGCTGGTGCAGGCCGTGCTGGCCGACGGGCCGGGGCAGAAGTACCTGATCCAGCACAGCGCCGGCTCGGGCAAGACCAACTCGATTGCGTGGACGGCGCACTTCCTGTCGGACCTGCACGACGCACAGAACCACAAGGTGTTCTCCACCGTGCTGGTCATCAGCGACCGCAACGTGCTCGATGCCCAGTTGCAGGAAGCCATCTACGACTTCCAGCGCACCACGGGCGTGGTCGCCACCATCACCGGCGCCGACGCCAGCAAGAGCCAGCAACTGGCCCAGGCCCTGTCGGGTGACAAGAAGATCGTCGTCTGCACCATCCAGACCTTCCCCTTCGCGCTGGAGGCGGTGCGCGAGCTGGCCGCCACCCAAGGCAAGCGCTTTGCCGTCATCGCCGACGAGGCGCATTCCAGCCAGACGGGCGAATCCGCCGCCAAGCTCAAGGCCGTGTTGACGACCGAGGAACAGCAGGCGCTGGCCGACGGCGGCGAAATCAGCAACGAGGACATCCTGGCCGCCCACATGCAGGCTCGCGCCGGGCAGGATGCCGCCATCAGCACCATCGCCTTCACCGCCACACCCAAGGCCAAGACGCTGGAGCTGTTCGGCCGCCGGCCCGACGCCAGCCAGCCGGCCAGCGAGACCAACCTGCCGCAGGCCTTCCACATCTACAGCATGCGGCAGGCCATCGAGGAGGGTTTCATCCTTGACGTGCTGCAGAACTACACCCCGTACAAGCTGGCCTTCCGCCTGACGCATGAGGGCAAGGACTGGACCGACGCCGAGGTGGACAAGGGCGAAGCCGTGAAGGGGCTGATGCGCTGGGTGCGCCTGCACCCGTACAACATCGCGCAGAAGGTCGCCATCGTGGTCGAGCACTTCGCGGACAACGTCCAACCTCTGCTGAACGGCCACGCCAAGGCCATGGTGGTGACCGCCAGCCGGCAGGAAGTGGTGCGCTGGAAACGCGCCATGGACAAGTACATCGCCGAGCAGGGCTACCCCATCGGCACGCTGGTGGCCTTCTCGGGCGAGGTGCCCGACGCGGACAACGGCAACGAACCCGTGACCGAGAAATCGCCCAGCCTGAACCCCGGCCTGAAAGGCAAGGACATCCGCGAAGCCTTCGCCACGCCCGAGCACCAAATCCTGCTGGTGGCCAACAAGTTCCAGACCGGCTTCGACCAACCGCTGCTGTGCGGCATGTATGTCGACAAGAAGCTGGGCGGCATTCAGGCCGTGCAGACCTTGAGCCGCCTCAACCGCGCCTACAACGGCCCGCATGGACTCAAGGACACCACCTACGTGGTCGACTTCGTCAACGAGCCGGACGAGGTGCTGGCGGCGTTCCAGGTCTATTACGAGACGGCCGAGCTGTCGGGCGTGACGGACCCGAACCTGATTCTGGACCTGAAGGCCAAGCTGGACGGCAGTGGCCACTACGACGAATTCGAGGTCGACCGGGTGGTGAACGTCGAGCTGGACCCCAAGGCGACGCAGGCGCAGCTCGTCGCTGCCATCGAGCCGGTGGCGGATCGGCTGCTGAAGCAATACAAGGCGGCGAAGCAGAAGCAGCAGGCCCACCCGGAAACCAGCCCCGAGCACAAGGCCGCCAAGGACGAGCTGGAGGCGCTGGTGCTGTTCAAGCGCGATCTCGGCAGCTATGTGCGCGTGTACGCCTTCCTCGGCCAGCTCTTCGACTACGGCAATACCGCCATCGAGAAGCGCGCCATCTTCTTCAAGCGCCTGCTGCCGCTGCTGGACTTCGGGCGCGAGCGGGACGGCATCGACCTGAGCAAGGTGGTGTTGACGCACCACAAGCTGAAGGAGCAAGGCCAGCGCAGCCTGACCTTGAACGAGACCGATGGGGAGTACAAGCTCAAGCCGATGACGGAGCCGGGCAGTGGCCAACTGCAGGACAAGGAAAAGCTGCTGCTGTCGGAAATCCTCGACCGCGTGAACGACCTGTTCGAGGGCGAGCTGACGGATGACGACAAGCTGGTGTACGTGAACAACGTCATCAAGGGCAAGCTGATGGAGTCCGAGGTGCTGGCCGAGCAGGCGCGCAACAACACCAAGGCGCAGTTCGCGGCGTCACCGAACTTCGATGCCGAACTGATGGACGCCATCATCGCGGCCTTTGAGGCACATCAGGTGATGAGCCGGCAGGCGCTGGATTCGGAGAAGGTGCGGGCCGGCATCAAGAGCATCCTGCTGGGACCGGCCGGGTTGTACGAGGGGTTGAGGGCGGGCTGAAAGAGGATGGCCCGTGTGTGGGCACCTCGCTGTCTGCGGCCGAGCTACCGGGCGCGCCTATCGGATGGAAAGCGGGTTTGCAGCGGCAGGGTCTGGTCGCTCGTTCGAAGAACAGTCTTTCGGGGTTCCGCCCAACGGCTGAACGCGACGCCCTCAACGATCCAAACAAAAAAAAGCGGCCTTCGGGCCGCTTTTTTGCTTGGCGCCCTCACGTCATTCCAATTCCAGATCAAAGCTGCAATAGCTCGTCATTCCGGCGCAAAGCCTGCCCCGTACCGCGATACGGGGCCGGAATCCAGACGGCGTGTGCGAAGAAACATGGATTCCGGCCTTCGCCGGGATGACGGTGATTGACGCATTGAATCGGCAATGGAATCACTTCAGCAGTTCGGCCCGGCGGCGCTGGTACTCGCGCTCCGACAGCCTGCCCTGGCGCCGCTGTTGCTGCAGCTCGCGCAGGTGTTGTGCGGTGTTGCCGGTGGCCGAGGGTGCCGCGGCCGGTGCGGGGCTTGGCGGGGCCGTGGTCGCAGCGGGGGCGGACCTGCCGGCGGCGCCCGCTGGCGCGATGCTGGCTGCGGCGGCTGACGGCGTGAGCAGGCCCGACTTCTGCACGCCCGCCCGGCCGGTGCCTTCGTCCACCACATGGAGTTCGGTACGGCCGCGCACGATGCCCACCTTGAACTCCTGCCAGACATAGGTCGCCCGGCCCGCCTGTACCGTGACGGTCAGGCTGGCAGTGTTGTCGCCCCGCGATTCGATGGTGTACTGGCCGGGGTTCAGGTCGAGGCGGAAGAAAGACTGGCCACTGGTGTCGCCCACGCTGACGCCGTTGACCACCACCTCGAGCCCCAGCGCCGCACCCAGCAGTTCGCTGCGGTAGATGTAGAGCGCACCCTTGCCCGGGCGCGTGGTGAAGGCCTTGGCCTGGGCGTCCTCGGCCTCCGAAGCCTTGTGCACGAAGGCGCAACCGCTCAGCCACAGCGCCGCGCCCGGCACGGCCCATACGAGAAGTCTGCGTCGCATTTCAATCCCTCCTGTCGAGCGGGCATTGTGCGGGGCGTTCACGCGCAGGGGTGTTGCAAGAAGTACGGGCCACAGTACGCAGCACAGGGCCGAACAGGCCCGGCTGCGGCTGCGCCATCAGGGGCCGCGCACCAGGCGCTGCAGGCCGGGCAGCGCAGCCAGCGCGTTGCCGGTAGTCGTCGCGGCCCAGGCTGCTGGCGGCACGCCACGCAGTTGCGCGACTTCGGCCCCGATGCGCGGCAGCTCGCCCGGCTCGTTGCGGCCCTGACCGTGGCCGGCGGCGCGCTGCTCGGCGGTGGCGTAGAGCCAGTGGGGCGGAATGTCGGGGGCGTCGGTTTCCATCACGATGGCATCGGCCGGCAGTTGGGCCGCCAGCGCGCGCAGGCGCGTGGCGCGCTCGTAGGTGACGGCGCCGCCGAAGCCCAGCCTGAAGCCCATGTCCAGAAACATATCGGCCTGCTGGCGGCTGCCGTTGAAGGCGTGGGCGATGCCGCCGGGCACGCCGATCTCGCGCAGGCCCTTCAGCACCTGGTCGACCGAGCGCCGCACGTGCAGGATCACGGGCAGGCCGTGGCGGCGCGCCAGCTTGAGCTGTTCGCGGAAGAAATGCTCCTGCCGCTGGCGCAGCGGGTCTTCGGTGAGTTCGGGCACGAAGTAGTCCAGCCCGATCTCGCCCACGGCCACCAGGCGCGGATCATCGGTGTGGGCGGTGAGCGCCTGGTCCAACCGCGCGAGGGCGTCGTGCAGCGCCCATTGCACGTACATCGGGTGGATGCCCAGGGCATAGGCGTCGCCGAAGCGGTGCGCCAGCGTGCGCACCGCCTCGAAGGCCGTCACCTCGACCGCCGGAATCACGCAGAGTGCTACGTTTTCAGAAGCTGCCCGCGCCCGCACGGCGGCCACGTCGGCCGAAAAATTGCCTGCATCCAGGTGGCAGTGGGTGTCAATCCAGAAGGCCATGGCAGCATCATGCCCGAGCCGGGCGTGGGGTGAACACCCTCGCACAAGCGGCGTGAACCGTGCTACCTTCCCAAGCATGTGTCCGGTTGTCAGGTGACCTGCATGCGTCGAACCGCGCTCTACAGTCGTTCCACCCCTCGCCCTGCTGTGCCTACGGAGGTCGATCCGCCAGTGCAAGAGGCCGTGGCCGAGGCGCCCGAGGCCGCCGCAAGGCCAGCGCGGCACCAACGGGCGGGCGCGTTCGCACGTCACCCCGGCACGTTGTGGGCCGCCATTGCGGCGCTCGCCCTGGCGCTGGCCCTGCCCGACACGCCCTGGCGCGCGCCGGCGCAGCGCAAGCTGACGCAGGACGACATCAACGCCGCCGTGATGCACACGCTGACCCAGAAAACCCTGCCCTCGCAGGCCGCGCGCGCCGCCGCCGCCGTGGGCCCCTCGCTGGTGCGGGTGGAGGGCGACATCCCCGGCAGGAAGGGCCGCAAGGGCCCAGCCGAGATGGGCCGCGGCGTGGGCACGGGCGTGGTGATCATCGACAACGGCACCATCCTGACCAACTTGCATGTGGTGCAGGAAGCCGAGTCCATCACCGTGACCTTTGCCGACGGCACCGAGTCGCCCGCCGCCATCGTCAACGTGCAGCCCGAGAACGACCTGGCCGTGCTGCGCGCGCAGAAAATCCCCGACGACCTGGTGGCCGCCACCATGCGCTCCACCGCCGATCTGATGCCCGGCGACGAGGTGGTGGCCATCGGCTTTCCGTTCGGCATCGGGCCCTCGGTGTCGGCGGGCGTGGTGTCGGGGCTCAAGCGCGGCTTCAAGTCGCCCGAGGGCGGGCAGACGATGAGCAACCTGATCCAGTTCGACGCCGCCGCCAACCCCGGCAACTCGGGCGGGCCGCTGGTGACGATGGACGGTCAGGTGGTGGGCATCGTCACCGCCATCCTCAACCCCACGCCGGCGCGCACCTTCCTGGGCATCGGCTTCGCGGTGCCCATTGAAAACGCTGCCACCGCCGCCGGCCAACCGCCGTTCTAAGAGATGCACCCCCCCTGAGTCGCTGACGCGCCTTCCCCCCTCTGCTGTGCGAGGGGGGACAACGCCAGTCGCCGGCGCAGGTCCGTCGATGGCGTTCGCTGGCATGGCCTGCTCCGCGGCCATCTGATTTTCTGGAGTATCAACTGCATGATGACGACCGAAGAATCCTTCCGGCAAGACCCCGCCACCGCCGAGCTGATGGAGCAGATCCTCTACGAGGTCAAGCGCATCGTGGTCGGACAGGACCGCTTTCTGGAGCGCGTGATGGTCGCCCTGCTGTCCGGCGGCCACCTGCTGGTCGAGGGCGTGCCGGGGCTGGCCAAGACCCTGACGGTGAAGACGCTGGCCAGCGTGCTGCAGGGCCAGTTCAAGCGCATCCAGTTCACGCCCGACCTGGTGCCGGCCGATCTGATCGGCACGCGCATCTACAACCAGAAGACGGGCGACTTCAGCACCGCGCTGGGCCCCGTGTTCACCCACCTGCTGCTGGCCGACGAGATCAACCGCGCGCCGGCCAAGGTGCAGAGCGCGCTGCTGGAGGTGATGCAGGAGCGCCAGGTGACGATTGCCGGGCAGACGCACTTCGTGCCCGAGCCCTTTCTGGTGATGGCCACGCAGAACCCCATCGAGACCGAAGGCACCTACCCGCTGCCCGAGGCGCAGGTCGACCGCTTCATGATGAAGGTGCTGGTGGACTACCCCACCGACGAGGAGGAGTTCGTCATCGCCCAGCGCGTGACCGGCCCGCGCATCGACGTGAACCCCGTCGCCAGCATGGAGCAACTGGCCGCGCTGCAGCGCCAGTGCCGGCAGGTGTATGTCGATCCGTCGCTGGTGCAGTACGCCGTCAAGCTGGTGTCGGCCACGCGCACACCGGGCGAGATCGGGCTGAAGGACCTGGTGCCCATGCTCACCTTCGGCGCCAGCCCGCGCGCCACCATCGGCCTGATCGAAGGCGCCAAGGCGCTGGCCATGATGCGCGGCCGCACCTACGCCCTGCCCGAGGACATGAGCGACCTGGTGCCCGACGTGCTGCGCCACCGCCTGGTGCTGTCGTACGAGGCACTGTCCGAAGGGCTGTCGGCCGACCAGATCGTGCTGCGCATCATGGCCAAGGTGCCGCCACCGCCCAAGCCGCTGGCGCACGAGAAGCAGGCCGCATGAGCATGCACGCCCACGCCTCCGTTGTAGGAGCAGCCTTGGCCGCGATGCAGCGCCCTGCCCTGCACCGCGGCCCCATCGCGGGCAACCCCGCTCCCACAAAAACCATAGCTGCCTGCGCTGATGGGATGGGCGCTGCAGCCCGAAAACACCCTGAACCTGTGGGAGCGGCCTTGGCCGCGATGGGCACATCGCTTGGCGCTGCCGGTCATCGCGGCCAAGCCCGCTGCCACACCGTCACGCCATGATCCGCTGGCTGCGCCGCGACAAAGCCCCGCTGCCGCACGCGGTGCCCAATCCAGCCCGCGCCGCGGCAGCCGATGCATCGCCGCCCAGCGCCGAGCACGTGCTGCGCCGGCTCGAATGGTCGGTGCTCAAGCGGCTCGACGGCGTGCTGCTGGGCGACTACCGCACGCTGATGCGCGGCAGCGGGCTTGATCTGGCCGACCTGCGCGAATACCAGATGCACGACGACGTGCGCCACATCGACTGGAACGTGACGGCGCGCATGCAGACGCCGCACGTGCGCGTGTTCACCGAAGACCGCGAGATGGCGGCGTGGTTCCTGCTCGACCTGAGTCCGTCGGTCGACTTCGGCTCCGGCATGCTGCGCAAACGCCAGGTGTCGGCCGAGTTCGTCGCCGTGCTGGCCCGGCTGCTGACGCGGCACGGCAACCGCGTGGGCGCGCTGCTGTACGGCGCGGGGGTCGAGAAGATGATCCCGGCCCGCGCCAGCCGCGCGCATGTGCTGCACCTGCTGCACGCCATGCAGCAGGTGCAGCCTTCAGCCACTACAAATAAGAGAGCTGGTCGCGCAGAACAGACAAGCGCTGGCGGCACAAAACTCTCTGAACTGCTGCTGGCCGCCGCCAACGCCATCCACCGCCGCTCGACCATCTTCGTGGTGTCCGACTTCATCAGCGAGCCGGGCTGGGAGAAGCCCCTGGGCCAGCTCGCGCTGCGCCATGAGGTCATCGCCGTGCGCCTGACCGACCCACTGGAACTGGAACTGCCCGACCTGGGCCTGCTGACCCTGCGCGACGCCGAAACCGGCGAGCAATTGCTGGTCGACACGCACAACCCGACCTTCCGCAAGCGCTTCGCCGCCATCGCCGCCCAGCGCGAGGCCGACTTGCGTCAATCGCTGGCGCGCGCCGGCGTGGACACGCTGGAGCTGTCGACCGACGACGACATGGCGCAAGCCATCGTGCGCTTCACCGAGTTGCGTCGGCAACGCGCCCGGCTGGCCGCCGGTGGGGACATGCCGGCGCATCTTCGCAAAACCGCCTGAGCGCGCGACAATGGACCGCAGTTGTACCCTGCCATGAACTTCACCTGGCCTGCCTTCCTGAAATGGCCTGCGGCGCTGCCGCAGCCCGGCTTCCTGTGGCCGCAGTTCCTGTGGCTGCTGCTGCTGTTGCCGCTGCTGGTGCTGCTGTACCTGTGGCTGCAGCGACGCAAGCAGAAGCTGGCGGTGCGCTACGCCAGCCTGGCCATCGTGAAGGAGGCCATGGGCAAGGGCCCCGGCTGGCGCCGGCACCTGCCGCCGCTGCTGCTGCTGGGCGCGCTGGGCGCCATGCTGCTGGCCAGCGCGCGGCCGGTGGCGCTGGTGGCGCTGCCGTCGAACCAGCAGACCATCATCCTGGCCATGGACGTCTCGGGCAGCATGCGCGCCGCCGACGTGGAGCCCAACCGCCTGGTGGCGGCGCAGAACGCGGCCAAGGCCTTTCTGAAAGACCTGCCGCGCGACGTCAAGGTCGGCATCGTGGCGTTTGCCGGCTCGGCGCAGGTGGCGCAGCTGCCGACGCTGAACCGCGAAGACCTGGTCACCGCCATCGACCGCTTCCAGCTGCAGCGCGCCACGGCCACGGGCAACGCCATCGTCATCTCGCTGGCCACGCTGTTCCCCAACGCCGGCATCGAGCTGCAGCAGCTCAGCTTCGACCGCATGCGCGGCATGGGCCGCTCGCTCGACCAGCCGCCGCCCAAGCAGGCCGAGTTCATCCCGGTGCCGCCGGGCTCGTACACCTCGGCCGCCATCATCATGCTCACCGACGGCCAGCGCACCACCGGGGTCGACCCGCTGGACGCCGCCAAGATGGCGGCCGACCGGGGCGTGAAGGTGTACACCGTGGGCGTGGGCACGGTGGACGGCGAGACCATCGGCTTCGAAGGCTGGTCGATGCGCGTGCGGCTGGACGAGGAAACCCTGAAGGACGTCGCCCAGCGCACCGCCGCCGAGTACTACTATGCCGGCACCGCGCAAGACCTGAAGAAGGTGTACGAGAACCTCAGCAGCCGCCTGACGCTGGAGAAGAAGGAAACCGAGATCTCCGCCCTGTTCGCCCTGGCGGGCGCGCTGCTGGCCCTGCTGGCGGCGGGGCTGTCGATGCTGTGGTTCAACCGCATCCTCTGAATTTCAAGCAAAATCGGCCTTCAGGCCAATACTGGCGGGCGCAAGCAGCTATTTTTTAGATAGCAAACGAAACCGACACATCGCCCCGCCACCATGTCGAGCATGGGCTCCCCTTCCGATACCGTCATCTTCAAGGCCCAGGGCCTGACCAAGGTCTACGCCATGGGCGACGTCGAGGTGCACGCGCTGCGCGGCGTCGATCTGGAACTGCGCGCGGGCGAATTCGTGGTCATGCTCGGCCCCTCGGGCAGCGGCAAGTCGACGCTGCTCAACATCCTGGGCGGGCTCGACGTGCCCAGCGGCGGCCAGGTCTGGTACCACGGCGAGGACCTGACCCGCGCCAAGGGGCTGCCAGCGCACCGCGTGGGTCGGTTGTGGAAGTTCCAGGTGTCCGAGGTGGATGACTGGGTGCGCGCCGGTGGTGCCGATGAGCATGCGGCTCCGGAAGAAAAGGGCTCGTGATGACCGGCCCCATCGAATTGCTGAATGAACACGAGTCTGCAGCCCGTGAGGGCTGGTAGGCCAAAAGGAGGGAAGTTTGTCCGCCATTGATACCCTGATCGCCCAAATCAGCGATCCCCGCCTGCGCGAGCGCCTCACTGCCGAGTGGAACAACGCGAAGAAAGAAAAGAAATTCGGTTTGGTGTTCGAAGACCACCTGCCCGAGTTGTTGCCGCTGCACGGTGCCAAACCGCGCAAGGGCGATCTGGTGTGTCGCCGTCAGGGCGCGCTGAAAGAGGTGTGGCAAATCCAGTCCATCCACGCGGGCGTGGCCACCTGCGTCAAGCCCAGCAACGAGGCGCACCCGAGCGAACCGACCCGTGCAGCGGCAGAGCCGGTGCAGTTTCCGGTGGATGAACTGCTGGTGGTGCGGGAGTTTGGCGAGCCGATCTTCCCCGCGCTGGTGCCGGTAGATGCCGTGGCCAACGGCCCGCTTGACGCCCCCTGGCACACGCTGATCGAGGCCGACAACTACCACGCGCTGCAGTTGCTGGATTACCTGTATGCCGGTCAGGTCGATTGCATCTACATCGACCCGCCCTACAACACCGGCGCGCGCGACTGGAAATACAACAACGACTACGTGGACGGCAACGATGGCTGGCGGCACAGCAAGTGGCTGGCCTTCATGGAAAAGCGGCTGAAGCTGGCGAAGCGCCTGCTCAAACCGGATACCGGTGTACTGATCGTCACGATTGATGAGCATGAGGTGCATCACCTCGGGATGCTGCTGGAGCGTGAGTTTCCGGAGGCCGTCCGGCAAATGGCCACTATTGTGATTAATCAAAAGGGTGTGTCACAGGGCCGGCTAGCGAGAGCTGAAGAGTACGCCCTGTACGTCTTCATGCCTGATGCGTATTTGAAAACTCATCATGATGATCTGCTGTCACCAGACCGATCCGACCAAAAGCGGTTCCAAGTTCCTAGGTGGGAGTGGTTGCTTCGTGGTGGTAGCAATTCGAGACGGTCTGATAGACCGCTGCTCTTTTACCCAATTTATATTGACACCATTCGTAAAAAGATTACTGGTGTTGGCGAGCCCTTACCACTTGGCGAAACCCCTGATCTTGACGCATTCCCGGAGGGAACTGTTGCGTGGCCTATTCGAACTGATGGCTCTTATGGCAACTGGCAAGTTGGGCCATCGAGTTTTAAGGAGCTCATTGACGCCGGATTTGCCCGTCTCGGTGGCTATGACAAGAAACGAAGAACTTGGACTGTTCAATACCTAAACAGGGGGACTAGAGCCCGCATTGAGAATGGTGAGATTGTTGTTGTTGGGCGCAACAAGCAGACCAACGCTGTAGAGATCGAATACGCAAGCTCAGACTCGCGACTTCGTAATATAAAAACAGTCTGGCATCGAGGAATTCATGACTCGGGTATTTATGGATCAAGTCTCTTGAAATCTATCCTCGGAGAGAGTAGTAAGTTCACTTTTCCCAAGTCCCTCTATTCCACGCGCGATGCAGTGGCAGCCGTTGTCCGCGATCGTCCCAACGCACTGATCGTCGATTTCTTCGCAGGCAGTGGCACCACGCTGAATGCCGTCAACCTGCTCAACGCCACCGATGGCGGCCAGCGGCGCTGCATCCTGGTCACCAACAACGAAGTCTCCGCCGAGGAGGCGGCCGCACTGAGCGCACGCGGCCTGCAACCCGGCGATGCGGATTGGGAAGCGCAGGGCATCTGCCGCTCAGTGACCTGGCCGCGCAGCAAGTACACCATTCTTGGTCGCCGTGACGATGGCTCGGTGCTGACCGGTGAGTACCTGACCGGCAAAACGGTGGAGCGCGAGAAAGCGCGCAGCTTCACGCAGATCGGTTTTGTCGATCCTTTGCAGCTCGACACACTGCCCAAGAAGAAGCAGTTGGTGGCGCTGATCGACGGCTTGCCGCAAACGCTGGTGAAAGAGCCGTGCCCCTTCATCGTGTCGGAGGACCACAAGGCCAGCGTGCTGTTTGACCCGGCGGCCGCGGAGGATTGGCTGGAGGCGCTGGACGGGCAAGAACACATCACCGACTTTTACATCGTCACGCCGGTCAAGCGCGTGTTCGACCAGTTGAAGGCGCAGGTGGCCGAACTGCTCGGGCCGCTGCTGGTGCCCGAAGAAGAAAAGCGCCCGATGAGCGCGGGCTTTGCCGCTAACCTTGCCTACTTCAAGCTGGATTTTCTGGAGCGCGAACGCGTGTCGCTGCGCCGCGCCTTCCACGAAATCCTGCCGCTGCTGTGGCTGAAGGCGGGCGCCGTGGGGCCGCGACCGGAGTTGAAGCGTGGCGAGCCGGAGCCGGTGCTGTTTGCGCCGGAGGGCAGCAATTTTGTGGTGCTGCTGGATGAAACCCGCATGGGCCGCTTGCTGAAGTCGCTGGAGGGCCGCGCTGGCTTGTCACACGTGTTCATCGTCACCGATGCGGACGAGTCCTTCAAAACCATGGCGCAGGACGTGCGCGAGGTGGCGGGCAAGGCCAACCCCGGCTTGGCGGTGGTGCAGTTGTACCGCGATTACCTGCTCAATTTCATGATCAACAAGAATCAGGACCGCGCTGCCGGTCACACCGATACCCAGGGAGCGCGGGCATGAAGGTCACGCTGTTCGATTTTCAGAAAGACGCGCTGGGCAAACTACGCGATGCCTTGGTGAGCGCCCGCAAGAGCGTGTCGCCGGATAACCAGCAAGTCGTGGCCTTCTCGGCCGCTACGGGCAGCGGCAAGACCATCATGATGACGGCGCTGTTCGAGGCCATTCTGGACGAGCCCGATGACCAGTTGGCCTGGCCGCTGGATTGGGCGCCGCAGCCCGATGCCGTCATCCTGTGGGTGTCGGACATGCCCGAGCTCAACGAGCAAACCAAGCTCAAGATCGAGAGCAAATCGGACAAGGTGTACCGGGTTAATCAGCTCATCACCATTGATGCGCATTTCGACGCGCCCCGGCTGGATGGCGGGCGCATCTATTTCATCAACACGCAGAAGCTGGCCGTCAATCAGCCGCTGACCAACCGTGGCGACGGACGGCAGCATCTGATTTGGGAAACGCTGACCAACACTGCGCGCGCTATTCCCGATCGCTTTTATGTGGTGATCGACGAGGCGCACCGTGGCATGACGTCGGGCAAGGGTGCGCAGGCTGCGCAGACCCTGATGCAGCGCTTCTTGTTGGGTTACCCCGAGGTTGGCCTGGTCATGATGCCGATGGTGATTGGGGTGTCGGCCACGCCCAAACGATTCCTGGATTTGATGGCGAATGCCGAGCACACCGTGACCAGGCGCAAGGTGGCCGTGCCTGCTGAGGAGGTGCGCAAGTCCGGCCTGCTGAAAGACCGCATCCTGATCCATCACCCTGAAGCCGCCACCACGGCGGAAATGGCGCTTTTGGAAGAGGCGGCACGGCGCTGGGGGCAGATGACCGCGGCTTGGCGCGCTTACTGCCAGGAGGAGCAGGAGCAAACCATCTGGCCGGTGCTGGTGGTGCAGGTGGAAAACGGCTCAGAACGGCAACTGACCAAGACCGACCTCGGCGCAGCGTTGACGGTGATCGAAAGCGCCATTGGTCGTCGCCTGAAAGAGGGAGAGGTCGCCCATGCGATGCACGACACAGGCGATCTGGATGTGGGCGGCCGCCGGGTGCGCAAGGTGGAAGCCTCGCGGATTGATGCGGACAAAAACATCGGTGTGGTGTTCTTCAAGACCAGCCTGTCCACCGGCTGGGATTGCCCGCGCGCCGAAGTGATGATGTCGTTCCGCCGTGCGGAGGACCACACCTACATCGCCCAGTTGCTGGGCCGGATGGTGCGCACACCTCTGGCACGCCGTATCGAAAAGGATGCCGCGCTCAACGATGTGCATCTGTTCTTGCCGTACTTCGATACGGGTGCTGTGGAAAGCGTGGTGGCCGCGCTGCACAACGCGGAAGATGTGCCGCCCGCCGAAACGGGCTCCAGCCGCCATCTGGTGGTGCTCAAGCGGCGCGAAGGCTGCGAGTCCATCTTTGCGGCACTCGACGAATTGATCACCTACCGTGTGAACGCTGCTCGGGCACAGAGCCCACTGCGCCGGTATATGGCCATCTCACGCAGCCTGACCATCGATGAGATCGATGACGAAGCCTGGGGCCGGGCCAAGCAGCAGATCGTTGAGTGGATGGGGCAGCGCATTGCAGCGATCAAGGCGGCAGGCCAGTTCGATGCTGCGGCCAAGGCGATTACGCAGGTTGGCCTGCGGACCTTGGCTGTCAATAACGGCACTGGCGTAGCTGAGCCGACTGCGGACTATCACATTGATGCCTCGGACGTGGACATTGATCGGCTGTTCGAAGAGGCTGGGCGCGCCTTCAGTCACGGTTTGCAGATGGAGTATTGGCGCGCCCACGCGGATCGTGATGCGCTGGATGTGAAGGTCGAAGCCATCGTTCTGGCTCGCAACGCGGCAGAAATGGCTATACTCGAATCGTTAGCAGAGGCTGCCTTCGATGGTCTTTACGACCAGCACAAGAAGGCCATCTACAAACTCAAGGAGCAGCGGCGCGTCAATTACGAGAAGCTGCGGCTGGCGACGGCCAAGCCCAACGAAGTGCCATGGCATTTGCCAGCATCCATCGACTTCAAGCGACTGCCGACGGATCCCCTCTGGGAGCGCCATCTGTATGTGGAAGGCAATGGACAGTTTCGTGCCGAGTTGGGTAGCTGGGAGGCTGCGGTGTTGAAGGAAGAACTGGCCAAGCCTGAAGTGGTGGGCTGGTTGCGCAATCTGGATCGCAAGCCGTGGTCACTGGAAATTCCGTATGAAACGGGTGGTGACGTGCGCCCGATGTTTCCAGATCTGGTCGTGGTACGCAAAAGCGGCAGCGAGTTCGTCATAGATATTCTGGAGCCCCATGACCCTAGCCTGAGTGACAACTTTGAGAAAGCCGTCGGGCTGGCAAAGTTTGCGGAAAAGCACGGCGGGTTATTCGGGCGCATTCAACTGATTCGGAAGCAATCCTCTGCCGGTGGCGAGCATTTCGCGCGCCTGGAGATCAACCAGGCCGCCACGATCAAGAAGCTGCTGCTCATCAACAGCAACCCGCTGCTCGATGATCTGTTTGCTGCTGCATCCAGGTAATCCCAGGGAGTGGAAATGAGTTCAAGTAAAAAGGGGCAAATCGAGAGCGCCAAAATTGTCATCGGTGAGGTGTTCTCACGTTTCTGGTTCCGCATCCCGGATTACCAGCGAGCCTATGTCTGGGGCAAAGATGAGATTTCCGAGCTGATCGACGATGTGAATTACGCCAGCGAGCACAACCCGGAAGGGCAGTATTTCCTAGGCTCGATGGTCTTGCGCAAAGCTACTCGCATCACCGATGGTGTGAGCTTTGAAGAGTACGAACTGCTGGATGGTCAGCAGCGCCTGACGACGCTGATGCTGATGTTGGCGTGCATTCGTGACCGGGTGGTGGACGACAAACTCAAGGGCGCTTGCCGGGAGATGCTGTTCCAAGAAGAGAATAAGTGGAAGAAGATCCCCGGCCGCAATCGCATTGTCTATGACATTCGCCATAACGTTGGTGCCTTTATCGAGCGCTACATCAAGACAGACGACGGGTCGCGCAGTATGGACTTGTCTGGCATCGCTGCCAGCAAGAACCTGTCACTTGCAAACATGGCTGCAGGCATGCAGACCATTCACGCCAGTTTTGATGACACAGGCCGCTTCCCGACAGCCGCAGACTTTGATCGCTTTGTCGGATATTTGCTGAACAACGCCCTGTTCATCTACGTGTCGACGGAGGATCTGGACGACGCTTTCCGCCTCTTCACCATCCTTAATGACCGCGGTATCCCCCTGTCAAACAGCGACATCCTCAAGGCCAAAAACCTTGGCGCTATCAGCAAGGAAAGCGAGCGCATCAAATGGGCCGAGTACTGGGAGGAGGTCGAGGGCGAAATGGGCCGTGATGAATTCGACCGTTTCCTGTCGCTAGTGCGCACGATTTACGTCAAAGACAAAGCGCGCGAGGGTCTGCTCAAGGAATTCGATGAGCGCATCTACGGCACCAAACCACCGTTGCTGGCGCTGGGCACTGACAGTTTTGAGGCGGTGAAAGCCTACAAGGACGCTTTCGACGAGGCGATCCAGTTTGATGGCCTGCCAGCCAGCCTTGGCAATGCGTACCGCAACCGCATCAACGTGATGCGCCGTGGCTTGCCTGCCACCGATTGGATTCCACCGGTGCTGGCCTGGTATCGCAAATTCAAGGCTCAGAAACTGCTCGACCTGATCGAACGCATCGATAACAAATTTTCGGCCGACTGGATTGTGCAGCTGACACCGACCCAGCGGATCAGCAACATGAACGAGGTGCTCAAGGCCATCGAGTCAGCCAAGACTCCCGACGATGTCTTGGCCAGCAAGGTTTTCGATTTCGACCGTAAGCAGTTGATGGCTTTGCTCGACGGTGCGATCTATGGACGGCGCTTTGCCCGGTATGTGCTGTTGCGTTTGGAATATCTGCTGGCCAGTCATGCCGCTCCATTGAACTTACCCGACGAAATCAGCGTCGAGCACATCCTGCCGCGGACGCCGGGTAAAACCAGCCAATGGCTCAAGGACTTCACGGAGGAACAGAGAGAGGCGTGGCTGCACCGGCTTGGCAATTTAATGCTGCTGTCACGACGCAAAAACACCTCACTTGGCAACCTGGACTTTGCCGACAAACGAGTGCGCTACTTTGAGGACCGAGTCGAAAGTTTGCCAAACTCCCAACGTCTCTTGGCTTTGGGAGCTTTCACGCTGAGTGACCTGGAATCTCGACACCAAGACTTGCTGAACCGTCTGGCTGGATCGTATGGGGTAAAACCATGACATTTCGGCGAATGCGTGAGGATGACATCATCGCTCGTTTATTGGCAACCGAATGCCTGCCGGCAACCATTAAGGCGTGCTCCGCACGGGCGACGGCTGGGCCGTGTACCGGCTGGAAGGCGGCAAGGCGCGGCGCACGCCGGTGAAGATCGGCCTGCGCTCGGCCACGGCGGCGCAGGTGCTGGAGGGCTGGACGTGGGCCAGCGCGTGATCGTGCAGCCCGACGACCGCATCGTGGACGGCACGCGGATCAGCGCGCCTTGATGCAAGAAGTTGACGGTGCGGAATTCGGTCACCACGAAGCCCCCTGCTCGCGCCTCAGGCGCCGTCCAGCCGGCCGCGGTCCAGCCGCAGCGCGCGGCCGCAGCGCGCCGCCAGTGCGTCGTCGTGCGTGACCAGCACGAACGCGGTGCCGTGGTTGCGCGCCAGTTCCATCATCAGCGCGAACACGGCATCGGCGGTGGCGCGATCCAGGTTGCCGGTGGGCTCGTCGGCCAGCACGCAGGCGGGTTGCGTGACCAGCGCGCGGGCAATGGCCACGCGCTGACGCTCGCCACCCGACAGCTCAGCCGGGCGATGGTGGACGCGAGAGGCCAGGCCCACCTGCCCCAGCATGCGCTCGGCCACCCTGGCGGCCTCTTCGCGCGACTGGCGGCGAATCCACAGCGGCATGGCCACGTTCTCCAGCGCGCTGAATTCGGGCAGCAGGTGATGAAACTGGTAGACGAAACCCAGGTGCGTGTTGCGCAGCGCGCCCTGCGCGGCGGGCGACAGGCCGGAGAAGTCCTGCCCCATCAGCCGGACGCTGCCGGTGGTGGGCGCATCCAGCCCGCCCAGCAGGTGCAGCAGCGTGCTCTTGCCCGAGCCCGACTGGCCGACGATGGCCAGCGTCTCGCCGGCGTTCACCACCAGATCGACGCCGTGCAGCACCGTCACATCGAGCGGGCCTTCGTGGAAGCGCTTGGTGACGGCCTGGGCCTCCAATACGGCGTTGGCGCTTGTCTGTTGAGCGCTGGCAGCTTTATTACTCATAGCGCAAAGCCTCCGCGGGGTTGACGCGGCTGGCGCGCCAGCTCGGATAAATCGTCGCCACGAACGCCAGCAGCAGCGAGATCACCGCGATCGGCACGATGTCGCTGGCCTGCGGGTCGCTGGGCATTTTGCTGATCAGGTAGATGTCCTTGGGCAGGAAGCTGGCGCGGAACACACCTTCCAGGAAGGGCACGATGACGTCGATGTTGAAGGCGATCAGCAGCCCCAGCGCCAGCCCCGCCAGCGTGCCGATCACGCCCACCAGCGCGCCCTGCACGATGAAGATCTTCATGATGCTGGCCGGGCTCGCCCCCAGCGTGCGCAGGATGGCGATGTCGGCGCGCTTGTCCTGCACCGTCATCACCAGCGTGCTGACCAGGTTGAACGCGGCCACGGCCACGATCAGCGTGAGGATGATGAACATCATGCGCTTCTCGAGCTGCACGGCGGCGAACCAGGTGCGGTTCTGGCGCGTCCAGTCCAGCAGCAACAGATGGCCGCTCAGGCTGCCGGCCAGCTGGTCAGTCACCTGTCGCGCCTGGTGCAGGTCGCGCAGCTTCAGGCGAATGCCCGTCGGCCCTTCCAGGCGGAAGATGCGCTCGGCGTCCTGCATGTGCAGCATGGCCAGTGCCGAGTCGTATTCGTAGTGGCCGCTGCTGAAGGTGCCCACCACCGTCATCTGCTTCAGGCGCGGCACCACGCCGGCGGGCGTGACCTGGCCGCTGGGCGCGATCAGCGTCACCTGGTCGCCCTCGCCCACGCCCAGCTTGCGCGCCAGGTCGCTGCCCAGCAGGATGCCGAACTCGCCCGGCGCCAGCCTGGGCAGCAGCGTGTCCTTCATCTGCGCGGCGATGTCGGTCACGCCCGGCTCCAGCGCCGGGTCAATGCCGCGCACCAGGGCGCCCTGCATGGTCTCGCCGCGCGCCAGCAGGCCCTGCGCGCCGATGAAGGGCGCGGCGCCCACCACCTCGGGATGCGCGCGCACCTCGCTCAGCGTGCGCTGCACGTCGGGCAGCGCGCCGCCGTCGGGCGAGAACACCTCGACGTGCGAGATCACGCTGAGCATGCGGCCGGCCACGTCCTTCTGAAAGCCGTTCATCACGCTCAGCACGATGATCAGCGCCGCCACGCCGAGGGCGATGCCCAGCATCGACGCCGCCGAGATGAACGAGATGAAGCCGTTGCGCCGCGTCGCCCGCCCGGCGCGCGTGTAGCGCCAGCCGAGCAGCAATTCATAAGGCCAGCGTTGGGACAGGGACATGGGATCGGGTGGCAGGGCGCGCGGAACGGGCCTGGAGGCAAAGGGGGCAATTCTCGCATCCTCCACAATCCGGCCGTGCCCGAGACTTTTCACCTGCTGATTGCCGACGCCCACCCCCTGCTGCCCGAAGGCAGCGCCCTGCCCGCGCTGCCGCCGCTGCCCCGGCTAGAGGCGCTGCTCAGGCGTCTGCAGGTCAGCGACACCCTCACCTGCGACGACGACGCGCCCGACACCCCCCTCGAGCGCGCCCTGGCCCACGCCCACGGGCTGCCCGGCGCGCCCGGCCAGGTGCCGTGGGCGGCGTTCGACACCGCTACCCTCGGCACGCCCTGCGCCTGGCTGCGGCCCTGCCACTGGCAGCTGGGCATGGACCACATCACCCTGCTGCCGCCCAAGCAACTGCTGTTGACCGAAGCCGAATCGCGCGCCTTGCTGGCCGCCGTGCAGCCGCTGCTGCAGGAAGACGGCCTGACGCTGACCTACCAGCGCCCCGACGCCTGGCTGGCGCAGGGCGAGCTGCTGCGCGGGCTGACCACCTGGTCGATGGCGCGCGCCGCGCAGCAGCCGCTGACGCGCGAGGTGCTGTCGCACGCGCCCACACCCGCACAAAGCGCGCACCTGCGCCGGCTGCAGAACGAGCTGCAGATGCTGCTCTACACCCAGCCCGTGAACGATGCGCGCGAGCAGGCTCGGCAGCCGCCGGTGAACGCGCTGTGGACCGAAGGCGCGGGCGTGCTCGACCACGCCATCGCCCCCAACCCGGCCGTGCAGGTCGATGCGCGCCTGGCCCCCGCCGCCACGCCCGACCTCGCCGCCTGGCAGGCAGCGTGGCAGGCCATCGACGCCGACAGCGTGGCGCAGCTCGCCCAGCAACTGGCCGCGGGCGCCGACGTGCGCCTGACCCTGTGCGGCCCGCGCCGCGCCATCACGCTGCGGCCGGGCCGCGGGCTGGGCTTCAGGGTTTCAAGCCTTTTCATCCCCCAGCGCTTATCCAGTCTGCGCGAGCAGCTATGAATATTGATGCAGGAGCGGGCTTGCCCGCGATGAGCGGCGGATACGAACGGTGCGCCCCATCGCGGCCACGGCCGCTCCCACAAGCCCGTGGATACTTCGATATCGATAGCTGTCAGCGCTTGCTGCACAAGGGCCTGCAGCCCAAAAAGACTCTCAACCGCGCGGATGGTGCTGCGCGTGCAAATCCTTCAGCCGCTCGCGCGCGATGTGGGTGTAGATGGTGGTGGTGCAGATGTCGGCGTGGCCCAGCAGCATCTGCACGGCGCGCAGGTCGGCGCCGTGGTTGAGCAGGTGCGTGGCGAAGGCGTGACGCAGCGTGTGGGGCGACAGCGGCGCGGTCACGCCGGCCTGCAGCGCGTAGCGCTTGACGAGGCCCCAGAACATCACGCGCGACATCGCCGTGCCGGGCGTGCGGCCGGCGCTGGTGACGAACAGATCATCGGTCTGGCGCGGGCCCAGCAGGGCCGGTCGGCTTTCAGAAACATAGCGCTGCAGCCAGTCGCCCGCCTCTTCGCCGAAGGGCACCAGGCGCTCCTTGCTGCTTTTGCCCATCACGCGCAGCACGCCTTCGTTGAAGGCGACGTTGAAGGTCTTGAGCGTGGTCAGCTCGCTCACACGCAGGCCGCTGGCGTACATCAGCTCCAGCATGGTGCGGTCGCGCAGGCCCAGGGGCGTGTCGGTGTCGGGCGCGTTCAGCAGCGCCTCGACCTGCGCCTCGCTCAGCGTCTTGGGCACGCGCAAGGGTTGTTTGGCGGTCAGCAGTTTCAGCGTCGGGTCGGCGTCGATCAGGCGCTCGCGCAGCGCCCAGCGGAAGTAGCGCTTGAACACCGTGAGGCGCCGGTTGGCCGATGTGGCCTTGCCACGCGCGCGGGCGGCCATGTAGCCGTTCAGGTGCTGCTCGCGCGTCTGCGGCAGCGTGGCGCCGTGCTCGGCGGCCAGCCATTCGGCGTACAGCCGCAGGTCTCGCCGGTAGGCCTCCAGCGTGTTCTTCGACAGGCCGTCCTCCAGCCACAGGGCGTCGGTGAAGGCGTCGATGGTCGGGTCGGCGGCGGGCGGAGGGGCGGTCACGCGGGGGACGATACCAAAGGCACGTACGGCACTGTGGGAGCGGGCTTGCCCGCGATGGGGGCTGTGAACATCGGCGGCGTTGCCATCGCGGGCAAGCCCGCTCCCACAAGGCCCCGATCAGCCGCCAGCGCCCGGCTGGCAAGCGCTGACAGCTCCTCTGTTCATAGCAAGCACAAAAAAACCCGCCGGGGCATGGCCCGCGGCGGGTGATGGTGGTCAACCGGGTTGGCTTATTGCAGCGTGAGCTTCTGCTTGGTCACGACCTGCTTGTACACGGCCAGTTCGTCCTTGATCTGCTGGGCGAACTGCTCGGGCGTGTTGGCGATGACGAAGGAGCCGGTGTCCTCGATGCGCTTCTTCACCGCCGGGTCTTCCAGCACCTTGCGGGTGGCGGCGTTGAGCCGGTCGACGATCTCCTTGGGCGTGCCCTTGGAGGCCAGCAGGCCGTAGTAGGCCATGCGGTTCACCGGCTCCAGGCCCACCTCCTTGAAGGTGGGGGTGTTGGGCAGGTCCTTCAGGCGCTCGGGCGCGGCCACCACCACGGGCACCAGCTTGCCGCTCTTGATGAAGGGCAGCGACGAGGGCACGTTGTCGAAGATGATCGGCACCTGGCCAGCCACCACGTCGTTCAGCGCCGGGCCGGCGCCGCGGTAGGGGATGTGGGTGACGAACACGCCGGTCAGGCTTTTCCACAGCTCGGTCTGCAGGTGGCCGATGCCGCCGGTGCCCGACGAGGCGTAGCTGAACTTGCCCGGCTGGCTTTTCAGCAGCTCGACCAGGGCCTTGTGGTCCTTGGCGGCAAAGCTGGGGTGCACCGCGATCAGGTTGGGCGTGGCGGCGATGTTGATGATGGGCACGAAGTCGGCCACCGGGTCGTAGCCGGTCTTGGGGTTGATGGCCGGGTTGGCCGCGGTGGTGGACACCGTGGCCATGCTGATGGTGTAGCCGTCCGGCGCGGCGCGCGCGGCCTCCTGCGCACCGATGACGCCGCCGGCGCCGCCCTTGTTGTCGACCACCACGGGCTGGCCCAGGGCCTTGCCCAGCGGCTCGGAGATCACGCGCGCGATGATGTCGGTGGTGCCGCCGGCAGCAAAGGGCACGATCAGGCGAATCGGCTTGTTGGGATAGGCCTGGGCAAAGGCGGTGCCGGCTGTCATGCTGGCGACGGCGGCAGCCAATGCGATCACGTGGCGACGTTGCATAAGGGCAAAACTCCTGAGAAATTGAATGAACCTCTTGATTCCGTGCAATGCGGCTGAGGTGGTGAATCAACAAGAATACACACATCCAACGTCGGTTCACGACCTGGAGCGACGGGGATTTCCCTAGCCCGCGTGGGCCATCGAATCAACAAGAAGAGAGCTTTCATGACCACTCCAACCGCCCCGGCACCGCGCCGCACCCTGGTGGACCGCTTTCTCGACGGCGTCGAGAAGATCGGCAACAAGCTGCCCGATCCGGTGATGATCTTCATCGCCATCTGCGCGCTGGTATTGATCGCCTCGTGGCTGGCGGCGGCGGCGGGCGTGTCGGTCACCAACCCGGCCACGGGCAAGACGGTGGCTGCGGTCAACCTGCTCAGCGCCGACGGGCTGCGCCGCATCCTGTCGGAGGCGGTGAAGAACTTCGGCGCCTTCCCGGCGCTGGGCCTGGTGCTGGTGGTGATGCTGGGCATCGGCGTGGCCGAGAAGACGGGCTACTTCGAAGTGGCCATGCGCCGTGTGATCGAACGCGCGCCGCAGGCTTTCATCATTCCGGTGATCATCTTCGTGGCCATCCTGGGCAACGTGGCCGGCGACGCCGCGCCCATCGTGCTGCCGCCGATCGCCGCCATGGTGTTCCTGCGGCTGGGGCTGCACCCGGTGGCCGGCGTGGCCATGGCCTATGCGGCGGCGCTGGGGGGCTTTGCGGCCAACCTGATCCTGGGCATGTCGGACGCGCTGGTGCTGGCCTTCACCGCACCGGCGGCGGCGCTGGTGGATCCGAGCGTGGAGACCAACACGGCGATGAACTACTACTTCGTCGCCGCCTCCACCTTCATGCTGACGGCCGTGGTGTGGGTGGTGGCCACGCGAGTGGGCATCCCGCGCCTGGGGCGTTACGACAACCCCGAGTTCGTGTCGCAAGAGCAGGCCGCGCTGACGCCGCAGGAGATCAAGGCGCTGCGCGCGGCCAACTGGTCGCTGCTGGCGGTGGTGGGCGTGCTGCTGGCGCTCAGCACTCCGTCCAACGGCCTGCTGCGCAACGCCACCACCGGCAGCCTGATCCAGGATTCGCCACTGATGAACGGCATCGGCCTGATCATCACGCTGTTCTTCTTCGTGCCGGGGCTGGTGTACGGCCTGGTGGCCGGCAAGATCAAAAGCGGCGGCGACCTGGCGGGGATGATGACCAGTTCGATGGCGTCGATGGGCGGCTTCATCGTCATCGTGTTCTTCGCCGCGCAGATGCTGGCCTTCTTCAACTGGAGCAACCTGGGCACCATCATCGCGGTGAAGGGCGCCGAACTGCTGCAGAACCAGCACGGCATGGTGCTGATCGTCGGCGTGGTCATCCTGTCGTCCATCGTCAACATCTTCATCGGCAGCGCCTCGGCCAAGTGGGCCATCCTGGCGCCGATCTTCGTGCCCATGATGATGCTGCTGGGCTTTCACCCGGCGTTCACGCAGATGATCTACCGCGTGGGCGATTCCATCACCAACCCCATCACGCCGATGCTGCCGTACTTTCCGCTGGTGCTGGGGCTGGCGCAGAAGTACGACAAGAAGATGGGCATCGGCACGCTGATCGCCGCGCTGCTGCCCTACTCCATCGCCATCGGCGTGTGCTGGACGATCTTCCTGCTGGTGTGGTTCTGGCTCGGCTGGCCGGTCGGCCCCGGCGGCCCGATCTACCTCAACACGCCCGTGGGCGGCTGAGCGGCGCGGCACGGGGCGCCGGCGGGCGGCCCCGGTGTGGGTTCAAGCAAAAAGAAGGGGGGGGGACCTTGCTTATTTTTTTCATGGCTAAAAACAATTTCAGCGCCAGAATATCGGGCGCAAGCAGCTCCTTTTTTTGAACTGCCATGTGTTGCCAAATGGCTATCGCCTGTTTTAGCCCGTTTAAGCATGGCAGGCGCGCTCGGCAGTCCGCCACCCAGCCCATATTGATGGGAGAGCTGTCGACTTGAAGATGCGCTGAATTATTGAACGCAGAGAACGCCAAGACCTCGCAAAAGGCGCAGAACCAGCTGGTGAAAAACTTGCGCGCGCTTTCGCAAGCGATGGTGGCCCTCTTCCTGGATGAACGGCAGATGATGCTTCTGCGTCTTCTGCGCCGCCTTGGCGATTTCTGCGTTCAAGGGTTTTTCAAGCTGCTTTCTTTCGAGACGATAATCGCCGCGCCCCGGCGCAGCGCGCCCTTCCTCGCCGCACCCGCGGCCCAGCCAGCCCGTCACCCGCGTGTACTACGCCCAGCTTCTCTTCCCCGATTTCTCGCTGATCGTCATCGGCTACCTGCTGTGCCGGCACACGGCGCTCAACCGGCCGGTGTGGCAGGCGGTGGAGGGGCTGGTGTATTACTTCCTGTTCCCGGTGCTGCTGTTCCAGTCCATCGTGCGCACGCCGCTGGATCTGCAGGCCGCCTCGGGCCTGATGGGCGCCGGCCTGGCGCTGGGCATCACCGGCATCGCGCTGGCGTATGCGCTGCCCCATGTGCCGCTGCTGGGCCGCTGGATCGACCGGCGCGACCACGCGGCCAGCGCGCAGGTCGCCTTCCGCTTCAACTCCTTCATCGGCCTGGCGCTGGCCGAGCGGCTGCTGGGCGCGCAGGGCCTGCAGCTCATCGCGGTGCTGATCGGCGTGTGCGTGCCACTGTTCAACGTGGGCGCCGTGTGGCCGATGACGCGGCACGCGCAGCGCGGCTTCATGGGCGAGATCGTGCGCAACCCGCTCATCATCGCCACCGCGTCGGGGCTGGTGGCCAATCTGCTGGGCTTTTCGATCCCCGAATTCCTGGCGCCCACGGTCACGCGCATCGGCGCGGCCTCGATCGCGCTGGGGCTGATGGCCGCCGGCGCGGGCATGCAGTTCCAGAGCCTGGCGCGCGGCAAGCTGCTGGGCGCAAGCGTGCTCACCATCCGGCACCTGCTGTCGCCCGTCATCGCCTGGCTGCTGGCGCGCGCCTTCCGCCTGGGCGCGGCCGAGACCACCATCCTGCTCACCTTCGCCGCGCTGCCCACAGCATCGAGCTGCTACGTGCTGGCCGCGCGCATGGGCTACAACGGGCCGTATGTGGCGGGGCTGGTCACGCTGTCCACCGCGCTGGGCGTGGCCAGCCTGCCGTTGGCGCTGGCGGTGCTGGGGCGCTGGTGACGACCGGCGCGGCACGCGCAGCGGGTTGGCGCCGCATTGCATCATTTCAAGAGTGGTTGTAATATCAACCCATGGAACGCGCGGCCGCCCTGCTCACGCTCGAATCGCTGTCTTCGGGCATCCGGCTCGACATCTTCCGCCTGCTGGTGCGCCAGGGGCCGGAGGGCCTGGTGGCGGGCGAGATCGCCACGGCGCTGGAGCTGGCGCCCAGCAACCTGTCCTTCCACCTCAAGGCGCTCACGCAATCCGGATTGCTGTCGGTCGAGCAGGAAGGCCGCTATCAGCGCTACCGCGCCAACATGCCGCTGATGCTCGACCTCATCGCCTACCTCACCGAAGAGTGCTGCGCCGGGCACCCCGAACTGTGCGGCGACCTGCCAACGGCCTCGTCGTGCGCGCCCGCCCGGCGCGCCGCGCTGGCCGATGCGACGGAAGCATGACTTTTTTTGCGCATTCATTTCAACTTGTATTGGAGTATCAAAATGACCGCAGCCATCCAGATCTTCGACCCCGCCCTGTGCTGCGCCAGCGGCGTGTGCGGCACTGATGTGGACCAGGCGCTGGTGAGCTTTGCCGCCGACGCCGCCTGGGCCACCGGGCAAGGCGCGCAGATCACGCGCTTCAACCTGTCGCAGCAGCCGCTGGAGTTCGCGAACAACGCCACGGTGAAAGGCTTTCTGCAGCGTTCGGGCGCCGAGGCCCTGCCGCTGGTGCTGGTGGATGGCGAAGTGGCGCTGGCCGGCCGTTACCCGCAGCGGGCCGAACTGGCGCGCTGGGCGGGGCTGAAGCTGGATGCGCCGCAGGCCGCGGGCTGCTGCGGGCCGAGCGCGACGCCGGCCGCTGCAGGCTGCTGCGCGCCCAAGGCCGAATCGGCCGCCAGCGCCCAGCCGACAAGCGGCAAGTGCTGCTGATTCGATAGCTTTCAGTCTTCACCGCGCCCGACCATGAACTTCCTTCAGCAACCCCCGCGCTTCCTGTTCTTCACCGGCAAGGGCGGCGTCGGCAAGACCTCCATCGCCTGCGCCGCCGCCGTGCAACTGGCCGACGCGGGCAAACAGGTGCTGCTGGTCAGCACCGATCCGGCCTCCAACGTCGGCCAGGTGTTCGGCATCGACATCGGCAACCGCATCGTCGCCGTGCCTGCCGTGCCCAACCTGAGCGCCATGGAAATCGACCCGCAGGCAGCGGCGCAGGCCTACCGCGACCGCATCGTCGGCCCGGTGCGCGGCGTGCTGCCGGACAACGTGGTGAAGGGCATCGAAGAACAACTCTCCGGCGCCTGCACCACCGAGATCGCCGCCTTCGACGAATTCACCGGTCTGCTGGCCGATGACGCAGCCACGCGCGGGTTCGACCATGTCCTCTTCGACACCGCGCCCACCGGCCACACCATCCGCCTGCTCAGCCTGCCGGGCGCGTGGAGCGGCTTTCTGGAGGCCGGCCAGGGCGATACCTCGTGCCTCGGCCCGCTGGCCGGGCTGGACAAGCAGCGCGCCCAGTACAAGGCCGCCGTCGAAGCCTTGCAGGACGGCGCCCGCACCCGCCTGGTACTGGTGGCGCGCGGCCAGGGCGCCACGCTGCGCGAGGCCGCGCGCACGCACGAGGAGCTGGCCGCCATCGGCCTGACGCGCCAGCACCTCGTCATCAACGGCCTGCTGCCCGAAAGCGAGGCCGCGCACGATCCGCTGGCCGCCGCCGTGGTGCGGCGCGAACTGGCGGCGCTGGCGCACCTGCCGCCCGCGCTGGCGGCACTGCCCACCGACCACATCGCGCTGAAAGCCTTCAACCTGGTCGGGCTGGATGCGCTGCGCGCGCTGCTGCAGCCCGAGGCGCGCGGTGCCACGCCCGACGCCGGCGAGCCCCACATCGCCCTGCCCGACGCGCCCACGCTCTCCGCGCTGGTTGACGAAATTGCCGCTCAGGGCCATGGCCTGGTGATGCTGATGGGCAAGGGCGGCGTCGGCAAGACCACGCTGGCCGCCGCCGTGGCGGTGGAGCTGGCCACGCGCGGCCTGCCCGTGCACCTGACCACCTCCGACCCGGCGGCGCACCTGGCCGAGACGCTGGCCGGTGAGCTGGAGCACCTGGAAGTCAGCCGCATCGACCCCCACGCCGCCACCGAGGCCTACCGCGCCCAGGTCATGGCCACCAAAGGCGCGGCGCTCGACGACGCCGGCCGCGCACTGCTGGCCGAAGACCTGCGCTCGCCCTGCACCGAGGAGATCGCCGTGTTTCAGGCCTTCTCGCGCGCCATC
>JRYL01001448.1_pt1 | contig 34510 bp, 34 predicted proteins | sample 235391 | NCBI WGS metagenome assembly JRYL01 (sample SAMN03074223, study PRJNA261481) | activated sludge metagenome | biome: Wastewater Treatment Plant; feature: Wastewater; material: Activated sludge; isolation source: activated biomass of a wastewater treatment plant treating wastewater from... ...
CAACGCCGCCGAATGGATCCTGGAGCTGGACCGCGGCCACGGCATTCCCTACAAGGGCAACTACTCGAGCTGGCTGGAGCAGAAGGAAGCACGCCTGAAGCAGGAGCAACGCACCGAAGACGCCCGCGCCAAGGCCATGAAGAAGGAGCTGGAGTGGGCGCGCGCCAACCCCAAGGGCCGCCAGGCCAAGAGCAAGGCGCGCCTGGCCCGCTTCGAGGAACTGAGCGACTACGAATATCAGAAGCGCAACGAGACGCAGGAGATCTTCATCCCCGTGGCCGAGCGCCTGGGCACCGAGGTCATCGAGTTCAAGGGCGTGTCAAAGAGCTTCGGCGACCGCCTGCTGATCGACAACCTGAGCTTCAAGGTGCCGGCCGGCGCCATCGTCGGCATCATCGGCCCCAACGGCGCCGGCAAGTCCACGCTGTTCAAGCTGATCGCCGGTATCGAAAAACCCGACAGCGGCGAAGTGACCATCGGCAAGACCGTGCAGATGGCCTTCGTCGACCAGAGCCGCGACGCGCTCTCGGCCGACAAGACGGTGTGGGAAGACATCTCGGGCGGGCTCGACNNCAAGTTCCAGATGCCCAGCCGCGCCTATGCGGGCCGCTTCAACTTCAACGGCCAGGACCAGCAGAAGAAGGTCGGCATGCTGTCGGGCGGCGAGCGCGGCCGCCTGCACCTGGCCAAGACGCTGATGCAGGGCGGCAACGTGCTGCTGCTGGACGAGCCCTCGAACGACCTCGACGTCGAAACCCTGCGCGCGCTGGAAGACGCGCTGCTCGAATTCGCCGGCAGCGTGATGGTCATCAGCCACGACCGCTGGTTCCTCGACCGCATCTGCACCCACATCCTGGCGGCCGAAGGCGATTCGCAGTGGACCTTCTTCGACGGGAACTACCAGGAATACGAGGCGGACAAGGTCAAGCGCCTGGGCGAGGAAGGTGCGAGGCCGCATCGGGTGCGATACAAGGCGCTCAAGTAAGCTCCCCCTGTGGCACCTGCGGCGCCTTCCCCCTGAGGGGGACAACGCTGGTGGCCGGTGCAAGCCCGGCCACGGCGTTCTCGTATGGCCTGCTCCGCGGCCATCTGAAGGGGCTTGCTGCGCAGCCCGAGGCACTGTCGCAAGGCAGCACATCCCGCTGCCTCCTCGCGATGCCCCTTGCGCCGATCCGTGCATCTGGGTTGGGGTAGCGTTCGACGCAGCATCGCCCGTCACGGGAGCCTGTCATGAACGCCACCTCCTGCCCCTTGATGCCCGAATGGCACATCGCCCACTGGTTCAACACCGATGGTCCACTGCGCGTGGCCGATCTGCGCGGGCAGGTGGTGCTGATCCATGCCTTCCAGATGCTGTGCCCCGGCTGCGTGATTCACGCCATTCCGCAGGCGCGCAAGGCGCACGAGCTGTACGGCGATCAGGGCGTGGCGGTGATCGGCCTGCACACGGTGTTCGAACACCACGACGCCATGCAGCCGCACGCGCTGCAGGCCTTCATCCACGAATACGGACTGCGCTTTCCGGTGGGGGTGGATGCGGCATCGGCGGATGGCCAGCCGGTGCCGCGCACCATGGCGCGGCTGGGCCTGCGCGGCACGCCGACCACGCTGGTGCTGGATAAGCAGGGGCGCCTGCGTCTGAACCACTTCGGCCACGTCGATGACCTGCCGCTGGGCACGATCCTCGGGCGCCTGCAGGCCGAAGCCACGCCTGAGACCGGATAGGCCGCCACACGCATCGGGCGACGCGTCCGGTCCAACGCGACACACGCCGGCCCCACGGTTCGGCTATGGTGCTTCTCGCCCATTGACGATGAAGGAGCACACATGAAAGACCAGGTGATGATCGTGACCGGCGCTGCCATGGGCCTGGGCCTGGGGCTGGCGGCGGCGAAGGTGCTGGCGGCGCGCGGCGCGGCGGGGGCGCTGGTGGATTACAACGCCGACGCGCTGAAGACCGCGCAGGCCGAGCTGGCCGCCGAATGCCCGCAGGCGAAGACGATCACCGTGACCGCCGATGTGTCGGACGAGGCCGCCGTGAAGCGCTACGTGGATGCCACGGTCGAGGCCTTCGGCCGCGTCGACGGCCTGTACAACAACGCCGGCATCGAAGGCCGCCAGGCACCGATGACCGAGTACGACCTGGACGTGTTCCGCAAGGTGCTCGACATCAACGTGATGGGCGTCTATTACGGGCTGCGCCATGTGATCCCGGTGATGCAGCAGCAGGGCTACGGCCGCATCGTCAACGCGGCGTCGGTGGGCGGCATCCGCGGCGTGCTGAACCAGACCGCCTACGTGGCCAGCAAGCACGCCGTGGTGGGCATGAGCAAGAACGCCGCGCTCGAATACGGCCAGCACGGCATCCTGACCAACGCCATCGCGCCGGGCGCGATCCTGACGCCCATGGTGGCCGAAGCCTTCAAGCAGGTGAACCCGGCCGACCCGAAGGGGGCTGAGGCGCAGTACGCATCGCGCAACCCCACGCGCCGGCTCGGTGCCCGGCCGACGTGGGGCATCTGGTGGCGTTTCTGCTGAGCCGCGAAAACGGCTACGTCAGCGGGCAGGTCATCGCCATCGACGGTGGCGAATCGAACATGTACGGCAACCCGTAAAGGTGCGGCAGCCGGGCGCCGGTTGGCCAGCGGCGCAGCGCGGACCCGGGATCAGGGCCTGGACGCACGCCTCACTGCCGATCTGATGGATCGTGCTTACTGGCTGGCCGGTACGGCAGAGGCCGTTGCCGCCTCGGCCTGTTGCGCGGCGGTCGCCGCAGCAGCGGCGGCGGCGGCAGCGGTATCCGCCGCCTGCTTGGCATCGGCATTGCTGGCGCCCGCGGCGGTGGCGCTGGTGCTGGCTTCGGCGGCGGCGCTGGCGGCCGATGCGGTGGCCGCGGCGGCCTGTTTGGCGGCGGCTTCAGCGTCGATGGCCTTGGTCATGGCCTCGCCCGCGGGGGCCGGGGTTTGCGGCGTGCCGGCCTCTTTCTGTCCGCACGCGGCCAGCAGGGCGGCGGCGATGACGAGGGCGGGGGCTAATTCCATCGAGGGGGTGGGCATGGCAAGACTCCTGGGGTAACGGCACGCGACGGGTGCGTGCGGGCGCTCAACGCGTCGGGTCAGCGCTTCTGCCCATCTTGGGTGCGCCGGGCGGGCGCTGGTTGTCGGCCATGGCCGACGCCGCCTGTCGGACGCAGGGCCCAGCGGCGCGGGCGACAATGCCCGCCAAGCCTTTGGAGTCCTCTCATGTTTCAGCTCTCCGTGCCCTGGTGGGAATTCGTGCTGCGCGGCGTGGTGGTGTACCTGTTTCTGCTGTTCTTCCTGCGCATCACGGGGCGGCGGCAGATCGGCCAGTACGACCCGTTCGACCTGATCCTGCTGCTGATCCTGTCGAACGCGGTGCAGAACTCGATGAACGCGGGCGACAACTCGCTGCTGGGTGGGCTGATCTCTGCGCTGACGCTGATCGGCTGCCATGCGGTGATGGCGCACCTGACCTGGCGCCACCCGCACCTGGCCCGTCTGATCGACGGCAAGCCGCAGGTGCTGATCCGCACCGGCGCGCTGGACGAGCAGCTGATGCGCGCCGAGCGCCTGACGGCGGACGACGTGCAGGCCGCGCTGCGCGCCGCCGGCTGCCTGCACACGCACGAGGTGGAGCGCGCCACCATCGAGACCAATGGCCAGATCACCGTGGTGCTGCGCAACCGCGATTCGTGGCAGGGCAACACGCCGCCACCCGGCCCGCAGGCGGGCAGCGTCACGTGATCAAAGTGCTACTTTATTGATAGCTTGCAGCGCTTGATGGACGGGCGCTGGAGCCTGATTTTGCTTGTAAAGAGGCGGCGGCTGCCGTTCAGCGCGCGCCGGCCTTGCTGACCGACACGATGAGCTGCCACAGCGGGATGGTTTCCTCGATGTAGGCCTTGTGTCCCTCAGGCGTCAGGCGGCTGCCGCGCACCATCACCACGCCCTGCGCCTGCTGGTCGGCCACGAAGGCCGGGTCGGCGGCAGCCTGGCGGATGGCGGTGTTCAGCCGCGCCTGCACGTCCGGCGCCAGGCCCTTGGGCGCGTAGAAGCCGTGCCAGATGCTCAATTCGAGTTCGCGCGAGAACATGCGGCGCAGCGTGGTCAGGCCGGCAAAGGGCGGCGTGCTCATGGGCGTGCCGGTGGTCAGCGCATAGCCGCGCACTTCCTTGGCAGCCAGCGGCGCCTTCACCGAGGGCGTCTGGTCGCACAGGATGTCGACCTTGTTCTCTTTCAGCGCCGTCATGGCCGGCGCACTGCCCGGAAAGTCGGTGCGTGCGAAGACCTTGCGCGTCAGGCTCTGCAGGAACAGCCCGCACAGGTACGAGGCAGAACCCGCGCCCGCGTCGGCCAGGCGGATCTGCTGTCCGTCGGTGCGGGTCAGCCAGTCGGCCAGTTCCTTGGAGGTCGTGGCCTCCAGCGACGGGCGGCCCAGCACCACCATGGGTGATTCGAGCACCAGGCCCAGGTGGCTGAAGGCGTCCTTGGGGTCGAAGGGCAGCTTCTCACCCAGCGCGGGCAACAACGCCACGTTGGTGTTGGTGAACAGCAGCGTGCGGCCATCGGGCTTGGCAGCGGCCACCTCGGCCAGGCCATTCACGCCACCGGGGCTGGCCACGTTCTTGACGGTGATCGGCGTGCCGCCCAGCGCCTGGCTGAGCGGCGCCACCATGGCGCGCAGCGTGCGGTCGGTGGGGCCGTTCTGTGCGTAGGGCACCACGATGGTGATGGGCGCGGCGCCCGGCTGCGCTGCCGCTGGCACGGCGGCCAGGGCCCAGGCCACGCCGCTGACACCCACCGCGATCCAGCGGGCGGCGCGGCGGCGCAGGCAAGATGAAAAGGGGCGAGGTGCAGTCATGGGCGCGAACGATGAATCAGTGTGAAAAAATTCACACTCATAATAAGCCAATTTTGTGACGACAAGTTACAACGCATGAAGCTGAAACCCTACGCCGAGGTCGATGGCCTGCCGTTCACCGTGCGCCGTGCCGACCTGCAGCGCCGTCACGGTGCGCCGCTGCGGGAGCGCGGCAATGGCATTGGCCTGACGGAGCTGGACTATGGCGACGTGGTGTTCCGCTTTCAGGATGGCAGCGGCCGCCTGGAAGAAGTCACGCGCCGTGCGGCCGTGCTCTATCTGCTGCTGGATGGCGACGTGGTGGACGTGCCGTTCGCCAGGCTGGCCGCTTTTGTGCCCGCGCACGATGGTGCGGCGTTCGAGCGGGCGGGCTTTCTGGTCAGCCCGCGCTTCGGGCTCGCCTTCGTGCCCGGCCAGCCCGACTGGGTGACGGCGCTGGCGGCGCACTGCATCGAAACCTGGCGTGCCCTGCCGAACTGACCCCTGCCTGTGGCGCTCAGGCGCGTCGGCGCAGCCCGCGTGCCGCAGCGGCCACGACGAGCAGCATCAGGCCCCACAGACCTGGGTGATCCAGTGTGGGGACGGCGGCCACGGTGCCGCCACCCGGCGCAGGCGCCGCAGCCACGACCACCGTGCTGTTCGCGCTGTCGTTGGTCGGGTCCGTGTCGACCTGGTCGAGCCTTGTCACCTGGGCGCCGAAGGGGCCGCTTTGGGTTCCGGCCGTGGCCACCAGGGCCAGCGTCAGGCTGCCGCCGGCGGGCAGGGACGGCACGGTCCACGTGCCGGTGGTTGCGTCGTAGCTGGTGCCTGCGGGCGCCGTGCTGCTGTCGAACGTGAAGCCGGGCAGCAGCGCCACCGTCACGACGATGCCGCTGGCATCATCGGTGCCCTGGTTGGCGAGCGTGACATTGAGGTTGACCGGATCGCCCACTGCGGCCGTGGCGGGCGCGGTTACGCTCACCGCCAGGTCGGTGGGGTTGGCGGCGAGCAGCAGGCTGTTGTAGGCGACGAAGGCGCTGTCGGACTGCCCGCTCAGCTGTTGCACAAAGCCGGCCACCTGGCCGATGTTGGCGGCGTTGATGCCGAAGTCCGCGAGGGTGAAGGCCTGCATGCGCACATCGCGCCCGGGCGAGCGGGATACGCTGGTTGCATAGGTGCGGCTTCCCGTGGCGTTGTAGAACGACCAGTTCTGCCGGCCCAGCAAGGATTCTGTCGAGAAGTTCACGGGCACGGCCTGACCGACGATGGCGTCGTCTGCGTCGACGAAGTGGAAGCTGTCGGAACTGCCAGGGTCGCCCATCTGCGTCGCCAGGATGATCGGCGCGCCGCTGGCGAGCGCGTCGGGTCGCAATTGCAGCGGGAAGTGAAGTTCTCCAGCGCTGAGGTTGAACACGGCGGTGCCCAGCTCCAGCCCTTGCGCACCGCCGGTCAGGTAGGTGGCCAGCGGGTCGGTCGAACCGGGAATCACGCCGGTGTCACCCTGCGTCGTGCCGTCCCAGTTGCGCATGATGCCGATATAGCTGCCGGTCTGGGTGGCAGGCAGCGCATCGGGGCTGAAGGCAATGTAGCGCTGCGCACTGAAGCCGGTGACGTTGTGCGCCAGCAGCGCGGCATCGTCCACGCCCGTGGAGTAGGTGGCACCGCCGACGCTGAAACCGAGCAACTGGTTGCGGTTGTCTGGCACGACGCCCGTCGTCGAATCCTAGAAGTCGCTGAAGGTGCCGTAGGCGGCTGTCACCGGGGCAGCCTGTGCAGCCGCGACCAGGCACAGACTGCACAGCGACTGCGCCATGAAGCGTGCCGCAATGTGGCGGCGCCGGGCGGTGAGGACATGGAGTGGATCGCGGGGCATGGTCATCGTGCGGCTGTCTGGCATGGGTGAGCCTGCGTCAAGGCGTTGGGGTGATGGAACTCCCCTGAATTTAATCAACCCGAAAAAAGCTATTTAAATAGTAGCGCCCGGCGCTTGATCCACAAGCATTGGCGCGTTATTTTGACAGGACAACATTCAGCGCTTGCCCGTCAGTTGCTGCACCGCCTTCAGCGTCTGGTCGACATGCTGCAGCGGGTTGCTGCCCTCGTGGGTGAAGGCGATCTTGCCGTCCTGCCCGATGACGTAGGAGATGCGCGAGGCCACGCCGGGCAGCATCGAGCTGGCGTCGTAGGCCTTGATGGTCTGCGCCTTCGGGTCGGAGGCGACGGCGAACTGGTCGCGGCATTCCTCGACCGAGAACTTCTTCAGCGTGTCGATGTCGTCGTGCGACATGCCGACCACGGTGGCGCCCAGCGCGGCGAACCGGGGCGTGGCCTCGGCGAAGGCGTTGGCCTCGATGGTGCAGCCGCGGGTGAAGGCCTTGGGGAAGAAGTACAGCACCACCGGGCCCTTTTTCAGCGCGGCGGTCAGGTCGAAGTCGAACGCCTTGCCGGCGACCGCGGCCTGGGTCTTGAAGGCGGGCGCGGCGTCGCCGGGTTTCAGCGCCGCCTGCGCGGCGGGCGCCAGCAGCGCGGCGAAGGTGAGGGTGCAGGAGGCGATCAGGCGGGCCATGCGGAGAGCCTTTCATGCAGGTGGTGACAGGGCCGCAGGGTAGCACCGCCCTTGCGGCCATGCGGATGGCGCGCTGACGGCGCTGCACGGATGCTGCAAAAAAAAAGCTGGAGGCGCCTGCTGCGGGTGGCTCCAGCCTGCTTTTGATCGAAAAATTCGGGGTGTCAGCGCATCAGTTGCGATCCACCCGCACACGGCGCGGGCAGTAGGCCGGCGCGCAGGGCAGCGTGGGCGCGGCCACCAGCGCGTAGGGCTTGCGCGGGCGCTCGGTGATGACGATGGCGGGCGGGTAATAGGTCATGGCGGCGGGGGCCACGGGCACGACCACGACGGCCGGGGCCAGTTCTTCGTGGCCGCTGGCGGGGTTGAACTTGCCCGCGTCCGGCTGGCCCTGCTCCTTCCAGGGCGAGTTGGGCAGCACGTCGTCGGTGTTGTGGGCGCTCAGCGCGGCGTGGGCGGTGCTGCCCAGCAGCAGGGCAGCGGCGACGAGGACGGGCTTGAAGTTCATGGCGGGTTCCCTCAAAGACGGATTGGCGCCAGTGTAACGATTCGTGCCCGCGCCGCCATGCCGGACAGGGCCGCAACGTGACGTGTGTCGCGGCTGGCGCACAATCGCGCGCATGAACCGCACGCCAACCGCTTCGCTGCCCCGCATCGCCGTGGTGGCCACCGGCGGCACCATCGCCGGTGCCGGCACGGCGCCGGGCGACGCGGCGTCGGCCGCGTACCGCTCGGCGGTGGTGTCGGCCGATGAATTGCTGGCCGCCGTGCCGGGGCTGCAGCGGCTGGCCGCGCTGCGGGCCGAGCAGCTGTTCCAGATCGATTCGGCCGACTTCACCGACGACAAGCTGCTGGCGCTGGCGCGCCACGTGGCCGCGCTGTGCGCGCGCGATGACGTGGACGGCGTGGTCGTCACGCACGGCACCGACACGATGGAGGAGAGCGCCTACTTCCTGCACCTGGTGGTGAAGAGCGCCAAGCCCATCGTGCTGACGGGCGCCATGCGCCCGGGCACGGCGCCCGCGGCCGACGGGCCGGCCAACCTGCTGCACGCGGTGGCGGTGGCGGCGCACGCCTCGTCGGCCGGGCGCGGCGTGCTGGTGGTGATGAACGAGGAGATCCACAGCGCGCGCGACGTGGCCAAGGTGCACAGCCAGCGGCTAGATGCCTTCGCCTCGCCGCACGGCGCGCTGGGCGCGGTGGTGCAGGGTGCGCCGCGCTGGTACCGCGCGCTGACGCGGCCACACACCACGGCGAGCGAGTTCGACATCACCGCCATCGACGCATTGCCGCTGGTTGGCGTCGTCATGGGGCACGGCCACATGCGGCGCGAGGTGTTCGATGCCTGGGTGGCGGCCGGCGCGCGCGCCATCGCGCACGCGGGCTTTGGCGGCGGCACGGTGCCCGACTACCTGAATCCGCTGTTCGCCGAGCTGTGCGCGCGCGGCGTGCCGGTGGTGCGCTGTGCGCGCGTCGGCGCGGGGCCGGTGATCCGCAACGCGAATTTCGACGACGATGCCTGCGGCAGCATCGCCGCCGACGACCAGAACCCGCCGCGGGCGCGGCTGCTGGCGGCGTTGGCACTGACGCGCACGCCCGATGTGCGGGAGATGCAGGGCGTGTTCGACCGTTATTGACGGGGTGGTCGAAACTATGGTTTCGATAGTGGGTTGCGCTTATCCAGCAAGGGTTTCAAGCGAAAAATATCTGAAATCAAGGCGCAACGGGCGCAAGCAGCTACGGTTTTTGTAGGAACGGGCTTGCCCGCGATGGGGCTTGCGTGGTGATGAGGCGCTGCATCGCGGGCAAGCCCGCTCCCACAGGTTCGTGGGGGTTCCGAGCGCCGGCGCTTGAATAATCAGCGCCGCCAGCTATCGTTATCGAAGCGCCTCACGCCGCCCGCCGGGCCAGCAGCCGCTTGCGCACGGCGTCGATGTTGTTGCGCAGCGCGTACAGCTCTTCGGCGTGCGCCAGCGGCACGGTGGTCTGGTTGGCCACGCGGTCGAGTTCGTCCAGCTCGTTCAGCAACTCGTCGCGCTCGCCCCGGCCTTCCTCCACCTTGGCCTCGATGCTGCGCAGCCGCGCATACCAGCGGAACACGCGCTGGCGCACGCGGTAGGTGTACAGCGGCGGCACCACGCGCGACAGCGGCAGCAGCAGCACGATCAGGCCGCCGATGACCAGCCACATGCGCTCCAGCAGGTTGCTGGCCCAGAACGGCAGGTAGCGCTGCCAGAACGGCGGCGTGCCGTTGATGGCGCGGTCGCCCTCGGGGCTCACGGGCAGCTCGCTGGTGCGCGTGTTCGGAAAGTCGCGCGCCCGGTTGAACCAGCCCGCGTCGCTGTGCAGCCCCTGCGCCGCCTGCGCGAACAACTGGCGCAGCGCGGGGTGCGTGTCCTCGCGCGTCAGCAGCGAGGTGGTGGTGGCCAGCAGGCCGATGTCGTGCGGCGGAATGTCGGCCGCCAGGTCGACCACGCCGCGCGGCAGCGTGATGGATTGCAAAAACGGAAAGCGCCGCACATACGCGTCGGCCTGCGCCACGTCCATCAGCGCGATATCGGGGGCGTGCAGCAGCTGGCGCACCACCGGGGATTCGGGCGCGGTGACCAGCACCATGGCGTCGAGCAGGCCGCCCTGCAGCGCTTCGGCGGCGGCTTCGGGCGCGAGCTGGCTCAGCACCAGCGTGTCGCTGCGCAGGCCGTTGGCCTGCAGCAGGCGCTGCAGCATGTCGGGCACGCCGCTGCCGGGCTGGTCGATGTTGACGCGCAGGCCGCGAAGCTGCGGCAGCGTGGTCAGCGGCGGGGGCGGCGCGGGCTCTGAGGCGGCGGCGGCGGGCGGGCGGGTTGCTGCGGTTTCGGTAGCGGTTGGCGCAGGCGCCGCCATCGTATCGGTACGGTAGAACACCCAGATCGGCTCGTAGAACAGCGCGCCGAGCGAGGTGATGCCGGCATCGCCATCGGCCTGCGGATCGGCGCTGCCACCGCGCACGAAGGCGGCGCCGGCGGTGCCCGCGCGCAGCGCCTGCAGGTTGGCCAGCGAGCCTTCGGTGGGCGACTGCTGCACCGTGATGCCGCTCCTGGCCAGCGCTGCCGCGTAGCGCTGGCCGAACTCGGCATAGGCGCTGCCGGCGGGGCCGGTGGCCAGCGTCACGGTCTTGGGCGGTTGCGGGTCGAGCCACCAGTAGGCGGCCACCAGCACGCCGGCGGCGATCAGCGCCACCGGGCCGGCCGAGACCAGCATGTCGCGGATCGACAGCACGATCAGCTTGAGGGTGCGGCGTACCGGGCCGATCATGGCGATTTCCGGGCTCTGGCGCCGGCGGGGCGGGCGCCAGCAGCTATCAGATCGGAAGCGGCTGGCAACGCCAGCGTGTCGGTGGTCATGCCCTGCGCGGACTGCACCGCGTTCACGCAGGCACGCGCCACGGCCTCGCCGGCCATGGTGCACAGCACGTTGAAGTCGAGCGCGCCGGCCATGCCGGTGGACAGCGCGAACAGCGTGTCGCCGTCGCTCATGGTGTGCACGGGGCGGATCGCGCGCGCCAGCCCGTCGTGCCCGGCGCCGGCCAGGCGCTGGCACTGCGCCTTGGTCAAAGGCGCATCGGTGGCGACGACGCCGATGGTGGTGTTGGCGCCAGCCAGCAGGGCCAGCGGCTTGTCGCCCGCCAGCGCGGCGACCACGCTGCCGCGCAGTTGCTGGCCGTCTTCGGTGCGCGCGCCGGCGATGGGCTGGCCGGTGGCGGGGTCGACCACGTCGCCCAGCGCGTTGACGGCGATCAGCGCGCCCACGGTCACGCCGTCCACGGTGACCGATGCGGTGCCGATGCCGCCCTTCATGGCATACGGCATGCCGAACAGCTTGCCCACGGTGGCGCCGGCGCCGGCACCGGCGTTGCCTTGGGCAATCTCGTCGCCGGCGGCCTGGCAGGCGGTGTAGCCGGCGGCGGCATCGGGGCGGATGCGCGCATCGCCCACATGCAGGTCGAACAGCACGGCGGCTGGCACGATGGGCACCACCTGGCCCGGCGCGCTGCCCACGTACAGGCCCACGCCTTCTTCCTCCAGCCAGCGCATCACGCCGCCGGCGGCATCCAGCCCCCAGGCGCTGCCGCCGGTGAGCAGCACGGCGTGCACCACGCCCACCAGGTTGGCGGGGTCGAGCAGATCGGTCTCGCGCGTGCCGGGCGCGGCGCCGCGCACGTCCACCCCGCCCACGGCGCCGGTGCGCGCGATGACCACGCTGCAGCCGGTGGGGCGGCGCGGATCGGTGAACTGGCCGACCTCCAGGCCGCGCACCTGGGTGATGGCGCCGGGGAACAGGGCAGGGGAGGCAGAAGGCATGGGCATGGGCGGTGCAGGGGCGATCCGAGGGCGATGCGCCCGATGTTAGCCGCGCGCCCCGGCCGTCACGACGGCTGCAGTCGGCGCCGGCGGCGGCGCCAGCGCGCCCACAGCCACCAGCCGCCCGACACCAGCGCGTAGGTCAGCAGCCCGCCGATGACGGCGAACACTGCCAGCCCCACGATGAGCGGCTTGCCCAGCGCCTGCAGGCGCTGCCAGGGCGACGGCGGCTCGCCGGTGGCGCGCTCTTCGGCCTCCAGCGCTTAGGTGATGCGGGCGATCTCCGCCTCGGCGTTGGGCACCGGCTTGCCGACGATGCGGCTGCCGGCCTGGTAGGCCAGGTAGTAGATCGGCCCGAAGGTGAGCGGGTTGGTCACCAGCGTGCTGCCCATGGCCGCCGGCAGGTTGGCGCGCAGCACGATGGCGACGGCGGCCGAGGCGGGAATCTGCGCGATCGGGATCAGCAGCCCGAAGAAGATGCCGATGGCCATGCCCAGCGCCACGCCATGGCGCGACAGCCGCCACAGCCGCCGCTGGCCCAGCCAGGGCGCCAGCCAGCGGGTGAAGCGGCCAGCCTGCAGCTGCTCGCGGGTGGGGATCAGGCGCTGCAGCCTGGCGCTGAGGGTCATGGTGATTCCATGAGTCGCTGGCGGGGCGGATGGTTCCGCGCCGCCGTGGGAGGATCGTTGGGAAAGCGGGATTCTGGCATTGGTTTGGGGGGTGGCTGCGGCAGTCAGGGGCGAGGCGCTTGGGTCTGGTGCTGGGGCAGATGCTTGTCGATGGCCAGGGCGGGGCGCGAGTCGGCGCGGCCCTCACCCCAGCCCTCTGCCGCCAGCGGGAGAGGGGGCGGGGCACGGCGGGCAGCAGCGCTTCCCGGGTCAGCGCCGCCGGCCCCCATCCCGGCCCCCCCAGCGGGGGAAGGGGCAAGACAGCGCCGCCGGGTTTCTGCGAACCGCAGCGAGCGCGCCCAGAACCCGCAACAATCCCGTCTTTTCATGGTTTTCACGTGACAGGACCTTCCCGTGCCGCTTTCCCCGCCCGTTGCCCGCTCGCACCTGCATGACCGCCACGTCGTCTTTCGCGGCTACCGTCGCGACGACGGCCTGTGGGACATCGAGGCCGAGCTGCGCGACACCAAGACCGCGCCGTTCGAGATCCCCGGCGAAGGCCGCTGGGCCGCCGGCCAGCCGATCCACGGCATGGCGATCCGCCTGACGGTGGACAGCGACACCGTGGTGCACGCCATCGAAGTCGCCATGGACCACTTTCCCCACGGGCCCTGCCCCCAGGCGATGGCGCCGATGCAGCGCATGGTGGGCAGCCGCCTGGCGCGCGGCTGGCGGCGCGCCATCGAGCAGCACCTGGGCGGCATCCAGGGTTGCGCGCACCTGCGCGAGCTGCTGTTCAACATGGCCACCGCTGCCTTCCAGACCATGGTGCAGGACGTCACGCCCGTCGACCCCGAGCACCCACCGCCGCACCTGGGCAAGTGCCTGACCTGGGACTTCGACGGCCCGGTGGTGGAAAAGCACTATCCGAAGTTCTACCTGCGCGACGCGCGCCGCGAGGGCTGACGCCGCCGGCGCCGGCACGCCGACCGCCCATTGCCAGCACTGCCCGCATGGGGAAGCGCGGCGCATTGGCCGGCCGGCGGCAACAGGACTATGGTGAAGCCATGCCTGCCGCCGCCTCATCGTGCCTGTCGTTCGACCGCGAGCGCATCGCGCAACTCGTGCATCGCTTCTACGACGCGATCCGCGCCGACGCCGAGCTTGGCCCCGTGTTCGAGGCCGAGTTGCACGACCGCTGGGCGCCGCACCTCGAACGCATGGTCGACTTCTGGTGCACGGCCACCAAGGTCTCGCGCAGCTTTCGCGGCAACGTGTACGGCAAGCACATGACGCTGCCGCGCATCGCGCCGCGCCACCTCAAGCGCTGGCTGCAACTGTGGAAGGTGCACACGCAAGCCGTCTTCGCGCCGGCGCCCGCGGCGGAGCTGCAGGACATCGCCACCGGCGTGGCGCGCGTGATGCACCTGGGCTGGTTCGGCCGCCTGCCGCCGCCCGGCGCGCTGCAGCACTGGATCGAGACGGAGGGTGCCGATGCCTGCGCCGCCTGAGGCCAGCGCAGCCGACCCGCGCATCGAATACGATGCCCTGCGCGAACGCTGCCCCGTGGCCTGGAGCGAGGCCCGGCAAGGGTCGGTGCTGCGCCACGCCGAGGTGCTGCGCGTGCTGCACGAGCACGAGACTTTCGGCAACGCCGTGTCTGCGCACCCGGCGGTGCCCAACGGCTACGACCCGCCGCAGCACACCGCCTACCGGCGCGCGCTCGATCCGTTCTTCGCGCCGCCGCGCATGCAGCGCTTCGAGCCGGTCTGCCGCGACATCGTGGGCGCCATGCTGCAGCAGGCGCTGCAGTTGCGCGAGCTGGACGTGGTGCGCGAATTCGCGCTGCCGTTCGCCGTGCGCGTGCAGTCGGCCTTCCTGGGCTGGCCGCCGCTGATCCAGGACGAACTGCTCGACTGGCTGCGCCGCAGCCGCGAAGCCACGCGCTCGGGCGACCGCGCCAGCACGGCCGCCGTGGCGCAGGAGTTCGAGCGCCTGGTCGACCGCATGCGCGCCGCGCGCCGCGAATCGGCGCCCGACCAGGACATCAGCGCCGAGCTGATGCACCTGCAGGTGGACGGGCGCGCGCTGGACCTGCGCGAGCTGGCCAGCGTGCTGCGCAACTGGACGGTGGGCGAGGTCGGCACCATCGCAGCGTCGATCGGCATCCTGGTGCACTGGCTGGCCACGTCGCCCGACTGGCAGCAGCGCCTGCGCGCGCAGCCCGCGCTGCTGCCGCCGGCCATCGACGAGGTGCTGCGCATCGACGGGCCGCTGGCGGCCAACCGCCGCATCGTACGCCGGGCCGTGGCATTGGGCGGCCGCCAGTTCGAGCCCGGCGACCGCCTGACAATCCACTGGATCGCCGCCAACCGCGACCCGCGCGCCTTCGACGAGCCCGACAGCTTCCGCATCGACCGCGATCCGTCGCCGAACCTGCTGTACGGCGCCGGCATCCACGTCTGCCCCGGTGCGCCGCTGGCGCGGCTGGAGTTGCGCGTGCTGATGGAGGAGCTGCTGGCGCGCACGTCCGCCATCACGCTGGCCGAAAGCCGCCCGCCGGTGCGCGCCGTGCACCCCGACGCCGGCTACGCGGCGCTGCTGGTGCGGCTGGTGTGATTCCATTTCCAATTCAATGCGTCGATCACCGTCATCCCGGCGATGGCCGGGATCCGTGGCTCTCCGCACACGCCGTCTGGATTCCGGCCCCGTATCGCGGTACGGGGCAGGCTTTGCGCCGGAATGACGAGCTATTGCAGTTTTGATCTGGAATGGGAATGAGTGCGGGCCTGCCGCGCGACGGCGCGCCGGGAGGATCGACAGGCCGCAGCGCAGCGCACGTTGAAAAACCAGGGGGGACCTTGGAAATTATTTCAACAATGAAAATCGCCTTTGGCGCCCATCCACCGGGCGCAAGCAGCTCTTAATATGAGACTGCGCTACCGCGTCAAACCGTTATCGCCTGATTTGGCGCCTTGCAGCGCGTTTCAGAGCCATTTCTGCATCAGCAGTGCGTTGCCTTCGGCCGGGTCGAGCACGTAAGGCGCGAAGCCGAAGCGCTGGTAGCTGCGCAGGGCGCGCTGGTTGCCCGACAGCACCTCCAGCGTCAGCTTGCAGCAGCCGCGCTCGCGCGCATGCGCCTCGCACGCGGCCAGCAGCGCCTGGCCGACGCCGCGCCCGCGCTGCGCCGGCAGCACGGCGATGTCGTGCACGTTCAGCAGCGGCCGCGCCTTGAAGGTGGAATAACCCTCGAAGGTGTTGACCAGGCCCACGGCCTCGTCGCCGATCCAGGCGATGAAGCTGGCCGCCGAGGGCAGGGCCGCCAGCTCGTCGCACAGGCGCGCCTTGACGTCATCTGCCAGCGGCGTGCCGCCGCCCATCGAGTCTTGTGCGTAGGCGTCGAGCAGGGTGATGAGCGCGGCACGATCCGCCGCGGCGGTGTAATCCACGCGGCGGATGGCGGGGGCGGGCAAGCTCACGTCGCCGCGTCGGCGTAGGCGTCCAGCGGCACGCAGCTGCAGAACAAGTTGCGGTCGCCGTACACGTTGTCGACGCGGCCCACGGGCGGCCAGTACTTCACGCTGCCGGGCACGCGGCCGGCCAGCGCGGCGCCCACTTCGCGCGCATACGGGTGCGGCCAGTCGGCGGCCAGCAGGCTGTCGGCGGTGTGCGGGGCGTTCTTCAGCGGGTTGTCGTCCTGCGGCCATTCGCCTTGCTCGACGCGGCGGATTTCGGCGCGGATGGCGATCATGGCGTCGATGAAGCGGTCGATCTCGGCCAGCGGCTCGCTTTCGGTCGGTTCCACCATCAGCGTGTTGGCGACGGGGAAGCTCAGCGTCGGCGCGTGGAAGCCGTAGTCGGCCAGGCGCTTGGCGACGTCTTCGGCCATCACGCCGCTGGTCTCTTTCAAATCGCGCAAATCCAGGATGCACTCGTGCGCGACGTGGCCGTTGGCGCTGGCGTACAGGGTGGGGTAATGATCCTTCAGGCGCTTGCTGATGTAGTTGGCCGACAGAATGGCTACCTCGGTGGCGCGCGTCAGGCCGGCGGCGCCCATCATGCGGATGTACATCCAGGTGATGGGCAGCACGCTGGCGTTGCCATAGGGCGCCGCGCTGACAGCGCCGATCTTGCGCACGTCGCCGGCCGTGGCGTGGCCGGGCAGGTAGGGCACCAGGTCTTCCACCACGCACACGGGGCCGACGCCGGGGCCGCCGCCGCCGTGCGGGATGCAGAAGGTCTTGTGCAGGTTCAGGTGGCTCACGTCGCCGCCGAACTCGCCCGGCGCGGCCACGCCCACCATGGCGTTCAGGTTGGCGCCGTCCAGGTATACGCGGCCGCCGTGCTGGTGCACGACTTCGCACACTTCCTTCACCTGCGTCTCGAACACGCCGTGCGTGCTGGGGTAGGTGATCATGATGCAGGCCAGCTGGTCGGCGTGCTGGGCGCACTTGGCCTTCAAATCCTCCAGATCGACGTTGCCGGCCTCGTCGCACTTGGTCACCACCACCTTCAGGCCCACCATCATGGCGCTGGCCGGGTTGGTGCCGTGCGCGCTGCTGGGGATCAGGCACACGTCGCGATGCGATTCGCCGCGCGCGGCGTGCCAGGCGCGGATGGCCAGCAGACCGGCGTATTCGCCCTGGCTGCCGGCGTTGGGCTGCAGGCTCACGTCGGCGTAGCCGGTGATGCTGCTCAGCCAGGCACGCAGTTGCTGGTCCAGCTCGGCATAGCCGGCCTGCTGGTCGGCGGGGGCGAACGGGTGCACGTTGCCGAACTCGGGCCAGGTGATGGGGATCATCTCGCTGGTGGCGTTCAGCTTCATGGTGCAGCTGCCCAGCGGGATCATGCTGCGGTCGAGCGCCAGGTCCTTGTCGGACAGCTGGCGGATGTAGCGCAGCATGGCGGTTTCGCTGTGGTGGGTGTTGAACACCGGGTGCGTCATGAAGGCGCTGGTGCGGCGCAGTGCGGCGGGGATGAGCGCGGGGGCGGAGCCTTCGAGCGCGGCGAAGTCGGGCAGCTTCTTGCCGTCACCGAAGATGGACCACAGCAACTCCACATCGGCGCGCGTGCTGGTTTCGTCAAGTGACACGCACAGGTACACGTCCCAGGCCTTGCGCAGGTTGGCGCCCATCTGCACGGCGCGGGCAGCTATCGTATCGGTAGCGCCGTCGGTCTTGAAGCTGACGGTGTCGAAGCCGGAGTCGGCGTGCATGGCCGTGAAGCCCATGGACTGCATGCCGGCGGTGAAGATGCTGACGAGGCGCGTCACGCGTTCGGCAATGCGCTTCAGCCCTGCCGGGCCGTGGTACACGGCGTACATGCTGGCGATGATGGCCGGCAGCGCCTGCGCGGTGCAGATGTTGCTGGTGGCCTTCTCGCGGCGGATNNGCGGCGGATGTGCTGCTCGCGCGTCTGCAGCGCCAGGCGGTAGGCGGGCTTGCCATGCACGTCGACGCTGACGCCCACCAGGCGGCCCGGCAGGCTGCGCTTGAAAGCGTCCTTGCAGGCCATGAACGCCGCGTGCGGCCCGCCCGCGCCCATCGGCATGCCGAAGCGCTGCGAGTTGCCGACCACGATGTCGGCGCCCATCTCGCCGGGCGATTTCAGCAGCGTCAGCGCCAGCAGGTCGCTGGCCATGATGACGGCAGCATTCTTGGCGTGGATCTTGTTCGCCTCGCCGCTCCAGTCCATCAGCCAGCCGCTGCTGCACGGGTACTGGATCAGCGCGGCAAAGTAGTCGTCGGCGGCAATCGCCGCATCCCACTCTTCGGCCGAGTTGGCCAGCTTCACGGTCAGGCCCAGCGGCGCGGCGCGGGTCTGCATCACCTCGATGGTCTGCGGGTGCGCGTCGCCGCTGACCACGATCACGTCGCCCTTGGCCTTGACCGAGCGCTTGGCCAGCGTCATGGCCTCGGCGGCGGCGGTGGCTTCGTCCAGCATCGAGGCGTTGGCGATGTCCATGCCCGTCAGGTCGGCCACCATGGTCTGGAAGTTCAGCAGCGCCTCCATGCGGCCCTGGCTGATCTCGGCCTGGTAGGGCGTGTACGAGGTGTACCAGCCGGGGTTCTCCAGCACGTTGCGCAGGATCACGCCCGGCAGGTGGTTGGGGTAGTAGCCCTGGCCGATGAAGCTCTTGAGCAGCTTGTTCTTGCCCGCCATCTGCTTCAGTTCTGAGAGCGCATCGGCTTCGCTGATGGCGGGCGGCAGCTTCATCTCGCTCTGGCGGGCGATGCTGCGCGGCACGATGGAATCAATCAGCGACTGGCGCGACTTCTCGCCGATGACGGCGAGCATCTTCTGCTCGTCATCGGGTGTGATGCCGATGTGGCGGGCGACGAATTCGCTGGGGTTTTCCAACTGCTCCAATGATTCGGTATTCATTATATTCGAACTCAATAAAATTAAATCGACTCAAATGCAGGCAAATCAAATCGATTGCTTTGACCCATTTGCCAGCGCAGGTGACGGTAAGCAGATGCCGTTCTCAGCCCACAGTGTTGAACACCAAAAAAATCGGGAGCGAAGGCGGCTGAATTTGAATGCTCGTCTTCTGAGCGGCCGGCAAGTAACAGAACGGCGAGCTGACGGCGACCACGTGCGTCGGGCTGCCTACTGAAGCCGTAGATGTGGTTTTGCGACTTTCTGTGAAAAAGAGAAATTTCAGGAGAAAACTCTTCTATCTGCACAAAGTCTCGATCAATGGTGGCACTAGTGGCCGAAAAGAAAAGAGGTGAATCCGCAGCCTGCAGTTTTACGCCGTCCCGCAGCCGATTGGCTTCATAAAATGGCTGCAACAGCGTGAAAAATCCATGCTCGATGGTCGCGAGGTCATCCCTAAAAAAATACGTCTGCTGGATGTCGCGCAACTGCTCAAGAAACTGGGCATAGCTTCGTGGCGTCAGGTCGAGGTTGAACGCCTGTGCCAATAGGCTATCAAAAGTCGCAAAACGATCAGGATCGACAAAGCGTAAATGTTTGCTGGCAAAAGAGATATCCAGTCCCTTGAGCGCGGCCCCTTTGCGAACCGCTAAGTCGGCTGGCATACCGTTCGCCGATTCGATTAGCCAAGACCTGATTTCGGCGGCACAGTGATGCGCCGAGAGCTCGGAAAAAATGCCGCCACGACCTCCCCAAACACATACTTCCCTTGAAAAATCCAGACATTCGCTGTCGCCGGGCGCATCCTCTGTCTTGAATCTATGCCCCAATTCAAGCAAAGGCAAGGTGCGAAATTCGATCAGAATTGACCAAAAGGCACTGCATAAAACTGCTTGCTTGGAGAATATGAATCCTGCGAGCCGTATGGATTGCTCTTGCGGATTGAAATTTCCGTGGTCATCCAGGTCATGAATCGTGCAAAAAATCCCATTGCCAAGGTAAAACGGGAACGCGGTGAGCGAGGAAAACTCGCCAAGCTCACTTAACCGATTGTTTGGCGCGACGGAGTCTATTGGGGAGAAATTCATCCCCAACCATTCAGCAGCCTTGAGCGGCGCTATTGCATGTTGCCTAGATTTCAGCGGAATTGAGCCGGATTCCAGCCCTTCAAGTAAGGCGGCGCGTGGCCAGACCAAATGCTTCTTTTTTTCCGCCGGCAGATTCGCCAAGTTCCCGTGCCGCTCATGGAGGAACCGCTGAATATCGTCTGGCGAGGGAAAGATGCCGCCACTCTGAATGGCTGTGGCGACATGAAAAAAACGCCCATCGATAATTGCTGGCAAGTCCTCAATTTTTACGAGTGAGTCCATGACTGGAATGGATTTCAAGCTGATTTTTGAAACGTGTCGTACGCCGCTTCGTCCATCAGCGCGGCCACTTCATCAGGCTGCGACAGCCGGACCTTGAAGAACCAGCCGGCGCCCATCGGGTCGCTGTTGGCCAGGCTGGGCTCGTCGACGAGCGCCTGGTTGACTTCGACCACCTCGCCGCTGACGGGCATGTACACGTCGGCGGCGGCCTTCACGCTTTCGACCACGCCGGCCGTGTCCTTCTGCGCATAGGTCTTGCCGACTTCGGGCAGTTCGACGAACACCACGTCGCCCAACGCGTCCTGCGCGTGCTGCGTGATGCCGACGGTGGCGACGTCGCCCTCGACTTGAACCCATTCGTGGTCTTCGGTGTACTTGATGGTCATGCTGGTTTGCTCCTGAATAAATAGCTGAATAGTCAATGAATACGGCGACTGGAAGGCATTATTGTCAAGAAATCAGCCGCGGTAATAGCGGGTGGGCACGAAGGGCGTGGCCACCACTTCCATCGGCACGGGTTTGCCGCGCACCAGCGCGAACACGGGGGTGCCGACAGCGGCATGCTCGGGCGTGACGTAGCCCATGGCGATGGGTTGCTCGATGCTTGGGCCGAGCAGGCCGCTGGTGGTTTCGCCGATCTTTTCGCCGGCGGCGTTCTGCAGCTCGACGTGCTCGCGCACCGGCACGCGCTCTTTGCCCATCAGGGCCACGCGCTTGCGGCCGATTTTTTGCGCGGCCGGGTTGCCTGCCGCGTCCTGCATGAAGGGCAAGACCTTGTCGGCACCGGGAAAGCCGCCCGCGCGCTCGCCGCCGGTGCGGCGCACCTTCTGGATGGCCCAGTTCAGGCCCGCCTCGATGGGCGTGGTGGTGGTGTCGATGTCGTTGCCGTACAGGCACAGGCCGGCTTCCAGGCGCAGGCTGTTGCGTGCGCCCAGGCCGATGGGCGCCACTTCAGGCTGCGCCAGCAGCGCGCGTGCGAAGGCCTCGGCCTGTGACTCGTGGATCGAGATCTCGAAGCCGTCCTCACCGGTGTAGCCGCTGCGGGTGATGTACAGGTCGGTGCCGTTCCAGCCGAAGGCGCCGCCGGTCATGAACACCAGTTGCTCGACGCCGGGCACCAGGCGCTTCAGCGCATCCACGGCCTTCGGGCCTTGCAGGGCGAGCAGGGCGCGCTCGGGCATGGGCAGCACCTGGCAGCGCTCGCCGATCCTGGCCTGCATGTGCGCGATGTCGCCGGCCTTGCAGGCGCCGTTGACGATCAGGAACAGCTGCGGGCCCTCGCGCTCGCCCGCCGCGCGCGGCAGCGCCTCGCCGGTGCGGGCGGCAGGGTCGCCGAAGTTGACGAACATCAGGTCGTCGATGATGGTGCCCTGGTCGGTCAGCAGCAGGCCGTAGCGCTGCTTGTCCACGCCCAGACTCATCACGTCGACGGGCATCAGGGATTCGAGCGCGGCGGCGGCATCGGCACCGACCAGCTTGACCTGGCCCATGTGCGAAACGTCGAACAGGCCGGCGGCTTCGCGCACGTGCCGGTGCTCGGCGATCAGGCCGGCGGGGTACTGCACCGGCATGCTGTAACCGGCAAAGGGCACCATGCGCGCGCCGAGGTCGACGTGCAGGGCGTGCAAGGGGGTTTTCAGAAGTTCGGTACCAGGGGCCGACATGGCAGGGCTCCTCGAATGCGTTGTTCAAAAGCATTGCCCAACGCCGGTCGGCGGCGGGCGGCGGAACCCTGCTGTCCCCTTTACCTGAGAGATTCAACCCGCCGCGGCGGGCGCCGCGCGCAGGTCTTGCCCCTTCGGTGGGCCGCGTGCCTGGTGCCGCGGCCTCTCTCCAGCAGAATCGTTTTGGCCAGTCCTTTTGCCTGAGCGTTCGGCCTTCGGCGGCGCGTGTGACGGCGCTCTCTCCTGACACCAGCGATTCTGCCACGGCCCGTGAATCAGATGGCCGCGGAGCAGGCCGTGCGGGAACGCCGTGGCCGGGGTCTCCCCGGCCACCAGCGTTGTCCCCCTGGGGGAAGGCGCGTCAGCGCCTCAGGGGGCTATCTGTACACGAGATCGCGCAGCCCGAGGGACAGCGCCGGCACATACGTGATCACCAGCAGGCACAGCAGGATCACGCCCACGAAGGGCAGCAGGTGCCGGATGATCTTGTCGAGCGAGATGCGCGCCACGGTGCAGGCCGCGAACAGGTTGACGCCGAAGGGCGGCGTGATCATGCCCAGCGCCAGATTCACCACCATGATCAGGCCGAAGTGCACCGGATCGACGCCGAAGTGCATGGCCACCGGCGCCAGGATCGGCGCCAGCACGATGATGGCGGCGCTGGTCTCGATGAACATGCCGATGATGAACAGGGCGGCGTTGATGCCCAGCAGGAACATGGCGGGGCTTTGCAGCACCTGCTCCAGCCAGTGGCCGATGGCCTCGGGCACGCCGGCGCGGGTGATCAGGAAGGCGAACAGGCCGGCGTTGGCGATGATGAACATGATCACCGCCGACGACATGACCGACCGGCGCAGCACGGGCAGCAAGTCCTTCACGCCGATCTCGCGGTAGATCAGCATGCCGACGATGAGCGCGTAGAGCACCGCCACGGCCGACGCCTCGGTGGGCGTGAACACGCCGCCGTAGATGCCGCCGAGGATGATGACCGGCATCAGCAGTGCCCAGAACGCCTGCCGGGTGGCGGCGAAGATGCCCAGGCGGCCATCGCCGTCGTTCTTGCCCCAGCCCTTCCACTTGCAGTAGATCCACACGAACAGCATCAGCGCGCCGCTGATCAGCACGCCGGGGCCGAAGCCGGCGATGAACAGCTCGCCGATCGACACCTCGGCCGACACGCCGTACAGGATCATCGGGATCGACGGCGGGATGATCACGCCCAGCTCGGCGCTGGTGGCCTGCAGCGCGGCGGCGTAGCTGGTGGGATAGCCGTGCTTGATCAGCGCCGGGATCAGGATGGCGCCGATGGCGAAGGTGGTGGCCACCGACGAGCCCGACACGGCGGCGAAAATCATGCAGGTGAGCACGCAGGTCATCGGCAGGCCGCCCTGCACGCCACCGACCAGGCTCTTGGCGAACTCCACCAGCCGGCGCGAGATGCCGCCGGTCTCCATCAGGTTGCCGGCCAGGATGAAGAAGGGCACGGCGGCGAGCGGAAACTTGTTGATCGAGTTGAAGATCTCCTTGGCGGAGATCAGCATGTGCGCGTTGTTGACCTGGATGCCGACGATCGACGCCAGCCCGATCGACACCGCGACCGAGACGCTGAGCGCGAAGCCCAGCACCATGGTAATGAGCATGGCGGTGGTCATGCGTGCCCCCACGCTTGACGCTGCGCGTCTGCGCTGCCCCCCGAGGGGGCCTTCGCACCTTGGAGCGGTCCGGCGGTGCTCATTGCGCGGTCTCCAGTTCCATGCGGCGCGGGTCGATGTAGTTGGCGACGATGGCGATGATGGCGAACACCGCGCCCGCCGGCATGGCGATGTAGGCCCAGAACATCGACAGCGATTCCAGCCCGGCCATGGTCTGCACGCTGCCGCGCACCGCGTAGTCGTAGCCCCACCACAGGATGATCAGCATCAGCGTCAGTGCGGCCAGCGCCACGATGGCGTCGAGGATGCGCTTGAGGTGCGTGGGCACGGCCCGGTAGAGCGCGTCCACGCTCACCATGGCGCCCTGGCGGAAGGCCATGGGGATGCCGAGGAACACCATCCAGATCAGGCTGAAGCGGATCAGCACTTCCGTCCATTCCGCCGGCTGCTGCAGCACGAAACGGGTGATGACCTGGAACACCGCCAGGCCCGAGGCCACGGCCAACATCAGGCAGGCCAGCCCCATCGCGATGCGGGTGGTCCAGCTTTCAAAGGAGAGGAACAAGGCCTTCATGGCAAACCATCGCTTGAAACAAAAATGCCCGCCGCGCAGGGCGGGCGGGCACTGGGTGCTACATCGAATGTAGCGATCGAACAACCCGCATCACTTGAAGTTGCGGATGCGGTCCAGGTTGGCCTTGCCGAACTCCTTCTCGAACTGGGCGTTCACGCCGGTCAGCGCGGCCTGGAACTTGGCCTTGTCGACGTTGTCGACCACCGTCATGCCCTTGCTGCGCAGGTCGGCCACGCCCTTGGCGTCGTCCTCGTCCACGCGCGCGCGGTTGGCCTTGGTGCCTTCCTTGGCGGCGTCGATGAAGGCCTGCTTGTCGGCGGCCGAGAGCTTGTCGAACGCGCCCTTGTTCATCACGAAGATGGCGGGCGAGTACACGTGGCCCGTGAGCGACAGGTGCTTCTGCACCTGGTCGAACTTGGCCGAGATGATGACCGGCAGCGGGTTCTCCTGCCCGTCCACCGTGCCTTGCTGCAGCGCGGTGAACACCTCGGGGAAGGCCATGGGCGTGGTGATGATGCCGAAGGCCTTGTAGGCGGCGATGTGCACCGGGTTCTCCATGGTGCGCATCTTCAGGCCCTTCAGGTCGTCGGGCGAGTTGACCGAGCGCTTGCTGTTGGTCATGTGGCGGAAGCCGTTCTCGGCCCAGGCCAGGGCCTTGAAGCCCTTGGGCTCGAACTTCTTCAGCAGTTCGTCGCCGATCGGGCCGTCGAGCACGGCGCGGGCGTGCGCCTTGTCGCGGAACAGGAAGGGCACGTCGAGGATCTTGGTCTCGGGCACGAAGTTGGGCACCGGGCCGCTGGAGCTGAAGGCCAGCTCCTGCGTGCCGAGCTGCACCGCCTCGATGGATTCGCGCTCGCCACCCAGCGCCCCGTTGTAGAAGGTCTGGACCTTGTAGCGGCCTTGCGTGCGCTTCTCCACTTCCTTGGCGAAGGTGTCGATGGCGATGCCCTGGTGCGAGTTCTGCGCCACCGAGATGCTGATGCGCATGGTGGTCTGCGCGGCGGCGCCGGCCACCAGGCCGAACGCCAGACCGAAACCGAGGGCGAGTTGGTGCAACTTCATGAAAAGGTCTCCTGATTCAGTATCGAATGCGAACTGCGGGTGCGCGCCAGGGGCACGCACGGCGGCCGCCATTATGTGCGCGCCCCTGGCGCGGGGGCCACGGGGTTTTCGCGCATGAAAAGGTGGCTGCTGTCGCCTACTTGACGGCGCGGATGCGGTCCATCGCAGCCTTGCCGAATTCCTTCTCGAACTGGGCATTGGCCGGTGCCAGCGCGGCGGCGAACTGGTTGCGGTCGATGTTGTCGATGACGGTCATGCCGCGCGCGCGCAGCTCGGCGACGCCCTTGGCGTCGTCCTCGTCGACCTTGGCGCGGTTGGCCTTGGCGGCCACCTTGGCGGCGTCGAGGAAAGCCTGCTTGTCGGCGGCCGAGAGCTTGTCGTACAGGCCCTTGTTCATCAGGAACACCATGGGCGAATACACGTGGCCGGTGAGCGTGAGGTGCTTCTGCACCTAGTCCAGTTTCTGCGACAGGATGACGGACAGCGGGTTCTCCTGCCCGTCCACCGTGCCCTGCTGCAGCGCGGTGAACACCTCGGGCCAGGGCATGGGCGTGGGCATGATGCCGAGCGACTTGTAGGCCGCGATGTGCACCGGGTTCTCCATGGTGCGCAGCTTCAGGCCCTTCTGGTCGTCGGGCGTCTTCACGTCGCGCTTGCTGTTGGTGATGTGGCGCACGCCGTTGTCGGCCCAGGCCAGTGCCTTGAAGCCCTTGGCCTCGAATTTCTTCGCCAGCTCCTCGCCGATGGGGCCGTCGAACACGGCGCGGGCGTGGGCCTTGTCGCGGAACAGGAAGGGCACGTCGACGATCTTGGTCTCGGGCACGAAGTTGGGGATGGCGCCGCTGGTGCAGAAGGTCATCTCCTGCGTGCCGAGCTGGACCGCCTCGATCGATTCGCGCTCGCCGCCCAGCGCGCCGTTGTAGAAGGTCTGGAACCTGTAGCGGCCGTTGGTGCGCTGCTCCACCTCCTTGGCGAACACGTCGATGCCGACGCCGTGGTGGCTGTTCTGCGCCGCCGAGACGTTGATCTTCATGGTGGTCTGCGCCGACGCGGCGGCGGCAAGGCCCAGCGCGCAGAAGGCGCCGATGAGCCAGGAACGGGTTGTCATGGGGTTTGTCTCCGTACTGCTTGGAATACGCAGGCCTGGCGCCGTGTGGGGTGCCGGCCCGGCCGGTGCCCACGCCGGGTGCGCGCGGGCGCAAGCATTATGGGGACGAAAGCTCAGGCAGCGCCAGCGGGGTTTTCTCGCAGGTGGTCGCGGATGATGTCGTCGTAGCTGGCGTCGGCCTGCAGGCCCAGCCGCGCGGCGCGGCGCGCGTTCATGGCCGCCGGCCAGCTGGCGATGATGCGGGTGATGGCTGCTTCGGGCACCCAGTCGATGCGCGCGGCCACGTCGTCGCCGGCCACGCGGGCCAGGGCGGCGGCCATCTCGCCCGCGGTGGTGGCCACGGCGGGCAGGTTCAGGGCGGTGCGCGGACCCCAGTCGGCGTCGCTGGCTTCCAGCGCGCGGACCAGGCCTTCGACGGTGCGCGCGGGCGAGGACAGCGCCACCTTGGTATCCGGCGGCACGGGGCACACGGCGCGCTGGCCGGCCAGCGGCTCGCGCACCATGCCGCTGAGAAAGCTGGACGCCGCGGCGTTGGGCTTGCCGGGGCGCACGCTCACCGTCATCAGGCGCACGCTGCGGCCGCGCACGAAGCCCTTGCGGGTGCAGTCGGCCACCAGCTGCTCGCACATGAACTTCTGTATGCCGTAGCTGTTCTGCGGCGTGGGCAGGGTGTCGTCTTCGATGACGGCGGGCAGGGGCTGCTCGGGCGTGTGGCCGAACACGGCCAGCGACGACGAGAACACGAACACCGGCGGCGTGCCCAGGCGCCGGCAGGCCTGCAGCAGGGCGCGCGTGGCATCGAGGTTGCTGCGCAGGCCGAGGTCGAAGTCGGCCTCGCATTCGCCGCTGACGGCGGCGGCCAGGTGCACCACGGCCTGCGCGTCGGCCGGCACGGCGCGCGTGGTGCCGTGGGCATCGGGGGTGAGCAGTTCGTTCAGGTCGCCGGTGACGACCTGCACGCGCGCATCGGCGGTCAGATCAGCGGGCGGTGCGGCGCGGTCGACCAGCGTGAGGCGCGTGATGGGCTGCGGCGCCGCGCCCGCCAGCGCCAGCGTGCCGCGTTGCAGCAGGGTGCGGGCCAGGCGCACGCCCAGAAAGCCGGCACCGCCGGTGATGACGAGGTGCATGCGGGGCCTCCTGATGCGCTGGATGAAGGATACAAAAACAATAGCTGCTTGCGCCCCATGCACAAGGATTTCAGATCATTTTGTATCTGAAATCCTTATATGACGTGCGCAAGCAGCTATCAAATTAATTGCACGACGCCGGCCATGGACGCGGCGCCGTCGCGGTCACATGCCCGAATAGTTCGGCCCTCCGCCGCCCTCGGGCGTGACCCACACGATGTTCTGCGTCGGGTCCTTGATGTCGCAGGTCTTGCAGTGCACGCAGTTGGCGGCGTTGATCTGCAGGCGCTGCGCGCTGCCGCCCTTGGCCTCGTCGGGCACGAACTCGTACACGCCGGCGGGGCAGTAGCGCGACTCCGGCCCGGCGAACTTGGCCAGGTTGATGTTGACCGGCACCGTCGGATCCTTCAGCGTCAAGTGCGCGGGCTGGTTCTCCTCGTGGCTGGTGTTGCTGATGAACACGCTCGACAGCCGGTCGAAGGTCAGCTGGCCATCGGGCTTGGGGTAGGCAATGGGCTGGCACTCGGCCGCGGGCTTGAGCTGCACGTGGTCGGGCTCGGCGCGGTGCAGCGTCCACGGCGCGTGACCGCGGAACACCATCTGGTCGAGGCCGTTCATCAGCGTGCCGGTGGTCAGGCCCTTCTTGAACCAGTTCTTGAAGTTGCGGTCCTTGTGCAGCTCGGCGGCCAGCCAGCTGTGCTGGAAGGCGTCGGGGTAGGCGCTCAGCTCGTCGTGCTGGCGGCCGGCGGTCACGGCCTCGTAGGCCGCCCCGCCGGCCAGCGCGCCGGTCTTGATGGCGGCGTGGCTGCCCTTGATGCGGCTCACGTTCAGGAAGCCCGCATCGCAGCCCAGCAGCGCGCCGCCGGGGAACACCGTCTTGGGCAGCGCCAGCACGCCGCCAGCGGTGATGGCGCGCGCGCCGTAGCTCAGCCGCTTGGCGTTTACCTGGCCGTTGTCGTCGGTGAAGTACCACTTCACGCGCGGGTGTGTCTTCCAGCGCTGGAACTCCTCGAACGGGCTCATGTACGGGTTCTTGTAGTTCAACCCGATCACGTAGCCGCAATACACCTTGTTGTCCTCGGCGTGGTAGAGGAAGGCGCCGCCGTAGGTGTGCTCGTCCATCGGCCAGCCGGCGCTGTGCATCACGAAGCCGGGCGTGTGGCGGCTGGGGTCGATCTCCCACAGCTCCTTTATGCCGATGGCGTAGCTCTGCGGGTCACTGTCGGCGTCGAGCTTGAAGCGCTCGATCAGGCGGCGGCCCAGGTGCCCGCGCGAGCCTTCGGCGAACAGCGTGTACTTGCCCAGCAATTCCATGCCGAGCTGGAAGTTCTCGGTCGGCTGGCCGTCCTTGCCGATGCCCATGTTGCCGGTGGCCACGCCCTTCACGCTGCCGTCCTCGTTGTACAGCACCTCGGCGGCGGCAAAGCCGGGGAAGATCTCCACGCCCAGTTCCTCGGCCTGCTGCGCCAGCCAGCGCACCACGTTGCCCAGGCTGACGATGTAGTTGCCGTGGTTGTGCGCGAACGGCGGCAGGAACAGGTTGGGCACGCGCGTGCCGCCACCGCCTTCGTGCAGGAACACGTAGGCGTCGTCGGTCACCAGCTGATTGAGCGGCGCGCCTTTTTCCTTCCAGTCGGGGATCAGTTCGGTCAGCGCCTTCGGGTCCATCACCGCGCCGGAGAGGATGTGCGCGCCGGGCTCGGAGCCTTTCTCCAGCACCACCACCGACACGTCCTGGCCTTTCTCGGCCGCCAGCTGCTTGATGCGGATGGCCGCCGACAGGCCGGCCGGGCCGGCGCCGACGATGACGACGTCGTACTCCATGGCTTCGCGGGGGCCGTACTGCTGGATGATTTCGTCGGGGGTCATGGGCGCCTCTCTCGTGCGTTTGAAATAATGGTCGATTGTCCGCGCGGGCAGGCTGCGCGGCTTGTCGGGTGCGTGACTGATTTTATGCACGGGTCATGCATCATCCATGCCCCATTGCAGACGCGCATCCCAGAAGGAAAAAAGCACATGACCTACAGCATTGATTTGTCCGGCCGCGTGGCCCTTGTCACTGGCGCCTCGGGCGGCCTGGGCGCGCAGTTTGCCCGCACGCTGGCCGCGGCCGGCGCCGGCGTGGTGCTGGCCAGCCGCCGCATGGAAAAGCTGAAGGACCTGCGCGCGCGCATCGAGGGCGAGGGCGGCGATGCCCACGTGGTCGAGTGCGACGTGACCGACGTGCAATCCATCAAGGCCGCCGTGGCCCACGCCGAGACCGAGATGGGCTCCATCGACATCCTGGTCAACAACTCGGGCGTCAGCACCACCCAGCGCATCCAGGACGTGGGCGAGGACGACTACGACTTCATCTTCGACACCAACGTGCGCGGCGCTTTCTTCATGGCGCAGGAAGTGGGCAAGCGCATGATCGCGCGGGCCAAGGGCGCGGCGCCGGGCAGCTTCACCGGCGGGCGCATCATCAACATCGCCAGCATGGCGGGGCTGAAGGTGCTGCCGCAGATCGGCGTGTATTGCATGAGCAAGGCCGCCGTGATCCAGATGACCAAGGCCATGGCGCTGGAGTGGGGCCGCTTCGGCATCAACGTCAACGCCATCTGCCCCGGCTACATCGACACCGAGATCAACCACCACCACTGGAGCACCGAGCAGGGCCAGAAGCTCATCGCCATGCTGCCGCGCAAGCGCGTGGGCGACCCCAAGGACCTGGACGCCGTGCTGATGATGCTGGCCAGCGACCAGAGCCACTTCGTGAACGGCGCGGTGATTGCGGCGGACGACGGCTTTGCCGTCTGATCTTTCCTGCGGCGCAGCGCTTCGGTTTTTCTCCCTCTCCCGCTGGCGGGAGAGGGCAGGGGTGAGGGCGAGCCACCGCGGCGCCCGATGCGCTGACCCTCACCCCCACCCTCTCCCGCGCGCGGGCGAGGGGGCCGGGCAGTGCTGACCGGCATCCTCGCCGGCCTGGCCGCCGGCGCGCTGTGGGGGCTGGTGTTCGTGGCGCCGCGCATGGTCAGCGGCTTCGCCGGCATCGACCTGACGGCCGGGCGTTTCGTGGTCTACGGCGCGGTGTCGGTGGCGGTGCTGGCCGTGTCGTGGCGGCGCGCGCGGCGGCCCACGCTGGCGCAGGCCTGGGGCGCGCTGTGGCTCAGCGTGCTGGGCTTCACGGGTTATTACTGGGTGCTGGTGCTGTCGATCCGCGATGCCGGCACCGAGATGCCGGCGCTCATCGTCGGCACCATTCCCATCTGGGTCATGCTGCTGGGCAAGCCGCATGGCCTGCGCTGGGCGGCGTTCACCCTGCTCAACGCGCGCTGGCTGCGCCAGCACCCCGAGGTGGGCACCACCGACTGGGCCAACTGGCTGGGCGTGGCCACCGGCCTGGGCGGGTTGTTGCTGGCCCTCACGCTCGGCACGCCGCTGCCGCAGCTCATGGCCAGCCCTGGCTGGCCGTTGTTCGCGCTGATCGCCATCGCCATCGGCTTCGGCTCCAGCTGGCTGGCCACCATCCTATGGAACCAGGCCAGCCGGCGCCTGCCGGCCAGCCTGTGCGGGCAGCTGATCGTGAGCGAGACGCTGTTCGCGCTGCTCTATTCCTTTCTGTGGGACGGCCGCTGGCCCACGCTGGCGCAGTGGGCGGCGGCGGCGCTGTTCACCGCCGGTATCCTTGCCTCCATCCGCGCCCATCGTTGAACCCCACCGCCTGAAAGCCGCCCATGCGCATCGACATTCCCGAGCAGAAGAAACTGGTCTACGAGATGACCATCCCCATCCGCTGGGGCGACATGGACGCCATGGGCCACATCAACAACACGGTGTACTTCCGCTACATGGAGACGGCGCGCATCGACTGGTTCACCTCGATGGGCTTCGTGGCCAACCCGGCGGGCGAGGGTCTGGTCATCGTCAACGCGTTCTGCAACTTCATCCGCCAGTTCGAGTACCCGGGCGACATCCTCATCAAGACCTACGTCAGCAACGCCGGCCGCACCTCGTTCGACAGCTGGTGCACCATGGAGCGCACCGACCAGCCCGGCGTGATCTGCGCCACCGGCGGCGCCACCACGGTGTGGGTCGACTTCCCCAACCAGAAGTCGGCCCCGCTGCCCGACTGGCTGCGCCAGGTGGTGGCGGATTGATCGGCGCCAGGTGGTGCCTTGCGTGCGCTTTCAGCGCTGCCAGGACATCATCGATCGGCACCAACCGGTGTGGCAGACGGTTTGTTTTTTGCTTCGGTCTTGATAGCTGTTTGCGCCCTCTGGGCAAGAGGCTGCGGCTTTTTCAGGCGATGCGCTGAAGCGCCGCCACGATGTCGTCGGCGCCCTGCGGCCGCACCAGCTTCTCGACCTCCACGCCATCGCGCAGAAACACCAGCGTCGGCCACAGCTTGACGCCGAAGCTGCGCCCCAGCCGCCGGCCCGGACCGTCCTCGACCTTGACGTGCGGCACGTTGGCGCCGGCCTGCTCGAACGCGGCCTGCACATGCGGCTGCGCGCCGCCGCACCAGCCGCACCAGTTGGTGCCGAATTCCAGCACCAGCGGGCCGCGCCAGGCGTCCACGTCGGCGCGGGTCAGGGTTTCGGGGGTGAAGGTGGCGGTGTAGGGCATGGCACCGATCTTACGGAGCCGGCGCGGCGCGGTTGTCGGACAGCGGCGCAAGGCGCTGCCGCCGCCGGGCGCGTGCGGCGCCGCCGTCAGCCCGTCGCGCCCTCGAACATCATCACGCTCACCGCATCGCCCACGGCCACGTTGCCTTGCGCATGGCCGAGCACGATCAGCCCGTTCGCCTTCACCATGCCCGACAGCACACCCGAGCCCTGGTTGCCGGTGGTGCGCACGCTCAGGCTGCCATCGGCGTGGCGCGTGACGATGCCGCGCTGGTATTCGGTGCGGCCGGGCTTCTTGCGCATTGGCTCTTCGCTGGCGGCGCGCAGCAGCACGGGGCTTTCAGGGCGCGCGCCCATCATGCGCAGCAGGGCCGGGCGCACGAAGGCGTAGAAGGTCACCATCACCGCCACCGGGTTGCCGGGCAGGCCGAACAGGATGGCATGGTTGCTATCGTCTGAATAGCTGTCGGCGCTTGCTGAATCTGCGCTGAAGGCCGATTTGGCCAATGAACCGCCCGCGATGCGCCCCACCGCCATGGGCCGCCCGGGCCGCATGGCGATGCGCCAGAAGGCCACATCGCCCAGCTTCCTCATCATGGCCTTGGTGTAGTCGGCCTCGCCCACGCTCACGCCGCCGCTGGTGATCACGGCATCGGCCTGCGCGGCGGCCTGGGTGAAGGCGGCTTCGAGCAGCGCCGGGTCGTCCTTCACCACGCCCAGGTCGATCACCTGCACGCCCAGCCGCGTGAGCAGGCCGAACACGGTGTAGCGGTTGCTGTCGTACACAGCGCCTTCGCGCGGCGCTTCGCCGAACGACAGGATCTCGTCGCCGGTGGAGAAGTAGGCCACGCGCAGGCGGCGGAACACGGTCACCTCCGCCAGCCCCAGACTGGCCACCAGGCCTAGCGCGGCAGGCGCCAGGCGCTCGCCTTTTTGCAGCGCGGTCTGGCCGGCCATCAGGTCTTCGCCGAGCTTGCGGCGGTTGTCGCCGGGTTTCACCACGTCGGCGGGCACGGTGACCGTGTCGTCTTCGACGCGCGTGAACTCCTGCGGCACCACCGTATCCAGCCCCTCGGGCATCACGGCGCCGGTCATGATCTTCACGCACTCGCCGCGCACCACGCGGCCGCGCCAGGCGGGGCCGGCCAGGGCGGTGCCGACGATCTTCAGCGCCAGCGGCTGGCCCGGCACCAGTTGCGCGCCGTCGAAGGCAAAGCCGTCCATGGCCGAGTTGTCGTGCGGCGGCACGCTGATGGGCGAGACGATGTCCTCGGCCAGCACGCGGCCGAGGGCTTCGAACAAGGGCACGCGCTCGGTCTGGGTGACGGGTGCGACCAACTCGGCGAGGAAGGCGTTCACCGCATCGGCGGGCAGGGCCTGCGGGTCGTAGCCCTGCAGTTCGGCGGCGATCTGGGCGATCGTCTTCATGGCTGTATTTATGAACAAAAATGGGCTGTAGCGCTTGTGTAGTCAGCGCAGGCAACTATGTAAATCATAGCTGCTTGAGCATCAGCGCCTTGTCGTGGTACTGCTCACCGATCTTGATGGCGCGCGGCTGCAGCCCGTAGCGCACGAAGCCCGCGCCCTCGTACAGCTTGACGGCGGCAGCGTGGTCGGCGGTGACGCTCAGCACCACCTGCTCCAGCCCCGGCAGCTTGCGCACCAGGGTGTCGAACTCTTTCAGCAGCGCCTTGCCGATGCCGCGTTGGCGCATCGCGGGCGCGATGATCATGCCCACCAGCTCGGCCTCGTGGCGCTTCTTCAGCCGCGCCTCGCGCTCGCACACCACGGCGCCCAGCATGGCGCCGCCGGCGTCGAAGGCGCCGAGGATGAAGTGGTCGTCGGGCGGCTGGCCCAGGCGCGTGGCGTAGGTGGCGGGCGGCAGCGCGCTGGCCGTGTCGAAGTCGCTGGTGAAGGCTTCCGGGTCGTGCTGCAGGCCGGTGTCGCGCAGCGCCTTGTAGGCGGGCAGGTCGGCGTGGGTCAGCAGGCGGATGGTGAGGTCGGCGGGCGGCATGGCGTGTCTCCTGGGCGTTATCGTGGGTGTTCGAGTGCGCGCAATTCGGCCAGCGTGTTGGCGTTGGCGAAGGCGCGCGGGTCGTCGCCGGGTTCGTTGAACGGCACCACGACCTGCTTGTGCTGCGCCGTCCAGGCGTCGATCTTGCGGCCGCCGCTCTGGGTGAAGCCCACCAGGCTCTCCAGCAGGCTGGTGCGCAGAAGGCAGAACACCGGTTGCGTGCGCAACTGACCATCTTCCTCGGGCGCCGCGGCCATGGCGATGTCGGCATCCTGCGCTTGCAGGGTCTGCGCCAGGCGCTCGCAAAGCGATAGCGGAAAGTTCGGCACGTCGCACGGCAGCGTCAGCAGCAGCGGTGTCTCGCAGCGCTCCAGCCCGGTCAGAAAGCCGGCCAGCGGCCCGGCGAAATCGGGCAGCGAATCGGGCCACACCGGCGCGCCGAAGGCTTCGTAGGCCGCCAGGTTGCGGTTGGCGTTGATCATCACCGTGCCCACCTGCGGCTGCAGCCGCAGCAGCGCATGCAGCGCCAACGGCATGCCCCGGTAGTTCTGCAGGCCCTTGTCGACCCCGCCCATGC
>JRYL01000035.1_pt1 | contig 33757 bp, 27 predicted proteins | sample 235391 | NCBI WGS metagenome assembly JRYL01 (sample SAMN03074223, study PRJNA261481) | activated sludge metagenome | biome: Wastewater Treatment Plant; feature: Wastewater; material: Activated sludge; isolation source: activated biomass of a wastewater treatment plant treating wastewater from... ...
GGCCGTGCGTCTCTACCGTAAGAGAATTGAAATATTTCTCTATAATTTTATACTGATCTCCGGTTGAAATAAAAAAACCGTCTCAAAAAGAAACGGTTTTCTGTCGAAGTGCTCACGACCGGATTCGAACCGGTACATCCTTAGGACACCACCCCCTCAAGATGGCGTGTCTACCAATTTCACCACGTGAGCATTTGGTTTGCAAAAATAATGATTTTAGCCAAAGTAAAAATTAATTTTTGGCATTTGTCCAAAGTTTTTGAACTTCTTCAAATAAAAAAAACAGCCTCCAATCGGAGGCCGTCCCTAACCAACTAACTAATATAAAAAAATTTTATCTCCAGCCGCCGCCGATTGCTTTGTACAGCTGAACGACAGCGTTAAGTTTTCCAAATTCCGAATTCACAAGACCCAACTGTGCATTCAACGCATTTCCTTTGGCGGTCAACACGTCCAGATAGGTCGCCATACCGTATTTGAGCAGCTCTTCAGAATAATTGTAAGCATTGTTGTATGCTTCGTATTCGCTTTGTTTCAATGTTGCCTTTTCGCTGTTTGCGTCAAAAGTGTAAAGCGCATCAGAAACTTCACGGCTTGCATTCAGAATTGTTTTTTTGTAATTCAACAGTGATTGTTCCTGCTGTGCACGACTCACTTCGTACTGGGTTCTGACCTGACGGGCATTCAGTATCGGCTGTGTCAAAGAACCGACCAGCGATGCAAACAGTGAATTTGCATTGAACAGTTTGTCAAATTCAAGACTCTGAAGACCGCCGCTTGCACTCAGCCTCAATGAAGGATAGAAATTGCTTCTCGCCGCATTGGTCAGCTCAAACGAATTGATCAGACCGTATTCGGCAGCCATCACATCGGGACGATTGCTCAGCAGTTCCACCGGTACGCCGGTATTCAAATCGCCGTTCAGCTGTTGCTGTGCCAGTGAATTTCTTTCGATCTGATGCGGATTTTCACCAAGCAGTATGCAAAATGAATTCTCAGTCAGCTTGATCTGATTATCGGTATCGACCAAAAGCGATTTGCCGTTGAGCAGCTGTGCTTCAGTCTGCTGTACAGCAACTTCGGTCACATTTCCTGCATCTTTCAGCAGTTTCATCGTCTCAAGGCTTTCTTCCAGATTTTGAATGGTTTCCTGAATGATTTTTTTCTGTTCATCCAAAGCCAACAGCTGATAATAAGAAGAAGCCACCGCAGCGACCAGTTCTGATTTTACCGCCTGATGCGCAGAAATGGTCTGCATATAAGAAGCGGCTGCAGCTCTTTCATTGCTTCTGATTTTTCCCCAGATATCTGCTTCCCAGGAAAGACCGGCTGACAGTTCGTACTGGTTCAGATCTGTTCTTTTGTCAAGACTTATTCCCTGAGGACCGTTCAGCGAAGGATTCGCATAAGTATAAGATGCATTTCCGCTGATTGTCGGAAAATAAGCAGCTTTGCCCTGTTTCAGATAAGCCTGTGCAGCATCAATATTTTTGAGTGCGATTCTGATGTCCAGATTATTTTCCAAAGCCTGCTGTATATATCCGGTCAGTTTGTCGTCTTTGAAAATTTCTTTCCACGAAAGATTTGCAGAACTCAAACTGTCCTGAGCGATATGATCGGTTCTGAACGCCTGTTCGTTGACCACTTCATTTTCGGGCCGCTGATATTCCTTCACAGCCAGACAGGAGTGGAGGACAGACAGTACCAAAACGATTGCTATGTATTTTAAATTCTTCATTTTATTCTGTAATTTGCTTTTTGTCAAATTTAACCGGACTGATTTTTTCCTGCAGCCACTGGAATACCACAAACAACACCGGAATATTGAATAATCCCACGATGGTTCCGACCAAAAGTCCAAAAGCTGCACCGGTTGCGATTGATCGGTTACCGATATGACCCACACCGGTTGATACAACCAACGGCATAATCCCCAGTATAAATGCAAACGAAGTCATCAGGATCGGACGGAATCTCGCTTTTGCACCGTTCAGTGCGGCAGCAGCAATCGTCTCACCGTGTCTTCTTCTCTGGATTGCAAATTCAACAATCAAAATCGCATTTTTGGCCAACAGTCCGACCAGCATGATCAGTGCGATCTGGAAATAAATATTGTTTTCAAGTCCTGCAAGTTTCTGCGCCCAATAGGCACCCATCACACCGCCCGGAAGCGACAGCAGCACCGACAGCGGCAGCAGATAACTTTCATATTGGGCAGACAGTACGAAGTAAACAAAGATCAGACAGAGGATAAAGATCATCAGCGTCTGATTTCCCGCTTTGCTCTCTTCACGGCTCAGACCTGAAAAATCATATCCGTAATTGGTTGACAGCGTTTTTGAACTGACTTCCTGTACCGCAGCCAGAGCATCACCCGTACTGTAACCCGGATTTGGCGCACCCGAGATTTTTGCAGATGTAAACAGGTTGAATCGGGTAATGTTCTGAGGGCCGTATATCTTTTTCAGACTCATAAACTGAGTGATCGGCGCCATTTCGCCCGAAGCGGTTCTGACAAATATCTTCTGCAGATCGCTTTCTCCGGCTCTGTCTTTTGGCTGTGCCTGAATCATCACACGGTACTGTTTACCGAATTTTGTGAAGTCAGCCGCATAGATTCCACCGATATAACCCTGAAGCGCATTGAAGATCGAACTTACCGAAACACCCGACTGTTTTGCTCTGGGGACATTCAGTTCGATTTCATATTGTGCATAATTTGTATTGAATGAAGTTTGTGCATACTGGATTTCGGGTCGTTTCATCAGTTCACCAATAAAGCCCTGAGCCACTTCGTCAAAATTGGTCAGACTTCCGCCTGATTTGTCCTGAAGATTCAGCTCAAAACCTGATGCGATACCAAATCCCGGAATGCTCGGCGGCGTAAAGAATATCATTTTTGATTCCGGAATTGTTGCAGCAATTCCAAACAGCTGTCCGGTGATTGCATCCACAGATTTTGATTCTTCTTTTCTTTGGTCAAATCCGTCCAAAGTAATCCACGCCATACCGTAGTTGGATCCCTGACCAGATACAAAGCTGAATCCGGAAACCAGTGTAATCATTCTGACACCAGGAATTTGTGATGCTTTTGCATAAAATTCTTCCTGAACAGCAGCCACACGGTCAGATGATGCACCTGCCGGCAATTCAAAGTTACCGATGATGAATCCACGGTCTTCGTTGGGTACAAAACCGCTTTTCATCGTATTGTTTGCAATAAAGATTCCGACCCCGCAAAGCGCAAGAATCAGGAAAGTCACCCATTTGTGGCGAATCAGAAAGCCGAAACTTCTTGCATATCCGTGGGTGACTGATTTAAAGACTTTGTTGAATCCGTCAAAAAATCTTCTGAGTATATTTTTCTTTTTTCCGTTGTCCTCTTCGGGTACCTTCAGTACCAAAGCACACAGTGCCGGACTGAGTGTAAGCGCGTTGACAGCCGAAATGATGATCGCAACAATCAGTGTGATACCAAACTGCTGATAGAACACACCCGTCGGTCCCTGAATAAAGGTTACCGGAATAAATACGGATGCCATCACCAGTGTGATCGATATGATTGCGCCTGCAATTTCCTTCATCGCATCATAAGTGGCTTCTTTCCCTGCCCGCTTTTCCTTTTCAACCTTGGCGTGCACCGCCTCGACGACAACTATGGCGTCATCCACCACAATACCGATGGCAAGTACAAGTGCAAACAGAGTCAATAAGTTGATCGAATAACCGAACAGATTGAGGAAGAAGAAAGTACCCACGATCGAAACCGGAACCGCAATCAGCGGAATCAGTGTTGAACGGAAATCCTGAAGGAAGATAAATACCACCAGGAACACCAGTATAAATGCTTCGATCAGTGTACTCACCACTTTTGAAATCGATGCATCCAAAAACTGGTTGGTGTCAAATACCACAGTGTAATTCAGGCCTTCCGGGAAATTTACTTTCAATTCCTCCAGTTTCTTTTTCAGATTGATGATGATATCCTGTGCGTTTGAATCCGGTGTCTGATAGATTGAAACACCCACCGCATCCATTCCGTTGGTTTTTGAATAACCCACATAGCTTTGTGCGCCGAGTTCAATTTTTGCAACATCTTTCAGATAAAGCGTTTCGCCGTTTGGAAGTGCTTTGATTACGATGTTTTCATATTGCTGTTCATCGCTGTATTTACCGCTGTATCGAATGACATAATTAAAAGTCTCACCGTTGTTTTCACCAAATGAACCTGCGGCTGCCTCCAAACTCTCTTCGTTGATAGCACTTGTAATATCTGAAGGAACCAGACCGTAATTTGCCATTTTGACCGGATCGAGCCAGACACGCATGGCATAGGTACGGCTTCCCAAAACGTTTGCATCACCAACGCCGGTTACCCTCTTCAGTTCAGGTACCACGTTGATGTTCATGAAGTTCTGAATAAATGTTCGGTCAAATTGAGGAACGGTAGAATAGAAGGTGATGAACATCAGTGAGCTGGTCTGCTGTTTCTGAGTGACCACACCCACACGATTCACCTCTGCCGGCAGCAATGGAGTTGCCCTTGCCACACGGTTTTGAACGTTTACCGCTGCAATATCCGGATCGATTCCCTGTTTGAACAATACCTGGATGGTTGCATTACCCGTATTGGTGGCGGTTGAACTGATATAGTCCATTCCCTCCACACCGTTGACCTGTTCTTCAATCGGGATGATCACACTTTCGAGTACCGTCTGGGCGTTCGCACCCGGATAGTTGGTCGAAATCTGTACGGTTGGCGGCGCAATCTCCGGATACTGGGTAACCGGCAGTGCAATAATACCCAAGATACCGAGGATAACGACTATGATTGATATAACGGTGGAGAGGACCGGTCTTTCTATGAATGTTTTTAACATCTTTTAATTTTTTTACATGATCGGTTTAACCTTCACAATTGAATCAAATGCGGTTTTCACCGGCTGGATTGGCGCTCCGTTTCTCAGCTGGCCCAAACCTTTTGCAGCAACGATATCTCCTTTCTGTAAACCTGATTTCAGAATCGCAATATTGTTCAGACGATGGGTCACCTCAACCGGTGTTGATTTGACGGTATCATTGACTACCTTATATACATATACGACTCCCTGCAGGTCATAAGTTGCATTTTCAGGCACGACCAGCACATTTTCAAAATGCTGTGGAATATGAATAAAACCGCTGTTTCCGTTGGTCAGTACGCCGTCAGAATTTTTGAAAGTTGCTCTGAATTGTATGGTTCCCGTCTTTGGATCGATCTGACCGGTTACGGTTTTGATTTTTCCTTTTTCGGTGTATGGCTTACCGTTTGCAAGAATCAATTCCACATCCGGAAGTTTTGAAAGTTTGTCTTTTACTGTTTTTCCTTCTGTATCTTCAAGAAAATTCAGATATTCTGCTTCACTCATTGAGAAATAAGCATAAACCTCTGAAGTTTCAGAAACTGTTGTAATCGGTGTCTGATCAGACGGACCGACAAGACTTCCTTCTCTGAAATTGATGGTTCCCACCACACCCGATACAGGACTTCTCACAATTGCAAAATCCATATTTGCCTGGATTGCGCTCAAACTTGCTTTTGACTGCTGTTCTGCAGCTTTTGCCTGTTCGAGCTGTCCTTTTGCTCTTGCCAGATTTGCTTTTGCAGTTTCCAACTGTACATTGCTGATCACATTTCTTTCAACCAGCGGTGCAAGTCTGTCAACCTCAACCTGTGCTGCATTCACGCCTGCCTGAGCTGCTGAAACGTTTGCGCGGGCTGCATTGATGGCTGAACGGGCGGCATTTGCATCCTGTGACTGAACATTGGTTTCCAGTCTGAAAAGCGCCTGCCCGGCACTGACCCTCTGGCCTTCGTCCACATAGACTTCTTTGATATAACCTGAAATTTTCGCTCTTACCGAGTTGTTGATCTTACCTTCGATATTGACCGGAAAAGCATTGTATCCTTCAAGGTCCATATTGGTTACCTCAACCACCGGAATGCCGGGAGGAGGTGCAGCTGCGGGTGCCTGTTTGTCGTTGCATGATGTCAGTGCTGTCAGCACAACAACTGCCAATGTGAGGAATGTATTCGTTCTCATTTGATTTGTGATGTGTTTTGATTCAATGATTTTAATTTATTTATGGTGTCCGCCAATTGTTTGACAGCCAGCTCTAAATGTTCAATGTAAATACCCGATTTTAAAACGCTGGACTCTTCCGGATCTTTATGCCTTTTCAGCTTGTATTCCATCAGCTTTCGGGTCAGTTCTTTTTCGTTGTTCAGCATTTCCTGTATGCTTTGCAGACGAAGAACGATATTGTCCGGAACAATCCTGTACAATCTTTTTCGTTCGTCCAATTTTGTAAAATACTCGATGTATTTCAGCTGGGTCAGAAAATTCAGACTGTTTGAAACCGAGCTTTTGCTTGCATTTAAAACTTCAACAAGCTCATCAAAAGTCACGCCCTTTTTTTCACAATCGAGCAGCAGATAAGCATAAATCTTGCTAATCAGCGGCGGAAATTTTTGAGTGGTTTCAAAATAATTTGAAAAGTCTCTGATTAGTAGTTTCTTGTCTTCGTCCATTTTCTTTTTTCAGAAATTCGTCGGCAAAGGTACAATTAGTTCGGTAATTACAAAACAAACCGAATTAAAAATCTTCAATTATTTGATTGAACTGAATTCTTAACATACATCAATTTGCATTTGACTGCTTCAACCTAACTTTGCATCAAATAATTATAAAAAAATACAACTATGTCAGTAAAATGGAATATCGATAAGGCACACTCAGAAGTGCAGTTCAAAGTGAAACATATGGTGATCTCTACCGTAAGCGGCGAGTTCATGGATTTTGAAGCACAGGCAGAAACCGATGATGAAAATTTCAGTAATCCAAAATTTGAATTTGTAGCAAAAGTTGATTCGATCAACACCAGAATCGAGCACAGAGACACTCACCTGAAAAGCGATGATTTCTTCAATGCTGCAGACCATCCGGAATTGATTTTTAAAGGTGAAAAATTTGACGGTGACAGTCTTGAAGGTGAAATCACAATTAAAGGTGTGACNNGACCAAACCGATCAAACTCGATGCCGATTTTGGCGGTGTGATTACAGATTTTGACGGCAACAAAAGAGCCGGTTTTGAATTTTCGGGAAAGATCAACCGTAAAGATTTCGGTTTGAACTGGAGCGCGACTACAGAAGCTGGCGGATTGGTTGTTGCAGATGATGTGAAACTGTCTGTAAGTCTGGAGTTCATTAAACAATAAACCAAATAGCTCACATGCATATTGGGCCCGGTTCGGTTTTTCTGAGTCGGGCATTTTTATTTTCAGGAAGCTGAATTTCCGTCCATTTCCTTCAGGATTTTGTTGACATCTTCTTCGGTCGAACTCAGTTTTTCTTTACAGATTTTGATCAGCTCCGCAGCCCGTTTGACTTTTTCAGACAATTCATCCACAGTGATTTCGCCTTCTTCAATTTCTCCGACAATGGTTTGAAGTTCTTCAAAAGCAGCCGTGTATGTGATTTTTTGTTCCATTTTGATGATTATTTTTTGGTTGATTTGACTTCGCTGATGATTTTTCCGTCAAAAAGTATGGTTTCAATCATATCTCCTTTTTTGACTTTTGACGAATCACTGACCGATTTTCCGTTGAGCAGACTGATGCTGTATCCTCTTTTCAGTACATTTTTCGGACTCATATTGTCAATGTTTTTTTGGATAAATTCAATCTGTTGATTCTGTTCTTTGATCAGTCCCAATGATTTTTCGGTGAGTCTTACTTCTGTACCGTACAGTTCGGTGTTTTCATTTTTGATCCTATTTTTCAGACTGATTTCACTTTTTTGAACCATTCCGCTGATCAGTATTCTTGAACGGCTGAGCATGGTCAGACTGTCTTTTTGAATTCCGATTGACAGTCTTTCCAGAGCATTTTTATGTCCGTCGGTCAGATTCTGAACAGTTGATCTGAAAATTTTAAATGTACTGTCGAGTTTTGATTTTTCATCCGACAGAATCCGAATTGGAATTTCTTTGATCCGATCGGATGCTTTTTGAACCGGAACCGAAAAATCATGAAATTTCTGAATCAGAAATTCAGCCAGTTTTGTCGGTGTGATATTGTTTGAAAATGCTACCATCTCAGAAACCGTTTCATTGGTTGAATGTCCGATTCCGGTCAGCACCGGCAGCGGAAAAGTTGCAATTTCTCTTGCCAGCAGATAATCATTGTAACAGCTCAAACCGACATCACCGCCACCGCCTCGAATGATTGCCGCCGCATCAAAATGATGACTGACTTTTTTGATCCGGTTCAGCTGACCGATGATTTGTCCTGCCGCTTTATCGCCCTGAAGCAGCGACGGAAAAAGCATATAAAAGAATTTGTAATCCCAGCCGTTTTCGTCGATCACACTTTTGAAATCAGAAAAACCTTTGCTGGTTTCGACCGAAATCACTGCAATCCGTTTTGGCAGCAAAGCGAGTTTCAGCTGTTTGTTTTGATTAAAAATTCCTTCTTCTTTCAGTTTTTGAATGCTCAGCTGTTTTTCTTTTTCAAGATCGCCCAAAGTATAACTCGGGTCTATGTCCTGTATCCAGAGCGAAAGCCCGTGGATCGGATCAAAAGTAATTTTGGCCAGAAACAGTATTTTGATTCCGTCTTTGAGTGGCTCTTTCAGGATTTTGACAAAATTCTGATTGATTCTGTCATAATCCGGCCGCCACAAAGTCGCTCTCTGCTGTGCAATCACTTTCCCGTCCTGTTTTTCGACCAGATCGGGATAACAATGCCCCGAATGCTGATAAAAATTGAGTTTGTTCATTTCTGCCTTGACCCAAAATGCACTGCCGTAACGATTGCTGATCGTTGACTGTATGCTTCTCAGGACTTCAAACAAACTGAATACCCTTTTATTTCCAATTTCTTCGGACATGATTCAAAGATAGAGAAAACTTTGGCAAAACGCTTTCGAATCATTGCATCCATTTTTCAGAATTAAACCACAAATATCAGCACCTCTTTCTGACAAAATCCATAACTTTAAACTCCAAAAATTTTAAGATGACAGCAAAAGAGAAAGTGGCTTCCCTGAGGGAAGAAATGAAGAAAAACAATATTGATGCATTTATCGTTTTTTCGGCCGATCCGCATATGAGCGAATATCTGCCCGAACAGTGGAAAGAACGTGCCTGGCTTTCGGGTTTTACAGGTTCTGCGGGTTTTGTGGTGATTCTTGCCGACAAAGCAGGTCTGTGGACTGACGGACGATATTTCACGCAGGCACCGATCGAACTGGCAGGTTCGGGAATCGATCTGTTCAAAGACGGTGTGGAAGGAACGCCAAACTATATCGACTGGATCATTTCTGAAACCAAAGCCGGCGCAACCGTTGCGGTCAATGCGCTTGCAACTTCTCATTCAAATTGGGAAGCGCTTGAATCAAAATTGGAAAAATCAGGGAAAAAGCTTGTCGATCTGCCTTTGCTGAAAAATGTATGGACCGACAGAGGAACGCCGGTTAAAAAACCGGTTTTTGTTCATCCGGTCGAGAGAGCCGGAAAATCGGTCAAAGATAAACTGAGCGATATTCGAAAAAAAATGAACGAAGACAATGCCGGCTTTCATATCGTTTCGAGTCTTGACGATGTGGCGTGGACACTGAATCTGAGAGGAAGCGATGTGGAATGCAATCCGGTTTTTCTGGCTTATCTGATGATCGGTTCAAATGACGCATCGCTTTATGTCGATATTGAAAAACTGACCAATGAAGCCAAAAAACTGATGGCTGATTCAGGTGTTCAATTGAAAGATTACAATACATTTTTTGATGATCTGAAATCATTGAACAATCAAAAAATACTGATTTCACCCAATACCAATCAATCCGTTTTTGATGCGATTAAAAATCAAAATACACTGATTCAGAAAGCAGTTCCCGGAAATCTGATGAAGGCGGTTAAAAACGAAGCCGAACTTGAAGGTTTCAGAACGGTGATGGTTCGAGACGGTGTTGCCATGGTGAAATTTCTCCATTGGCTGACACACAATGCGGGCAAAATCGAAATGGACGAATTCGGAATAGGAGAGAAGCTGGAGGGATTCAGGGCAGCCGGAAAGAATTTTGTCGGTTTGAGTTTTGGAAGCATTATCGGTTTTAAAGGAAACGGTGCGATTATCCATTATTCTGCGCCAAAAGATGGCAGTGCAAAAGTGACCAACGACGGCAGCATACTGGTTGATTCGGGCGGACAGTATCTGGAAGGAACCACCGATATCACACGAACCTTGCCGTTGGGTGAAGTAACCGAAGAATTCAAAAGAGATTCAACTTTGGTACTCAAAGGAATGATTGCTTTGTCGATGGTCAAATTTCCAAAAGGAACCAGAGGTACCCATCTGGATGCGTTTGCCAGAATGCCGCTCTGGATGGAAGGAAAAGATTACAACCACGGAACCGGTCACGGTGTGGGCAGTTTTATGAATGTGCACGAAGGGCCTCAAAATATCAGAAAAGATTTGAATCCGGTTGAATTGCAGCCCGGAATGGTGGTTTCAAACGAACCCGGATATTATCTGGAAGGAAAATACGGAATCAGACACGAAAATCTGGTGGTGGTCAGAGAATGGAAAAAAACGCAGTGGAATACTTTCTATGAATTTGAAACGCTGACGCTTTGTCCGTTTTTCAAAAGCACGATTGTGAAAGAACTTCTTTCGCCGGAAGAAATCGACTGGCTGAATGATTATCACAAAACCTGTGAAGAAAAACTCGGTCCGCTGTTGGAAGGAGAAGTAAAAGAATGGTTTTTGGAGATGGTAAAACCGCTTTGATAAAATCATTCAGGATATCAGAAAACCCTTCAAGCGGCTTTAATCCCCTGAAGGGTTTTTTAAATGTTGGGTTATAATTTGAATTATAAACTTTTCTAAAGTTTCAAACTTTGGAAAAGTTTAGAAATATTGAATGTCTGATGGATTCAGCTATTGAAAAGTTATATTCGAATTCTCCGAATTCGGTTTTTATTTTATTCAATTATTTTCTACAAATATTTGATTTNNTTTGATTTCTCCGAAATCATCATTAGAAACAAACTGAAAAGATTTAAGACAAACTTTCAAAGGATTTCATCACCTCGGAGAGGTGAAATATTTGTAGAAAAAAGATTTGAAGATAGTTTCGACTTCGGAGAAGTCGCATATCATTGATAATTCAAAAAAAACAACCCTTCAAGATGTCAAAAAACTTGAAGGGCTTTCTTTTTATTTAGAAGATTATCCGGAATTATCTGATAATCGTCATCTCATTCAGCAGATAGCCGGCATCAGCAAACTTATCGATGATAAACAAAATGTATCTCGCATCCACCATGATGTTTCTGCAGATTTCGGGATCATAATTCAAATCGCTCATCGTTCCTTCCCAAACCCGGTCAAAGTTCAAACCGATCAGATTTCCGTCCTTGTCAAGAACCGGACTGCCCGAATTCCCGCCGGTGGTATGATTGGTCGCAATAAAGTCAATCGGCATTCTTGCTTTTTTCCCTTTGCCCACACCGTATGGACCGAAATCCTTTTTTGCTTCCAAATCCATCAGTTTCTGAGGCAGATCAAATTCATAATCGCCCGGAATATATTTTTTCATCGCTTCATCCAGATAGGTGATCGGCTCGTAACGGGTCGGTTTGTCGCTCGGCTGATAACCGTCAACTTTTCCGTAAGTCAAACGCAAAGTCGAATTTGCATCCGGGAAAAACAGTTTGTCCGGAAACACTTCCATCTGTGCTTTCATATATTTTCGCTGCAGATTGCTCAATCTGGACTGAATTCCGGTATAAATCGGAGAAACCTTTTCGCCGTAAACTTCTTCGATTTTTGAAATCTGCTGAACCAGCGGATCGCTCTGAAGCGCATTGAGCAGTTCGATTTCGTTTTCAAATGCTTTTGCAGTATTGCCAATAATGCTCACACCGTTGATGTTTGCTTTTCCGGTTACAAAAGAATTTTTAAAAGTATCCCCAGTTATATTGATTCCGTCTGCAGGCTGGAATTCTTTTGGCATTTCTTTTTTGTACAGATCGATCAGCGCCAGCGAAACTTCCTGATCCAAATCCGGATCATAATCCTTGTAAAGTCCGCTCAGATAATTCTGATATCTTTCTTTGAGCGAATTGAAATTTGTTGAACCGTAGGATTTCAAAAGATTGTTCATCAGCAGCGCCACACGGAAGGTTTCAGAGTTTCCGTAAATCGCTTCATTGAAATAATTTTCAGCTTTTTCATATTTTCCGCTCTCCTTGTAGAGTTCATCAAATTCAGAAAGCAAGCTTCCGTATTTTGATTCCAGTTCAGGATTTTGACTGATTCTTTGGGTGAATTCGGCTTCATAATCTTTTTTCTTCTGCACCGCATTTGATTTCACCAATCCCAGACTTTCGCCTGTCCATTTTTTGTGATAATTTGAAATTCGTGCATATTTTGATGCGTATTTGATACGGGTTGCATCATCAACTTTCATTTTGCTCATCAGAATTTTAAGCGCAACATCTCTGATTCCGATTTTTGTCGGATTGGTCACTTCCAATATCTGTTCGATCGCTGAAGACGGCAAATATTCATTGGTGGTTCCCGGAAAACCGAATACAAAAGTAAAATCACCTTCTTTGATTCCTTTTGAATTGACCGGCAGATAATGTTTGGGCGTATAAGGAACATTGTCCGCAGAATATTCAGCCGGTTTGTTGTCTTTGTCTGCATAAATTCTAAACAGCGAGAAATCGCCCACATGTCTCGGCCATGACCAGTTGTCTGTGTCCATTCCGAAATTTCCGATTGCACTTGGCGGCGCACCAACCAAACGCACATCACGATAAGTTTCGGTGATGAACAGATAGTATTTGTTTCCTTTGTAGAACGGACGAATAAACACATCCTGATAACTTTCTTTGACCGTATTGGCAGAAATGATATCGATATTGTCTTTTACGATATCCTGTCGTTTTTGTTCATCCATATCATCATCGGTTCCCTGAAGGATGCCGTCGGTCACATCTCTGATATCAACGATAAAAGTGGCTGTCAGTCCGGGATTTGGAAGTTCTTCGGAATGATTTTTTGCCCAAAAACCGTCTTTGATATAATCGTTCTCAAGACTCGAATGTTTTTGAATCTGCCCGAAACCGCAATGGTGATTGGTCAGCAGCAGACCTTCGGGCGAAATCACTTCAGAAGTACAGCCGCCGCCAAAATGTGCGACCGCGTCTTTGATGCTCGGCGCATTCGGATTAAAGATATCGGCAGCCGAAATCTTCATTCCCATCTGTTTCATCTCAACTTCGTTCAATTCGGTTGGAATCCACATTCCGCCGCTCTTCTGGGCAAATAAAAATCCGCCGTACAAAAGCAGGCTCAGTACCGATAATTTCAGTTTTGTCATTTCTGTTTGTTGTTATTGTTTTCGATTCCGCCAAATTACGGAAAAATCCCCAAACCGAAGATGATTTGAATTTTTTGAAATGAAAAAAGGCCTTCTCTACAGAAGACCTTTTTATGTTATGATTTGAATTAAATTATTTTTTGATCACTTTCAGGGTTTGTACACCTGAATCAGAATGAATTCTGATCAGATATACGCCTGATTTGTAATTTCCGAAATCAATCATTCCGTTTGAAATATTGTCGAGTTTGTTCAGTTTTCTTCCTGTTGCATCAAAAATTTCAACCGATTTGATCAACTGTTTTCCGGTGATAAACAATTCGGTTTCAACCGGATTAGGATAAACGCTGAACAACTGCTGATTCACATCGTTTGTTCCCATGATCAGATGAACGGTGATGGCAAACAATGCGCTTTCGCATCCGCCAACGGTCTGGCTCACATAATAAGTTGTCTCGTCAACCAAAGGCGTGTTTGAAGGCAGTGAAACAGTTCCGCCTGCATCCTCATACCAGTTCAGATCTCCGGTTGCATTGACCACCAGATCGTCGAGTGTATCACCTGCGTGGAAATACTGATCAGCTTCACCCGTCGGTGCATCGGGTGCCGGATTAACATTGACCGTAAATTCAACACGGTCTGATTCGCAGACTTCACCACTGCCGGTTTGAATCGTCCAGTTGTAGAAGAAATAATAAACCGTATTGTTTGTATTCGAATTGTTGATGGTTCCGCCGGTCACAGAACCTGCACTTCCGATCGGATAAGGGAATCCGGGATGCTCGCTCGAGAATTCACGAACCATTACAGGGCTCTGGTCTGCAACCAGTCTGTAAGTTTTTCCGGCATCGACCGAGAAATTGAGCGGAACTTCAAACTGAACCGGATTTGATGCATTTCCGGCAGGACATGAAATCGTGGTCTGATCGAGCAGCTGCCAGTTGTCGTCGAGCAGCTGCATCACCAAAGTTCCCGGTGAATTGGATGCAAGATAGACATCTACTGAAGTAATTGTAAAATCTTCATAAGTATCAAAGGACAATCCCCATGGTTTTGTTCCGGTAACGACTGAACTTGAAGAATTGCTTGTCGGAGCCACTCTTGCGCCGCCTTCAATCGTGCTTCCGCCGCCGCTTCCGTAATTGAATGCCTGTGCCCAATACGAAGTGGTTGATGTCAGTGCGGGAGTTGTAAATTCAGTTCCTGTAAATAATGGTGTGGTTCCAAATTCAGAATCGTACCATTTGACTTCTTCACCGTCTGTATTTGCGGTCAGTGTGGCAGTCGAACCTTCACAGATTTCGGCCGGACCTTCAACACTGAGTGTTGGTGTAGTGCAACCCTCTTCGGCACCGATCAGCGCAAAGAACTGTGCAGACCCGGATTTGACAGTGGTGCTGGTTCCTGTAGAAGGATTGAGCAGAAAAATCCCTGAACCGCTTGTCCAGAGTATGTTGCCGTCGCCGGTTTCGATTGCACCTCTTGCTCCTGACTGTGGCCAGAAATTGAGCTGTGTGCCGGTTGAAATATCAAAAATATAAATTCCGGAAGTGCCGCTGAAAGTTGCTACCAGCAGATTTCCGTCTTCCATAATCCACATCTGTTCAGCAAATGAAACTACGTTAGGCTCCACAATATTACCCAGGAAATTACCCGAATAATCCCATCTTTCAATAGGTGAACCGCCGCTGATGTATGAAATATAAACTTCACCGTTTTTGTTGTCAAGGATATCAAAAGAAGATTTGCCGCCGGTCAGATAGTAACCGAGATAATTTCCTGAAGTGTCAAACCTGACCACAGCATCACCGGACGCTCCGTTTGCGGTGCCGGCATTTGTCACCCATACTTCGTTGTTGTTGATGACATCAAGCCCTTTGATATTGTCCATGTTTCCGTTGATGGTCGAAATATAATTTCCGTCCATATCGTATCTGAAAATTGCATCTTTGACCTGATCGGTCACCCAGATTTCATTTCCAACCTGTCTGATTCCTTTTGGTGTACTCGGACTTTGAGGCGTCAGATTGATGAATTGAGGATCCTCAACCGCACCCGTTTCAGCATTTAAAAGTACCACATAAGGGCTTTGAACAACAGCTATATATTCCTGTGAAAAACCAAAGGAATAGGTCAACAAAATAATAATAGAAAATAATAGTTTATGCATAATTAAAGAGTTTTAATTCTTTAAAGTTATGGAATAAAAATTATATGAAATAAAAATAACAGCTTCTTAACAGTTTGACCGGTTAATTGAAAGATCGGATTTTGTTTGAATTTATGCCTGAAAAAATCATTTTTAGCTTTTCAGAAAATAATTGCAAAAAAAATTAAACAGACCCTTTAAAAATAATTTTTACTTTTACCCAAACTAAAAATTATGAAAAAGCTTATTTTGGGTATGATGGCACTTGGATTATTCTCCTGTCAGATTACCGAAAGAATGTACCTGTCAGAATCGGGAATGGTGGAACAGCAGACTGAAGTTGATTTTTCTGCGATGATGAGTTTTATGTTCACGCCGGAGAAAATCGATTCGATGAAGATGGAAGGTCAGTTTCCGATCGACACCATCGGTTCAATGCTTGATGCAAGCGCAATGTCAACACCTGAAGATGAAGGTCTGTCAAATGCTGAAAAAAAATTCAGACAGTCATTTGACAAAACAAAGGTTAGAATCGTGATGGATGAAGATGTCGGAAAAGTTGTTTTTATGACCGACAAAATGAGCATTAGCGATTTCAATGCCTATCAGAATAAAATCAAAAACGCATTTGATGAATTTTATGCTGCCGACAAAGATGGCGCAGAAGCCTATCTGGGAACGGGTTACGGTTCTATCCTTCAATACAAACTTACCTCAAAAGATTTCGAAAGAAAATCGGTAAACAAAAGTCTTTCGTTTGACGAAGAAGCGGTTGACTCCGGATTTTCGGCAAAAGAAATGATGGATATGAATATTTTTAAATTTGAATATCATTTTCCAAAAGCTGTGAAAAGTTCGAATCTGAAAGATGCTGAAATTTCACCTGACGGAAAAACGGTAACAGCAGAAGCAGTAATTTCAAATATGATCGAGAATCCTGATCAATACAACTTCAAAGTAGAATTCAAATAGGATGAGTCTGGGCAGAGTCATACTGTCAATACTTTTTCCGCCGCTTGCCGTATATGACAAAGGCTGCGGCTCAATTGTGATTGTGTTGATACTCACCATTCTGGGTTGGGTTCCGGGCGTGATTGCAGCACTGATTATTTTGAACAATCCGAACCGATGAAAACAAAACTGATCAAAAGATATGCTCAGTCTCATCTGGCTTTTATCCACAAAGGGCTGCTGGAAGAAAACGGAATTGATGCATTTGTTTTTGGCGATAATTTCATGAATACTTTTCCGAATATGTCAGGGATTCTCAATGCCGGGACCGAGCTCAGGGTGAGGGAAGAGGATTATGAAAAAGCGCTGAAGATACTCGAAGAAGAAAGCAAAGAGCCCCTGACCTGTGCAAACTGCGGTTCAAAAAATATTGAATTCACCTATGGAAAAAAGAGCTTTTTTAAAATCATATTTTCACTGTTTTCAGCGATTGCCGGCGAACCTTTTGGAAACATCCAAAGACATTATTACTGCAAAGACTGCGGTTTTAAGAGTGGGGAGTGATTTTTTCTATCTGATTTTGAGTTTGCTGTACAGCCATGAAAACGGATAAAGCAGAACGGCCTGTAATTTAAAGTATTTCAGATCTTTGAGCATTTCCTGAAATCCTTTTTTGTTTGCAATCGCATAAATCTGATAACCTGCCAGATTTCTGACAAGTGCAATCGGATAGCTATACAATTGGTTTCCGTATGAATTCAAAAATGAAAGATAACCGAGCATAAGACCATAACGGTTTTTGCCCGACCAGCGCGTGTTTGACACCGACTGTGCATCATTTTCATCTTTGTGGTAAATCCGTATGATTTTGTTGATAAATCGGCTTTTCAGACCTTTTGAATCATAAGCATTGAAAAATACGGATTGGGGAATATAAATTCCTTCGGGAATCTTTGATTCGTCAAAATTTGAAAGTTCTTTCAGATAAGTTTTTGTGATAAAAATCCCGTTTTTGTCACCCTTGATTTTGTATTTGTAGCGCATCTCGAGTATGCTCCCGTCAAAACCGTTTCCGGGATAGCGATCACCGACGATCCGGTTATTTTCATCGCCCGACAAACCGGTCACACCGATAAATTCATCCTGATTCTCAATCTTTTCGGCTTCGTCAAAAAGAATCTGGAGTGCATCCGGCGGATAAGTATCATCAGAATCCAGAATTGTAAAATAAGGTGTCTTCACCATTTTGATTCCGTCAAAAACGGTGTGGAATTTATGTCGGTTTGAATGATAAAAATATTCGATTTCAAAACTGCTTTCGGTTTTCAGCCATTCAATCAGATTTTTGGTTTCATCTGTAGAACCGTCGTCCATAATGATCCATTTGAAATCCTTCAAAGTCTGTGCTTTCAAAGATTCAAATGCTCTTCGCAAGGTATGTGCCCGATTGTAGGTGGGCGTGATGACCGTTATTTTTAAGTCTGTATTCATCAGTTGAATAATTCTTCTATTTTTTTGATGACTGATTGATTTCTGTTGATGAATTCATCGGCCGAAACCCTGTCGGCTTTGAAATTGCTGTCCAATACTTTTTTCATTGCAGCATATAGACTGCCGGCACCCGGTTCACACAGCAGACCGTTTTTTCCGTCAGTCACCATTTCTTCAACCGCACCTACTTTTGTAGCAATAACCGGAGTTCCCAAAAACAGTGCTTCGGCAGTGACCAGCGAATAGCCTTCACTGTGCGAAGACAAAACAAAATAATCTGCGGTTTTGTAATACGGATAAGGATTGCTCTGATAACCGCCAAGAATAAAACTGTCAGAAATTCCGAGTTCATTGATTTTCTGTTCCAGCTCGCCATGCTGATAACCTTCACCCAAAATCAATGTTCTGATTTGATAGCCTTCTTTGATTAATTTGAAATGAGCCTCAATCAAATCCATAAAACCTTTGCTGGGCTGCAGTCTTCCGATCGAAAGAAAATTGATTTTTCCGTAATCTTTTTCAGTCGGCAGTTCTGATTTCCTGCTGATTTCATCCAGCGGAAGCAAATTGTTGATGATCTCTGACGGTTCGATAGAAAGATTCCATTTCTGTTCAATTCCAATTTTTGAAAATTCAGAAACAAAAACTCTTTTGTCAAATTTCATCATCATTTCAATCAGTTTGAGTTTTCGGTCTTCTGAAATCCAGAAATTCCTCAAATCACCGTGAAACCATGAAATCTTTTTGCTCTTTTTGTTCGGACTGTTGAGCACATCTTCAACCATATTGTGACTGAATGCGATCTCGTAATCCATATCGTTCAATCGATGGGTTTTATAAAACCCTGACTGAAATTTTTGAAATTTGATGATTTTCAATCTCCTCAAAACCCTTTGAATCAGTCTTAATGGTTTGAATTTTGAAAATCCTGCCGAACTACCCGCAATGCTGACCACTCTGATTTCTTTTGGAATTCTGTCCAGAAATTCTCCCTGTCTGAAACTCAAAAGCAAAGTGATTTCATATTTCGATTTGTCAAGTGCACTGATAACCGACAGCAGCACATTCTCAACGCCGCCGAGCTCCATAGAACGATTTCGAAACAGAAGTTTTTTCTTTGCCATTGGTTTTTAATTCACATTTGCGCCTATACCCGAGTATACTTCCTTAAATCTTTTGACCCATTTTCTGAAATTTTCGATTTGTGCATCATCTTCCAAAAATTTTTCAAAATATCCGGATTCAATATCAGCCGGATAATTCTGCATCGGATCAAATTCACCATTGTACCATGCCTCATTGATCAGCCGGTTGAAACGGTTTGCATCAAATTCATTTCCGTATTTGTGATAGGAATTGGTCGCCGACGACTGAAAAGTGGTTTTCATCCGTTCATCGGTCGTTTTTGCAATCAGCTTTTTATTTTTTTTGTTGCGATTCAGCCACACCGCTGCATTTCTGAGCTGTTCCTTTTCATCGACTTTTCCGTTCGAATCCTTCCAAACATACAGCCAGTATTCTTTTTGCCAAATTCCCATCAGTATCGAATTCAGTTTCCAGTATTTCGTTTTGGTTTTGTTGCTGACAAAGCCGAGCCTGTACAATATGCTGAACAATTTGAATTTGTTGTAAATCAAAGCATCCATCACAAATTGATTGGAACTGAAAACATCCGATAAATCATAATACTGAATCATTGGATGATCGGATTGCTCTGCGCTTTCCATATCTTTTTTTCCAAGCCAGCCAAGATGAATCAGTGAGCTTTTATTTTTCTTCATTTCAGCCGTAAGTTCATCCAAATTCACCTTTTGGGTAAACCACACATCATCTTCCGTAACCAGCACATAATCAGTTGATTTTTCAACTTCTGATTTCCAAAGCTTTACCGGAATTGTAAAACCGTCAATCTCTTTTTGTTCGTCGATCAGTTTTTGTTTTTCATTGTAATGTTCAGAAAGTCTAACGCTTACATTCGGATATTTTTCTATGATTCGATCGAGATATTTTTTTGGCGTACCGTCATCCAATATGCTGACCGAAAAGTTTCCTTCCACATTCAGAAAGATACTCTCCAGACATCTGTCCAGATAAAACGGACGATTGAATGATTTGATCAGTATGCTTGTCATTTTCTCAATTTTCCGATCAGCGCCTGTACGGTCGAACGCGGTTTTTTAATCAGACATTCGATCAGCGGAAAAATGCACATCGGTGATTTCTCGCTTGCCAGCCAGTTGAATTTTTTATACATCAGATCCACCCTTGAATCGGTGAGAATCTTATATTTTTTAAAACCGCTGATATTTCTTCTTTTCACCGCCTTTTTTCTGATCTGGTGATGATCTTTTGCGGTGATGTATTTCTTTTTGATTCCCTGCGAAAGCCCGGTAGGAGAAACCCGATAGTAATAAAGCGGTTTTTCGACAAAATCGACTTCACCGATTTCTTCCACCTTATAATACCAGTCCTGATCCAATGCATTTCTGAAACTTCTGTCAATGTTTCCTTTATCGATAAATTTTAATCGGTCAAAAACAAAAAAGTGAGTCATCGCCAGTCTGCCGTATTCGAGATAGGTCGTTGCTTTAGGAATTTTTCGGGTGGTTTCCTGAATTTTCTGAGGATTCAGATTTTCATCGCAAACCCACAACTGTGAATAAAGTCCGGCCAGCTTCGGTTTTTCATTCAATCTTCCGATCATGATTTCAAGCGCATCCGGCTCCAAAGCATCATCCGGATCGATGATTCCTGCATAATCCGCTTTTGCACGCAATATCGTATCATAAAGCGCCTGACCGTAACCTCCGTTTTTCTCTTGTTTGTAAAAACTGATCCGATTGTCTTTTTCGGCATATTCCCGGATGATTTCCACCGAATTGTCGGTCGAACAGTCATCTGTAATCACCAGTTCAAAATTCTGATAAGTCTGGTTCAATACGCTCTCAATCGCCTTTCTGATAAAAGGTTCGTTGTTGTAATTGCACATCAGCAGGCTTATGGTCGGTTTCATTATTGGTCGGATTGGTTTTTGTCTGTTATTCTTTTCATTTTATTCAGCGCCGAACCGAATACCTGATGCATATCGTAATATCGGTATTCAGCCAAACGTCCGCCAAATATATATTTTTCATTCTCTTTGTTGAGATCTCTGTATTTTTTGAAAATTGAATCGTTTTTTGAATTATTGACCGGATAATATGGCTCTTTGGTCACATCCCAATCCGACGGATATTCTCGAGTAATCACCGTCTTGGGCTGATTCCCGAATTCAAAATGTTTGTGTTCGATGATTCGTGTGTAAGGCTGATCGTGCGAAGTATAATTGACCACTGCGTTTCCCTGATAATTTTCCATATCAAGAATTTCTGTATCAAATCTCAAGCTTCTGTACTCGAGTGCACCAAAACAATAATCATAAAAAGCATCGATCGGACCGGTATAAATCACTTTTTCTGCAAGTTCATCAAATTCATTTCTGTTTTTCAGATAATCAGTATTCAGTCTTACTTCGGTTCCTTCAAGCAATTTTTCGAAAATCTGTGTATAACCGCCGATCGGAATTCCCTGATAACGGTCGTTGAAATAATTGTTGTCATAAGTAAAACGAACCGGCAGCCGTTTGATGATAAATGCAGGCAGATTCTTTGCATCGGTACCCCATTGTTTTTCGGTATATTCTCTAATCAGTTTGTTGTAAATATCAATTCCGACCAGCGAAATCGCCTGTTCTTCAAGATTTTCAGGGTTTTTAACGCCGTGTTTTTCAACCTGTTCATCGATGATTGCTTTTGCTTCTTCGGGTGTTTTCACACCCCAAAGCTGATGAAAAGTGTTCATATTGAACGGCAGATTGTAAATTTCACCTTTATAATTGGCAATCGGTGAATTGGTGTAACGGTTAAATTCTGCAAAACCGTTGACATATTCCCAGATTTCTTTGTCATTGGTATGAAAAATATGCGCACCGTACTGATGAACATTGATTCCTTCAACTGATTTGGTATAACAGTTTCCGCCGATATGATCTCTTTTTTCAATTACAAGACAGCGGTATCCCTTCTTTTTCAGTTCATAAGCCGAAACCGAACCGAAGATGCCGGCGCCCACAATCAGAAAGTCATAAGGCTTTGTCATGGTTTTCCAAAATTAAATTTTCCAAGATTGCTGTGCATATCCAAATCGCTGTCCGCAAAACTAATCATAAAATAATTGTGTTCCTCATCCGTCTCAGGATGTTCAAACGGATAAGTCGTCAGTACGATTTCATGTTTGTACTGTTCAAAGTTTTCGTTTCTGAGTAATTGATTGCTGATTTTTTGGGATGATGAAATCAAAATACCGTAGAGTTTCAGTTTTTTTCTGATGATTTCAATCGAATTCAATATGTCTTCAAATTCTGCCGGATTTGAATTATCAAATCTGTAATCCACCACTTTTAGCCAATTAACACCTTTGTAAAAATAAGCCTTGCAAACAAAATAAGCAGGATTTTCATCATTTCTTTCCTTTGATTGATAAATGAAATACTGGTCGGGACGATACAAAAATCGCCATTCAAAATATGCTTTGTTCCGAATGCTTTCAAGCACATCTTTGTTCCAATTCAATTTTGGAAGATACAGTTCATCAGCGGATTTGATCCGCTCAAAATCATATACAGCATCGGGAAACTGATAATCTAATATGTTTTTTGATTTGATTTTTAATCCTCTCTGAAACAGAAATTTGATTTTCGAAAAAGGTGATGCCCATTTCCTGTAAAGATTTAAATATCCGATTTTTCGAGCACCCATTTTCTGATGGATCACCGCTGATTTGGGTGCAAAACCGACTGCGATATAATAATCATTTTTCAGATAATAATTCGCCAGTTCCTTTCCGATGCCTTTTCCCCGAAATTCATCCAAAACAAAATAATCCTGACCCCAAAAAGCAGGAATTTCTTTTTCGTCCATCGACAGCGGTGCGGGCATGGTCAGCATTTGCGCAATATATTTTCCGTCTACTTCAACTCCATACAAATAATCTTTTTTTTCGGCTGCAAACGGATTCTTTTCAAACCGGTAGATGTCATAATCCCTGTGCGGAATCCTGATCGGATAGCACAAATCGTTGAACCGGCTGATGTCGCTGAGCGTATATTTTGACTGTTCCGAAAAACGAAAGAAATAAGGCATTTTTTTGTGGTTTCGCTGACAAAAATAATTAATATAAAAGGATTTAATACAAACCAAAATGGCTGAAATCAGGAATCTTATGAATTTCATTTCATCATCAAAGAAATTATATATTTGCGTTAATCAATTTAAACCCATGAAACAATTAATTGAAATCGTCAAAATCCTTTTTGCCTATCTGATCAGACCGCATCTCTGGCCGGAATTATTTCGAAAAATTTATAAAAACATTTTTCAGAGAAGTTCAGCCACCAAAGGAAAAGCGGTGGCAGAAAACTGGTGCGCCGAAAANNACCCGATATTCTGATATTTTCAAAAAAGCAAAAGAGATTGAACAAAACACGCCGGTCAAAATGGGCGGCGCGGGTGCATTGGATTTGATTTATTATTTGTGTGAATACACCCAAGCCGAAAATGCGCTTGAAACGGGTGTTGCCTACGGCTGGTCTTCACTGGCTGCGCTGCTTTCGATTTCAAAAAGAAACGGTATGCTTTACAGTTCCGACATGCCTTATCTCGGTGCTGACAACGATGCTTTCGTCGGTTGTGTGGTACCCGAAAATCTCAGAAAAAACTGGAAACTGTTCAGATATGCCGATCGTGAATCATTGCCCAAAATTTTTAAGGAGCAAAATGAATTTGACTTTATTCATTATGACAGCGACAAAACATACAACGGACGTATGTGGGCTTATCCGATTCTTTGGAAGAAACTGAAGACGGGCGGCTGTTTTATGAGCGATGATATTTCGGACAATTCGGCTTTTATGGATTATTGTATTCAGAATAATTTTGAACCGCTGATCGTCGGTTTTGACGGTAAATATGCAGGTGTAATTTTTAAAAAATAATTTCAGATGCAGCCTCTGGTTACCATTTCGATTCCATTGTACAATTGCGAAGATTCGCTGGAGAACAGTCTTGAATCGGTGAGAAGACAGACTTATCGGAATCTTGAAGTTACGATGATTAATGACTGTACGCCAGATGATTCGGTTCGAATTGCCGAAGATTTTATTAAAAAATATGATCTGAAAAACTGGAAGATTTATCATCTGGAACAGAACTCGGGTTTGTCGGTGGTCAGAAACAAAGGTATCGACACTGCCGAAGGAAAATATCTGTTTTTTTTGGATTCGGATGATGAAATTACTGATGATTGTATTGAAAAATTGGTTGAGGTTGCAGAGAGAGAAAAAGTGCAAATGACTATTTCCCAAATAGAATGTGAAAAGCTAAAAGAAAACGAAAGGTTTTTCTGTCTTGGAAAGCTTAAGGACACTCAGACAATTCGAAACAATAAAGATTTATTGGAAGCATTTGCAAACGACCGGATTCCGAGTTCGGCTGTCAATAAGCTGTTTTTGTTGGATGTGTTCAAAAAGAATAAAATTTATTTTGTGCAGGGACTTTTTGCGCAGGATGAACTTTGGACTTTTCATTCCTGTCTGAAACTTGAAAGTGCAGCTTTTCAGCCCGATGTCACTTATACCTATTATTTACACGACAAATCTGTGATCCACAACCGCGGAAAACGGCATTTTGACAATTGGTTTACCATCGGAAAATATATGGATGAAGCATATCGGGCGGAAAAAGACAAAAAACGAAAACAGATCATCCTCAATTATCTGACCCGATACAAAGACATGACGCTGATAATGAATTGGCGCGCACAGAAAAATGAGAAATTGTGGAAGGAATCTTATCGGAAATACAAGACATTGAGTTCGCTTGGTCTTTTTGATTATTTTTCATCTGCTTATTCAAAACAAACCAAAAAAGCTGATTTCTTAATGAGCTTACCGACTTCGATTGGAATGAAAATTTTTAGAATGAGGTGGAGAGATTAAAGCTCCTGCAACTCAATCATTCTTCTGAATCTTTCGTTTCGCTGCATCAGTTCTTCAAATCCTGCAATATCGACTATGCTGCCTTTGTCCATCAGTACGACCCGATCAACATTTCGGATGGTTGACAGTCTGTGCGCAACGATCAGCAGTGTGTATTTTCCCTGTAATTCTTCGATGCTCTGCTGAATGACTTTTTCGGTTTCAGAATCCAAAGCAGAAGTGGCTTCGTCCAAAATCAGCAAATCAATGTCTTTGAAAAGTTCTCTTGCAATCGAAATCCGCTGTTTCTGTCCGCCGCTCAGATTGATTCCGTTGTTTCCCAATTGGGTTTCTTCCTTATCTGCCAATTCGTTGATGAATTCTTTCAATGCAGAACGGCTGATTGCTTTTTCAAATTTCCTTAGATTTTCATCTGTCTTTTTTGCCCAAAAAGTTACATTGTTAAAAATCGTATCGTTAAAAATAACTGCGTCCTGACTCACATAACCTATACGGTTTTGAAAGCTTTTTCGGTTCAATTCCGCCATCGAAAAATCATCCACTTTCAGACTGCCGTTGCTCACCGGCAGCAGACCCGCAATCAGATTGATGATCGTCGTTTTTCCGCTTCCGCTTTCACCCACAAAGGCGATGCTTTCATTTTTTCTGATTTCAAGATCGATGTCTTTGAGCACTCTTACATCATCATAATCAAAATTGACTTTTTCGATCGTAATTTTTTTGTCGAACTGTTCCAGTCTGATTTTTCCGTCAGTTTCTTTATTTTCTCTGAGAATTTCCTGAAGTCCGGTAACATTTGAAAGCGCACCCGAAACCTGAAGAAAGGTGTTCCAGCTTTGCTGAAATGCGACCAGCGAACCCAATCCGCGATAAAAAAACAGCAGGCTGATCAGCATGGTGGCGAGATTTCCTTTCAAAAACTGAATCTGTATAAAGATGATCAAAACGATGATTCCGACCATCAGTGGTTCTCTTGCCGCACCGCTGATGCTGCTCAGCACACCCATCCTTTTTCTCGAATCTTCAATTTTGTAGATCGTATCCTTTAATCTTTCGGCATAATCCGGTTCTTTCCCGGTGGCTTTCAGATATTTGAAATGATTGACATACTGAATCACCTGACCCTGAAAAATATTGCTGAAATTGGTGAGTTTGTATGATGCAACCGTTGTTTTTTTGTAAATGATCCGATAGAGCAGATTGACCAGACCGCCGCCCACACAAACCAAAAGCGCAAATTTGGGATCCAGGAAAAATGCAAAACCGATATAAACCGTCAGCATGAGAATCTGTTCAAATGCAGTAAAATAAGCACTGAACGCAGTCGCCAATCCGTCGATCGAACCGGTAATGACATGCTGAATTCTCCCCGCATCGGTCAGTATAAATTTTTTGAAACTCAGTCTGCCGAGTCCGTTCAGCAGATCGATTCTGAGTTTTCGGATAAATGACTGCTGCAAAATGATCCGATAGACATAACTCAGATAAAATGCGATTCCTTTGAATGCAAAAAATACGATCATCAGAATCAGCACTGAACCCAATGTCAGCGGGATACCCAAGCTCTGAATTCCATCAATCAGATATTTGAGATTGCCCGAATCGCCTATTCCCAGCGAGTCTCCGCCGCCGCCAACCACCTGAAGCAACGGAAAAAACATAGAAAGTCCGAGGCCGTCCAAAAAGCTGACCATGATACTCAGCAGAAAAGCCAGAAAAATCCTGTTGCCGAGATAACGGTAAAAGAATGCAAAATTGCTGAAATATTTTTTGATCAAATTTTTGAGTTGGTTCATCTTTGAGTTTCGACTTGCAAAGTTGCTAAATTAATCGGTTTAGTTAATATTATCAAACCGTTTTCAGTTTGAAATCAACAGCTCGGCCTGTTCGATTGCCGAATCAGTGATTCCTGAACCGCTGATCAGCGCCGCAATTTCAAGTATTCGCTGTTTTTTGTCAAGCGGATTGACACTTGTAATCGTTTTTTCGGCTTCGGTTTGTTTTTCAACTTTGAAATGTGCATCCGCCTTTGCAGCCACCTGCGGCAAGTGAGTGATTGTGATCAGCTGCAGATTTTTTGACATTTCCTTCATCATATTTCCGACTTCGTCAGCCACTCTGCCCGATACTCCGGTGTCGATTTCATCCAAAATCAAAGTCGGAAGTTCGAGTTTTCCGGCAAGCAGTTTTTTGACCGCCAGCATCAGTCTGGATCTTTCACCGCCCGAAACCGATTTTTCAATTTCCTTCAGCTGACTGCCTTTGTTCGCACTGAACAGAAATTCGATTTCGTCTTTTCCGTTCGGACCGAAATCGGGTTTTGGATTTAATTTCAATTCGATGCCGGAATTTTCCATTCCGAGTTTTGAAACAGAATCAATCAGTTCTTTTTCAACAGACGGAATCACATTTTTTCTGTTTTTTGAAATTTCGGCTGCCGACTGATTGAGTTCTTCTTCCAGTTTTGAAATTTCTTTTTTCAGTTCTTCAATTTCATTTTCAATCTGCGCAGAATTCAGATTTTCGGTTTCCAATTGCTTTTTGATTTCATTCAGTTCGGCGATCGACTGCACCCTGTGTTTGTTGAGCAGCCCGTTGATCAGATCGAGTCTTGATGCGGTTTCTTCCAGTTTTTCGGGATTTGCTTCGAGCTTTTGAAGTTTGTTTGAAATTTCAGAGTTCAAATCCGATAATTCGATTCTCGTTGATTCGACCCGGTTGTAAAATTCTTCAAAATCATTTCCCAATCCGCTGATTTTCTGAAGCTGAACCGAGATATTTCTCAATGCGGGCAAAATTCCGAAATCACTGTCATTCAGTTTGTTTTCAGATTCATCCAAAATCCGGCTGATTTCTTCTACATTTTTGAGTTCGTTCAGTTCTTTTTCAAGAATTTCGGATTCATCATCCTTCAGATTGGCTGTATCCAATTCTTCAAACAGGAACTGTCTGTAATCAGCTTCCTTATTGAGTTCGTGCAGTTTTTCGGTCAGATCTGCCAATTCAGATCTTTTTTGATTTCTTTGGTTGAGCAGTGTTCTGTATGCTTTGATTTCATTGAGCTGTTCGGCATAAGCATCCAAAATCTGAAGCTGATAATCCTGATTGAACAGATTTTGGGTATTGAACTGCGAATGGATGTCGATCAGTTTTTCTGACAATGATTGCAGCAGATTCAGATTGACCGGAGAGTCATTTACAAAAGCTCTTGATTTTCCGCCCGGCATCAGTTCGCGTCTGACGATGGTTTCATTTTCAAAATCGAGTTCGTTGGCTTCAAAAAATGAATTGAGATTCAGATTTGAAATGTCAAAAACCGCTTCGACCACACATTTTTTGTCCGGATCATTGAGCTGTTTCAGATCGGCTCTTTCGCCGAGTATCAGTCTCAAAGCGCCCAGCAGTATTGATTTTCCCGCGCCTGTCTCACCTGTGATGATGGTCAGTCCTCTTTCGAACGAAAGATTGAGTTCGTTGATGATTGCAAAATTTGAAACACTGAGCCGCTGAAGCATTTTGAAAAATGATTTCTGACAAAATTCGTCAATTCAATCGAATTTTCCATCATTCAATTCGACAGACTGAGTCATTTTAATTTTTATTTTTTGATGATTTTAAATGTTTCGATTGCTCCATTTTCAAGCAATACCCTGATGAAATAATGATTTGGCGGCAGCAGAGAGAGATTGAATTCAGCATTTACAGGCGAGGAAAAATTCAGTTTTTCAACGCCCGAAGCATCAAAAACGGTCAATTGTTTTATTTTCTCGGCAGAATGTATTTTCAATACATCGTTTACCGGATTGGGATAATAATTGAAATCATATCCACCGGAAAAATCATTTGTATCCATTTCACCGCAAATTCCATAAATCCAGAATGCTGCATCCCGGTTTTCAGTATCTGGTGTCCAGCTGCTGCCGCCGTCCGTTGATAGGTAGGCAACTGAGTTTGTTGTTTCAATAGCGGTTTCCCAAAAGTTCGGCAGGTTTCCGCTTGCTGCTGTGGTTTCCAAAGCCACCCAGTGTATTTCTCCGGTATTGCCTGAAGGAATCGGTTCAAACATTAAACTGATTAAATAAACATCATAGCCCAATTCATTTCCAACCCATTCCTGAAATTCAGGTGTCACCTGTGTACTCGAGCCAAGCAGTTCGCCGGGCTTTCCTTCATCGTCTTTGTATATATAAATGTCAGCCGTTGATATCTCATTGAACATTTTAAAAACCAGTTCTTTGATGTACACGGGCTCCGACTCTATTCCGATACTGTAGTCGGCAGCGTAACGAATGGTCTGAAGATTTCCAAGACCGCCGGTCAGATCACCTAAATATTCAGACTCGCAAAAGAAATCCGGATGAGTCACGATTAAAGTATAATCTTCCGCCTGCCCGTATTCATAAACGCCGCATGGATCCTCAGGCCATTCAGGGATTTCGGTTGCTGTGCGGTGTTTGATGATGCGCATTCTTTTTGTTCCGGTGGAAGCATAAGGAGCAGTAATATCTGTGCCCGCATATTGTTCATCGGTTCCGGAGGAATTGGTAACAGAACCTGCAAAATACATTTCACCGGGATCAGTGAAATCTCCGTTTTCGTTCCAATCGATAAAAACAGTAAAGGTATCGGTATGGTTGCCGTTGGTGTTTCCCTGCAGGACAATGGGATAAGTAGCTTCTTCATCCAAATCCCCAAACAGTGTATTATCTTCATCGAAATACTCGTGTCCCGGCGTTCCGTTTATTACCGGGCTGGTGGTATTGTCTATTCCAGCAAAAAAAACCAAGGTAATAGGTTCTATATCATTTGTATAGCTTACTTCGCAGTATTCTTGAGCTGACACTGCAAAAGAGGCAATAAAAAGTATCAAAGAAAATATACGAGTTTTCATATTTCAAATTTTTAATTAATCTATACAAGGATCAACCGTAGCCAAAAAACTACCGGAAGCTGTTCCTCTTACTTGAAAACCCGGTCTTAATAAAACCTGGGTAGATTTATAGGCTACGGTAATATCATCCGCTATTTCTGATGTTGCAATTATAAGACTCTGGGCTTGATAAGTTTTAGAAACCAATACGGGATCTGTAATCAATAAAATAGGCCTGCAACATTCTTCCAGGCAGGTACCGTTATTTACTTTTTCTCGGATTAAATTTCCCGGCTGAGGCCCGAAACCGTTATTAAAATTTATTCCTACTGGATTTAAATGGCAGTAGCTCATAATGGTTCCTCCATTTGGAGGAATTGGACCGTTACAACCGCCATATCCTGCCTGATAACCACAACCATCAATCGCTGTATTATTTCCATTCCAAGCACAAGCGTGTGTATGAGGAGAGCCTAAGATATGACCAAACTCGTGAGTTATTACCATTACATTCCAACTATAAACAGGGAAATTAGTTATGTTATAGGATAAATTCCCTGCAACCGAAGTTCTTAATCTCTTATTATTACTATTACTACATAATGTGTTTATGAAAGCATACCCGCCTCCTACGGTTCTATCAATAAGTAGCTGGGCTATATCGCCATTAAAGGAGGTAACATTGATTTTGTCTCTAAATGCATATAACAATTGTTGCGCTGAGTTAATCTCAGTATACGGGTCTTTAACAGTCCAAACCATAATTTCGGAAATCCTGATAGGAATAGATTCGTTGAGATAAATCAGTGCAACCTGATTAAAAAGTGCTGCTACATAGTTTTCAACTGTCGTCACACTCCCAAAGTGTTGGAAAAATTTATATTCGGTTTCAAAATACATTTCAACACATTTTTCCCCGGTTTCTATATTTTCTTGAATACCGGACATTTGATTTACATCGGGGTCTTCCGTTCCACATTCAAAGTCATTCTTTTCTTTTAAATTATGTTCATTATAAACGATAACTTTATTTGTGTAATTTTCGATATTTCCGATATTATAATTCCCGTCATCTTTGGCTATGATACCCATTATCTGGTTCTCAAAAAAACTAATAGCAACCAGACTGTTATTATCTCCTTTGATAATACCTCTGAAGTGTTTTCCTGTTGAATTATGCCCGGAATATCGAATGCCTTTATCAGTCACCACTTCATAGTCATAAAAAGAATCGGGAACTTTTAAAAGTTCCAGCGTAACATTTTCATCAACCAATGCGATTTCCAAAGAAAGGCTTGAAATGTTGAGGCTGTCTAAATTGAAATCAAAACTGAATACATTTACTTTAGTGGAATCAATAAAAAGAGTTCCGCCAACAAAATCTTTCGTNNGAGGGAATTTTTCCCCTCCGGCTTTTGCTGCGCTGACGATGTTGCGGATGATATTTTCCTGACACCATAACAAGGCAGGTATCAAAAATAACAGGAATAAAATTTTAGTTTTCATACTCTGTTTTTTTAGTCCTGTTCCCCATTTTGGATTTTGGCTTCCAATGCCCGGATTCTTTTGTCCTGCTCAATGATATACAGGGTAAGTTCTTCAATCTTTTCCAAAAGCAGATTGTTCATTTTTCCCAGTTCAAGACCATTTTCCTGAATTTCAGTTGCAGACGGTAATCCCGGTAAATGGTGGTTGGCTTGCAGGAAGGATTCTATTTCTTCCAAAGGCAACATTTCATAATCAGGATTCAGTTTAGAAAAGCCCTTATAATATTTTTGAAAAACATAATCCGCCGGAACTGATAAATCTATCTTCACTTCTTCTGCGTGAATCTTGCCTTTTACAGTTAGTTTTTCATCAGGATTTTGAGTACCTATACCAACCCTTCCGTTATTTTTTATAATCATTGAAATTTGAGATACTCCCATTCCAGATATAAAATTATGGAAAGTGAAGCCCGCCACATCATCATATTGTAATCTCCCAAAAAAATCCAAAGTAAGATTATTTTTTCCTTTGAAATCAATATAAGAATAGGTGTTAATTGAGGATCCTAATTCAATAGAGCCATAGAAAGGATTTAAAATTATTCCGGCTGTATTTGGGGATGGAGCAGGTAAGGTGGATTCAAAGATATCAAAAAATCCCAACCCTTTTACATGTATCTTTTCAGATGGAGTCAGTGTTCCAATTCCAACATTTCCAGAGAGAGGGAAAGTATTTGTTTGGCAAGATGCGCCAACACAAAAAAAGAACACGATTGATAAAATAAGAGTTTTCATAGTAGAAGTTTTATAAGATTGAGAATCAAATATATAAAAAATCTATCTGAAAGCAAAAATTTTCCTGATTAAAATGTTACAACAAATTATTTCTTGAGATTGCTCCAGGTCGAACTGTTGGTGGGTGAAAGTGCAGTCAGCGTTTCTTTTACCGCAGTAATATTGACCGATGACATCATTCCGCCACTGAAAATCTTGCTGATTTCATCCTTTTTTGCCATAAAGAAAATGTCGAGCGGATAAAACAATCCATAATTTCCCTTCTGATAAAAACTCAGAGTTTCAAGCGCATTGCCGATTGAGTTTTTTGCTCTTGATTCATTGTCAGCCATGGTGTCCAGACCCATACGATGGTACTGATAATAGACATTTCTCAGCGTCTTGTTATCCGCTTTCAGCACATTATTGATCAGTGATGATCTTGCTTTGTTTCCGTCGATTTCGTTCCAGCCGCCGTATCTTGAACTGCTCGCATTGATTGCAATCTGCTGCGCGGTTTTGAAATAATTGGTGCCGCCTTCAAGCTTAAATGTGTCCGCATCCATACCGAGTATGTAATACACATAAAACGCAATCACATCGGTAAGATTTTTATTGCTGAATTTTCTCGGATTAAAGATCAGTTCCTCATTTTCGTTGTAACTGAAATCAAATTTATTGTCAACAAAATTCAGAACGGGCGTGTAGTAGGATGAATTGAAAACCGGTCTTCTCGACTGAATTTGAAGTTTTGACTGATAGTCATTTCCGCTTCTTGAAGTAACGATGATCAAAAAAGTAGCCTCAATTTTTTCGTAAGGTTTATAACTGTTTTCAGTCCATTTGGTCGTATTGATAAAGTCACTCAAAGATCTTTGCAAAGTCTGATAAACCTGAACATTTGAACCCTGAACCTGCGAATAATCAACCGTTACATTGGCCATAAATTCTTGTGCGCCTGCCGTTACCGAGATCAGCAGACAAAATATCATCGTTTTCAATTTATTCATCATACATCAAATTTTTCAAGGATAAAGTTAAGAATATCTTTTGCAACTTCGCTTTTATTTTTGGCTTCATGACCGATGACCTCTTTGTCTTTGGTGATAAAGCTGACTTTGTTGGTGTCTTTTCTGAATCCGGCTTCTTTGTCCTGCATCGAATTCAGTACGATCATATCCAGATTTTTTCGGTCCAATTTTGATTTTGCATTTTCAACCTCATCATTTGTTTCAAGCGCAAAACCGACCAGTATCTGATTTTTCTTTTTCTGTCCGAGACCAAACAGTATATCCGGATTTTTGATTAGTCTCAATATCATTTCGTCCCCGACTTTTTTGATTTTTTTCGCTGCAACGGTTTCGGGTCTGTAATCCGCCACAGCTGCCGACATGATCACGATATCCGAATCGGGATAGTTGGATTCCATCACAGCCTGCATTTCATTTGCAGAAATCACATCGGTACGGTTGATGCCGTAACCCTGAGTCGAAATCGAAGAAGGGCCGCAGACCAGCGTAACATTTGCACCCATATCTGCAGCAGCTTTTGCAATTTCAATTCCCATTTT
>JRYL01000924.1_pt1 | contig 33624 bp, 40 predicted proteins | sample 235391 | NCBI WGS metagenome assembly JRYL01 (sample SAMN03074223, study PRJNA261481) | activated sludge metagenome | biome: Wastewater Treatment Plant; feature: Wastewater; material: Activated sludge; isolation source: activated biomass of a wastewater treatment plant treating wastewater from... ...
GAGGCCCTCGATGCGTGAGCACCAGCTCGCCATGCCCGGCTTCGATCGCGACGAGGTCTTCGGCGCCGTCACGCTCGATCCGCCGTGGCTCGAGCGCGGCAGCGGACAGTCGAAGCGCGGAGCGGACCGGCACTACCCGCTGATGTCGACCCCCGAGATCGCGAAGCTGCTCAAGACCGAGTGCCGCGAGCTCCGCCTCATGCGCGAGCATGCGCACGCGTACCTCTGGGTGACCGACAACTTCCTGGAGGACGGGCTCTGGCTCCTCGGCGAGCTCGGCTACCGCTACGTCCGCACGATCCAGTGGGTGAAGGTCCGAGGCGACGCGGCCGCGCTCGACTTCGAGACGGGTGCAGCGGTCGCGACTGATGCGCTCGAGCTGCGCTTCGGGATCGGGCAGTACGCGCGCGGGGCGCACGAGATGATGCTGTTCGGCGTGCGCGGCGACGGCATGGACCCGTCGGTCTGCACGGAGCACCGCGACATCCCGAGCGTGATCCTCGCGCCGGTGCCTGTCGACGAGCGCGGCCAGCGCATCCACTCGCGGAAGCCCGACGCGTCGTACGAGCTGATCGAGCGCCGCTCGAAGGGCCCGTACCTCGAGGTGTTCGCGCGTCGGGCGTACGGGCCCGACTGGACGTGCTGGGGAAACCAAGCGCCCGTCGTGGGGGCGGCAGAAGCGTTCGAAGCGGGGGGTGCGTCGTGAACAGGAACGCGATCCGCGAAGCCGCCTACCGCGTGGTCGAAGCGGCGTTCGTCGCGGCGATGACGGCAGGCGTGTTCGTCGGCACGTGGTGGCCGCTGTGGGCGGCGCTCGTGCCGGTGTCGCTCGTCGTCATCGGCGTGCGCGGGTACCGGTGGCGCGTCGGCTTGGACCTGACGTGGGACCGGTGGCAGGAGGCGCTCGCGGCAAAGCGCAAGGCGCGCTTCGAGCACGAAGACCGCGCGCGAGCATGGGAAGCCGAAACGATCGCTGACCTCGAAGCTGTGCTCGCGATGCCGTCGTGGTCACCGCAGGCCCGTGAGGGGATCCGCGCGTGCATCTCGCAACTGAAACACGGCGACCACACGGCGCATCTGGCTGAGGCGCGCGCGAAGCTCGGGATCGCTGAGCGCGACGTGAAGTCGTCGAAGGCGTCGTCGAAGTCGAAGGGAGGTGAGTCGTGATTCGAACCCTGTGGTCGCAGCGGCTCCACTTGGTGCCGGTCTTCTTCTACGCGGTCGCGCTCTCCGCATCCGCGATCAGCACGTATCGCTCAGCAAGCGACGCCTCAAGACCAACGTGGGAAGCGTGGACGTGGGCGTGGACCACGGCGATGTGGATGTTCTCGCTCATCCTCACGACGTCGACCGCGATCCTCGACGCGCAGACACGCGGAAGGCTTGAAGCCCGAGGAGAGGAGGCGTGGTCGTGATCGCCCTCGTCGCCACCCTGGGCCTCACGCTCCTCGCACTCGCGCTCCTCGGCGGAATCGCCTTCGTGGTGCGTGGGCCGTCGAGCGTGCGGCGCGCGAACACGCTGCCCGGATCCGTCGCGCTCGCGCTGCTCTTCGCTGCCGCCACCCTCGCGCCCCTCTCGACCACCGCGCAGGGTGCTCGCTTCCACCACGGCGCCGATGCCGACCTCTGGAACACGCGCGCCGCCATCGGCGAGCTCGGCTGGCGCGCGCCCGACGACGCGTACGCCGCGATCGTCGAAGTCCACGTGCGTCGCGCGCAGCTCACCGGCACGACGACCGCCTTCATGGCGCGCCGCTACTCCGCCGCCGTGAGGCGCCCGCCGCCGCACCGCGCGTGGGTGCCCGAGCTCCACACGCGCGACGCCGCGCCACCCTCGTGGCCGCCGCATCTCGACGGGTCGTGGTGGCGGTACGCGGAGCGCGTGGGTGAGGTGCGCGAGATCGTGCGCGCGGTGCTGCGGGGCGAGCGCGGTGCGGTCTGCGAGGACGCGGAGCACTACGGCTCGGAGGCGGACGGCGTGCCGGGTGGGCAGCTCGGTAGGTGGGAGCGGGCGTGCAGCTTCGAGGGCACGTCGCAGCGGTGGTGGAAGCGAACGACGAACAGAAGCGGAGGTCAGGGATGAAGAGCGGAGATTCGATGATGGATGCGTTCAACCAAGCGTGCGCGGACGTGGCGAACGCCGCTGCGCGACTGCGCGAGATGCGGCCCGCCGCGCTCCACTTCACCGGGCCGCAGAAGCTCACGATCGCGGTGCTGCGCAAGACGATCCGCGAGGCGTCGCTCGTGTGCGCGGCGTTGGAGCGGATGGGCCACGAGGCGCACCCGTTCGGGTGGAGCGATCCCGAGAAGAACGCGTCGATGGGCTACTGCAAGTTCGACCTCGTGGACTCGGGCGGTGCGGCCTTGGGTGACCGCGATGCACACGACCTGGTGTTGGAGGATCTGCTGCATCCCCGTCATCGGAGTCGATCGGTGTTCGTCGAGCGCAACCCGCTCGACCCGGGCACGACCCCGATCCCACCCCCGCCACCGACACACTCACCCCTGCCACCGCCGCGCGACGACTTCGCGCTCACGCTCGAAGAACAGACATGCATCCTCGACGCGCTGCAGCGCGCGAAGGCGGAACCCGAGGCGTCCGATTCGGCGGTGGTGCTGGGTGCGGTGGGCAAGGCGGGGAGCTTCGTGGTGGAGGCGGGGAACGAGCCCAAGCCCAAGCCCAAGATCGATCCGCCTCGCCAACCGGGGCAGTCCGTGAAGTCGTGGATCGTTACGCGCTACGCGCCCAACGTGATCCGCATCGAGCGCTCGGACCCGTTCGCTTCGCCGCATAGCGGAGCAGCAGTGTGTCTCTCCGACCATGACGCGGCCCACGTGGCGCGCGCGTTGCGCGGCGAGATCGACATCGAGCGAGTGATCGCCCTCGTGAGTCCTACCCGCTTCGGGTTGCGCATCGGACGAACCTACTACGATGTGCACGAGCCGAAGGCGCTCGCGGCGCGGATCGAAGAAGCGCTCGGCGAAACGCATGAGCGCAACACGGCCGATTTGCAGTCGCCCAAGCCCGCCAACCCTGTGAAGCGCGACGCCGACCTCGGCGACCCCGTGCGCATCACGAAGTTCGGGCAGCTCTGGTCGCTGCGTGTTCCTTCCGAAGCCGACAGCTACGGCGTGGTCGTCGCGCGTGAAGTCGGCGGCGACGGCGTGCTGCGCTGGAAGGTGTGTCCGATCGCCGAAGAGAACGACATCGCGTCGTGGTGCGAAGGCGTCGAGCGCATCTCGAGAAGCGAGTGGCTCAACCTGCTGGGTGCCCGTGACGTGCAGGAACGGGCGCAGCGCGAGGCATTGGCCAAGCCGCAGCCGCAGCCGAAGACCGTCCAAGCCGGCGACACCGTGCGCATCAAGGGCACGCCGCACAGCGACGACCGCGTCTTCGCGGTGGGCCGCGTCGAGAACACCGGCAACGGGCTCGAAGCGCTGCTCGTGTGGAACGACGGCATGGACGGCGTGGGCACGAAGGCGGTGCCTGTTGCGGCGCTGGAGGTGGTGGGCACGAAGTGCGAACCCACGCCAAGCGAACCCGAGAACGAGCCGGAGGGCAAGGACGAAGGCGAGGGCAAGGGCGAGGGCGTCGATGTGGGGTCGATGGTTGGCCGCGCCGTCCGCCTCCGAGGCGCTCTGGGTGGTCAGGGCCGCCACGTGATCGCGGCGCGATCGCAGCACACAGAAGTGGACGGCGTGTGGTGTGAGGCCGTCGTCGTCGCGAGCGAGACGCCCTACGGGCTCGTGACGTCGTTGGTTCCCGTTGCGGCGCTGGAGGTGGTGTGATGGCGGCCCACCGAGACGCGATGGATCCGCGACTCAAGTTGCTGGTCGACGGACTCCGATCAGGAAAGACCGTTGTGATGCCGACGGGATCGTTCATTCACGGACAGACCGTCGCCGCGGTCTTCGCGACGGACAAAGAGACGGCCGAGATCCACTTCGTTGGCGGGACGAGCGCGATGATGTGCGTGTCCTGGGATGGCGAGGGCGAATGGAAGGTGGTGGAGGCATGACGAAGCCGAAGCGAGAGAAGGCCGTCACCACCGTCGCGAGCCCGCCGCCCCACGGTCGAAGCGCGGCACTCGAAGAGGCTGTCGTTGCGGCCGAGTCCGAGGGGCTCACGGTCACGCGTGCGACGCGCGCGGACGCTGATGTCCCCATCGAGCGCACCCCCGACGACGTCGCGCACCTCCTCTATCTGTGGCGCCTCCGAACCGCCCAGCTCACACGCGTCGAGTACGTCGAGACCGAGGGCGCGCGTCGCACGTGGACGCTCTGGGAGAACGGCACGCAGACGGGTCACGTGCGCGGCCGCAACCGAGGCGCCGAGTCGTGGGAGCGCGCAGCACGAGGGCTGGAGGCGAGCGGCGCGGGCGAAATCCTCGTGCGCCAGGACGAGCACATCGCCGAGCGCTGCATGGACCCGACCGACGAAAAGTGGTCGTCGCCGTGGACGTGGGAAGCCGCAGGCTCGGGGCGCGGGGCGCTCGGCCTACAAGGGTCGTCTTCCACCGAAGGCGGTGACGCATGAACCTCACCGTCCAGCGAGCCGACCTCCTGCGCATCGTCGCCCGCACGCACGGCGTCGCCGACAAGCGCGGCACGTCGATGCCCATCCTCGGATGCGTTCTTCTCGACGCCGCCGGCAACCAGCTTCGCGCGTCCGCGACCGACCTCTACCTCGGCGCGCGCGCGACGACGCAGGCCGCGATCAAGAACGGCGGCGCCACGTGCGTCGCGGCGAAGACGCTCTTCGACGTCGTGCGGAATGCGCCCGATGGCGCGATCAAGCTCACGCTGAAGAACGGCGCGCTTCATGTCGAAGCGGGCCGCTCGCACTTCAAGCTGCCCGCCCTCGACGCCGCGGACTTCCCGCCGCTTCCCAACCCCGACGGAGGCGAGAGCGGCCCCGCGTGGCGCGAGCTCGACGCCAGCGTGCTCGCCGAGCTCATCGCGCTCACGTCGTACTCGATGTCGAGCGACGACACGCGGCCGCACCTCGCAGGCACGCTCTTCGAGACGGACGGGCGGGTGGCCCGGATGGTCACGACGGACGGGCACCGCCTCAGCAAGGCCGAGATCTCGCTCGGCGACGTGCGGTCCGCCTCGCCGCTCGAGGTGCTCATCCCGCACCGTGGGATCGGGGAGCTGCGCAAGCTCGTCGACGAGGCGCGCGCGGACGCGAAGGCGGCGAAGGCGAAGACCGAAGGCGGCGCGCGCGCGACCATCCACGTCTACGCCGCGAGCGGCACCGCGTTCTTCCGCCGCAACGACACCAACGCCCACGTCACGCTCAGCGTGAAGCTCGTGGACGAGCGTTTCCCGCCGTACGCGAAGGTCATCCCGGCGGCGCCGACGAAGCGCGTCGTGTGCGCGCGCGAGCCGCTCATGGCGGCGTGCAAGCGCATTTCGCTCGTGTCGAACGACAAGAGCCACGGCGTGCACCTGAAGCTGTCGTCGGGCGCGCTCGTGCTCGGCGCGAGCAACGTGGACGTCGGCGAGGGCGCGGAAGAGATCGACGTCGAGTACGAGGGTGAGGCGCTCGAGATCGGCTTCAACGCGCGCTACCTGCTCGACGCGCTCGGGGCGTTGTCGACGGACACGGTCGTGCTCGAGCTCGGCGGTGCGCTCGATCCGGGGATGATCCGGCAGGGCGAGGGCGGTGCGGCGGTGGCGGGTGGGGATGTGGACTTCGTCGGCGTCGTGATGCCGATGCGGATCTGAGGGAGGCGTGATGCTGGCGGATGATGAGGATGGACCGCATCTCCTCGATGCCGTGCCCGTGCTTCGCGAAGCCGAGCGCGCCGAAGCGGAAGCGCTTGCTCGGGCGGAGCGGTACTCAGAGACGCGCGGCGAGGAGGCGTGCTGTCACGGGATGAGCCTCAACGCGCTCACGCGGGGGCACTGGATCCATCACAGCAGCGACGAAGCCGCGATTTCATACGCGGCGAGGGTCGCGAGAGCGGAGGCGAGATGACACCCAACAAGTTCCGAAACGAAGTGGTTAGGCTGCGGGCCCATCAGAGGCACAGCGAAGAGCGTGTCCGGCGAGGTGGGCGCCCTTTTGAAGCTTCCGCGACCCACTCTCTGATAGAGTTCTGCGCGCACCTCGCACACGATTTTGATAGGCTCGAGCGCGAGCGCCGCGAAAGTCGCGAGAAGCCCCGTACGCCACACGCTAGCCTCAACGAGATTACGTCCACCGAGGTGCACGTGACGTGCGCCTGGATAAAGAAGCAGACAAAACGGCTGATCCGGGAGGTGGCGGATCTGCAGAAGTCCGCCGATCATCAATATCGGATTTCTGCCGCAAGAAGGGACCGTGGTGAACGCATGGCTTGCGCCGGTATCGCGCACCGCCGTGCCCGCCTGGTGCTGCGCTTCTGTGAGCTAATGCAGGGCTTTGACGTCATGCCCGCATGCGCGCAGGTTGCGATTTCGCTGTTGAACGTCAGGCTGTTGAAGTCATCTGCCGACGACCTCGGCGCGGAGTTGCTCTGCTTAGGATTCGACGAATGACCCAGCAATGGCATTTGCGATGGCTCCTGCACAACGTGGTTGTTCACCCCGTCTGCGGGCTACTTTGGTTTGTCGGGTTTGAGCGCGCCGCAGACCGGCTACATTCGTGGCCCAAGCATATGGAGGGGGCAGCATGAAGCGGGTGAAGAAGGGGTACGAGCGCCACGGCGAGGCGCGATGGTTTGAGAACAATGGAAGGCTGTGTATCGAGCAGAGGTCCTCGGCATCAAGCCGGGCGGGGGAGTCGTGAATAGCCGATGCGCGTGGGGCAGCAAGAGCACCGGACGCGGAGTCTGCGACCAGCCGTGCGAGGGTCGCTACTGCGAGCGCCACGCGAAGGCGGCGGCAGTGCGTGAGGCCGGTGCAGCACTACGCGCCGCATCCGAGGCCGTGGCGAAGGCGCGCGAGGCGGTTGTGGAGGCGGCTCGCCATCAAGCCGCGCTGCTCCTCGAAGCCGCGTTCGTTCCTCCTGCTGCACGTCTTCTGCGCCGTCGTCACCGCGCCGCTCTGGATCCCGCCGTTCGTCGCGGATCTGGTGCGGCGCCCGCCTGCGAGGTGGTCGTGACCGAGCGCACCCAGCACCACGCCGAGCCTCTGCACTTCCAGCTCACCGCCCCGCACGAGCTCGTCGTGAAGCTCACCGCGCCCGCCATCACACGAATGCGCGAGCTTGCCCAACACGGCATTGCTGACCCCGAGCAAGCCGGCGTGCTCGTCGGTCGCTACTACCCGACCTCGTACTGGATGCCAGGCTCGCGACCCGGCTGGAGTCGGTACGTCGACTCGCTCGTCGTCGACGCGATCACCGAGCCCGGGCCAAACTGCCGACTCGAGCGGCACTCGTTCGATCTGGACGTTCCGCACCACCACCGCGAAGCAGCGCGCCTCGCCGCGCTGCACGAGGCCGGTGGCGAGATCGTGGGCGGTTGGCACACACACCCGCAGTGGCTTCCGGTGCCGTCCGCGCAGGACCTGTCGGTGTGGCGACGGGTCCTTCTCGCTGAGGCAGAGTCCGAGACCGCTTCCCCGTACCGAGTCGAGGTCATCGTCGGCACGGTGCATGTGCGAGCGTGGGTGGGCGTGGTCGGGGTGCCGCTGGTGCACCCGATGCGGGCGTTCGATCCGTACGCAGAGGAGGCGAAAGCGTCATGAAGGTTCACGTCACCGAGCACGGCGTGCACCTGCTGCGCGGCCCTGAGATCGTCGAGACGCTGAGCGAGGGCGAGGCGCTGAAGCTCGTCCTCGATCTGCTCGGCGCAACCTCCCTCAGCGCCGCCTTACGCAGCGCATCGCACGCCGAAGCGTACGGACGCATCGAGTGGCTCAGCGTGCGCGACGTGGTGGCGTTGCTGCGCGTGCCACGTCGCTCGGCTCAGCGACTCATGGGTGCATGGAAGACCACGCACACTCGGGTCCCGGGAGGTGACCGCTACGTCGCACGCTTCGAGGTCGAAGGCTGGGCGTCGCGGGCGTTGAAGGTGGCTGTGAAGCGCGCGAGCTGATCGCGAACTGGTCAATCGTCGTCGAGCGCGAACCGCACACCGAATCGCGCACCCTTCACGTTCGCGCCCTTCGCGTCCCCGCCTTTCGACGTCGTCCCCTCCGACCGCATCCGAACGACCACCACGCGCTTCGCGCCACATCGAAAGCAGCGGTCCGGGCGCTGCGTCGCGTTGCCCTTGGCGCCGCATCCCGTGCACTGCCACGCGATCACGGGCGAACCCTTCGAGGTCGGACCTCCGTCGTGCGTCATCCCTCGTGGTACCCGACCGCTCCTCGGGCCGCCACCTCACCCTCGCGCGCCCCTCGCGCGCCACATGGACCACACGCGCCACATTTCGCGACTGCCACCCTTGCGGCTGCACGAGAAATCCCGCTCACTGACGCAAGCTGGCGTTCCCCTCCTCGAAGGGTCGAGCGCGACGCCACCAAGCCCATGCCGAAGAAGGCGCCGGCGAAGGCCGCACTCGAATCGATGTCGGCGGCCAAGTCGACGAAGCCGAAGCCGCCCACGAAGCGCAAAGCCGCCATCGTGCGCGACCCCGCCACGGGGCAGCTTCGAGGGCGCGCGTGCACGATCACGCCGCAGATCATCGCCGACGCTCGCGTGAAGGTCGCTCAGGGGGCCCACCCCCGAAGCGCCCTCGTCGCGCTCGGCGTGATCTCGTGGACCGCGGACATCTGGCTCCGCAAGGGCCGAGAAGACCTCGCGGCCGTGCACGAAGGCGGCGAGGTCACGCTCTACGCCGCGCTCGTGTACGAGCTCGAACGCGCCGAGGCGGAGTCGATCAACGAGCAGGCGAAGAACCTCGCCGAGCCGCGCACGAACGAACGCGGGATCGATCCTGCAGGTGTGAAGGCGGCGACGCTCTTCCTCGAGAAGCGCGACGCCGAGCGCTGGGGCCGCACGATTCGCCACGAGGTGCGCGTCGAGGCCACCAAGGCCTTGCTCGACATGCTCCGCACCCGTCTTCCGGCGGCGACGTTCATGGAAGTGCTCGATGCGCTGCAGGGTCCGGACGACGCGCCGGTGATCGTGCCTGCGATCACGGCCGAGGTGACCCCGGTGCACTGATGGCCGACCGCCCAAGCTTCCGCGAGCGCATCAAGGCGCACACGCAGAACGCATGGGCACAAGCCGCACGCGAGGCGGCAGCGTCGTTTGCGGCAGACATCGGGCGACGCCCGATCGTGGTGCCCGAGACGTGCAAGCTCGCGATGCCGGAGTTCATCCCGGCGGTCGATCCTCGGTACTTCTACCCGGATCACCTCGCCGAGCTCTTCGAGGTGTTCGAGGCGATCGAGCGCGCGGCGCGGGGCGAGGGCCCGCCGGTGAAGGCGATCGTCTGCGTGCCACCGCAGCACGGCAAGAGCACCGCGGTCCACACCTGGCTCGCGCGGTTCATCGGGCGCTTTCCGCACCTCGAGAACGCCTACTGCTCGTACGGCGCGACGTTCGCGGAGACGCAGTCGCGCAAGATCCGAAACTACGCCGAGCGCGCCGGCATCGAGCTCTCTGAGGACAGCTCGAGCAAGGCCGAGTGGCTCACGCCGCACGGCGGTGGTCTGCGCGCGGTCGGCATCGGTGGCGGCCTGACCGGCAACCCGATTACGGGCGTCGGCGTCATCGACGACCCGGTCAAGGACCGCGTCCAAGCCGAGTCGGTCGGCGAGCGCAACAAGCAGTGGGAGTGGAAGAGCGACGTCTTCGACACGCGCTTGGCGGAGAACGCGAGCGAGATCGTCGTGATGACGCGCTGGCACGTCGACGACATGGTCGGCCGCCTGAAGAAGCAGCACGCGGGCAGCAAGATACTGCGCGTGATCGAGCTGAAGGCGATCTCGACCAACCCCGACGGCTCCGAACGCGCGCTCGCGCCGAAGCTGAAGTCGCTCGACTTCCTGCGCGAGAAGCGCCGCAAGAGCACGGTCTACTCGTGGGAGGGGATGTTCCAACAGAACCCGCTCACGCGCGGTGGCGCGGTGTTCGGCGACCTCGACTCGGCGTGTCTCGTCTCGCCCGCAGAGGTGCCGCGCCACGGCCGCACCGTGATCGGCGTCGACCTCGCCTACACCGCACGCACCAGCGCCGACTACACGGTCGCGCTCGTGCTGCGCGAGGCGAACGGCGCGCGCTGGGTCGTCGAGGTGCTGCGCTTCCAGAAGGACGCGACCGACGGCGTCGACGAGCTCCGCGCAATCAGCGCCCGCTACCCGAACGCGCCGATGCTCTGGCACGGCAGCACGACGGAGGTGGGTGGCGCGAAGATGATCGCGAAGCTCGGGCTTCATCGACTTCGTGCCGAGCTCGCGCAGGGCGACAAGTTCGTGCGCGCGCAGGAAGCGGCGGGCGCTTGGAAGGCGGGCGACATCCGCGTGCCGGTCGGTCTACCGTGGACGCAGGACTTCCTCGACGAGGTGCAGACCTTCACCGGCGTGGGCGACACGAACGACGACCAAGTCGATGCGCTTTCGAGCGCGTGGACGGCGCTTGGCACGTTCGTGAAGGTGCAGCCCGAGGCAGGGGAAGCGTTGGGCTTCGCGCCGCTCGGGCCGAGCGACATGGGCAACATGAGCGGGTGGTGAACCCGGACGGGTGACCACGATGGCGAACGCAATCACGCGCGCGTGGCGATCGATCTTCGCATCGAACACCGCGCCTGTGATCGCGGAGCGCGCGCTCCCCCAACTTCCGAGCGGTGCGCCCGTTGGCCTCGTGCCGGCGAAGGCGGCCCCCGGCAACGAGACGCACCCCTTCGTCAACGCGACGGTGGGTGGCATCCACCGCGTGCTGCTGCAGGCGTTCACGGGCGACCTCGGTCAGCTCATGGACCTCTACGACGACATGCGCGACCGCGACGCGCGCGTCGACGCGGTGTGCCGCACGCGGCTCCTCGCGCTGCAGGCTCGCCCGTGGTCGGTCACGCCGCCCGAAGGGTTCGAGGACGACCCCGAGGCGCTCCGTGTCGCCGAGCGCTGCAAGCTGTTGATCTCGCGCGTCCGCGCCGCCTCCACGCCGGACCCGCGCATGGACGGCGGGTGGAAGACCGCGCTCGGCTTCATCTCCGACGGCATCCTTCGCGGGCTTTCGGTGAGCGAGCTCGAGTGGGGCGTGTCGCGCGAGGGCTGGCATTACCCGGCGCGCGTGCACTTCCGGCACTCGAACCGGTTCCGTTTCCAGCCCGACATGACGCTCGTGCGCTGGGACGTGTCGGGCAAGCCGACCGCGCTCGAGGAGCTCGGCCGCGACCGCTTCGTGGTGCACACGCCCACGGCAGGGCGCGCGGGCTACCCGACGCGACGCGGCGTGCTGCTCGGGGCGATCTGGCCGAGCCTCACCAAGCGCTTCGGACTTCGGTGGTGGCTCAAGGCCACCGAGAAGTGGGGCTCGCCGCAGCCCGTGATCACGCTCCCGTCCGGGTCCGAGGGCCTCCGCGACGAAGCGATCGCGATGGCGCGCGCGCTCTCCGAGAACTGGGCTGGTGTGCTCTGGGGCGGCGTCCAGATGGACGCGCTAAAGGGCAGCGGCGACCTCAAGCCCGAGGTCTACGACAAGCTCGTGCGGGAGTACGCGAACGTCGAGATCGCGATCCAGGTGCTCGGCCAGAACCTCACGACCGAGGTGCAAGGCGGGAGCTTCGCCGCGGCGGGGGTGCAGAACCTCGTGCGGCAGGATCTGCAGATCGGCGACCTCGCCGAGCTCGACGACACGATCACGTGGCAGATCCTCGAGCCGATGGTCCGGTACAACTGGCCCGGCGCGCCGGTCCCGCGGTATCGCACCGAGGTCGATGCGCGTGCGCCGTTTGCGCGCGATGACGTCGACCGAGGCCTCGCCACTCCCGACGAGTACCGCTCCGGCCTGGGCTGGGGACCGATGCCGGATGGCCGCGGTGCGGAGTTCCGCACTCCTTCGACGTCGGTCGCCACGGCTCTGCCGGGCGCACCGCTCGCGCTACCCGCTGGCTCGACGGGCTCGTCGACCGACAACGATTCCGATCCCGCCGCTTCCGAGGAGGAGCGGCAGGACGACCCTTTCGGGGTGAGCCGGCAGGTGCCGGCGCAGACGCCAGCGCCGAGTTCGTCGACGCTCTCGACTTCGCCGACCTCCGCGCCGCCTCCGACGCCACGCGTGCACGCACTGTATCGAGCATTGGTCGAGTCGGCGCGTACCAAGTAGCCGTCGAGCTTGAGGCCGCCGAGCTGTGGTGGTCGTGGCAGGAACGGCTCGCGAGCGAGGTCGATCGCGCGGCGTCTCCCGCCGAAGCAAACGACGCGGTCGATCGCTGGGCGGACGCTCTCGCGCAAGATCGCGAGCTCGTGGGTTGGCGGTCGCGCGCGTCGATCACGGCGCACATGGCGGGCCAGCTCATGGTGCGCGTCGTCGAAGCGGCGGACGACGACGAGGACGAAAACGAACCCGTTCGCGCCCGCGCCCGCGCGATTCTTCGCGCCACGTCGCCGACCTTCCTCTCGCTGCCCTACGAAGAAGCGCTCGCGTTCTTCGAGTCGCTCGAGGTGGTGAGCATCGACGAGTTTCGCGCGATCCAGGACCGCTTCCGCGAGGGCGCGTGGAGCGCGGCGCTCATCGAGTCGCAGCACCTTCGGGAGCTGGCGAAGAAGCGGATCGGCGAAGCGCTCGCCGGCAACATGACGGTGCGCGAGACGGCAGCGGCGATCCGCAACGACCAGATCGCGCTCGGCGTCTCCCCCAACTCTCACGACTACCTCGACCTCGTCGCCCGCAACGCGGTCGCGACCGCCTACGGCCACGGCAAGTGGGTGGCGGCGAACGATCCAGCGATCCGCGCCGCGCGTCCCTTCTGGCAGTACCTCACCGTCAACGACGGTCGAGTGCGACCCAACCACCGTGCGCTTCACGAGCGCGTGTTCCGCATCGGGACCGAAGAACACGCGCTGTACTTCCCGCCGCTCGGCCACCGTTGCCGGTGCAGCGGCCGCACGCTCTCGCCCTCGCAGATGGAGCGGTGGGGGCTCACGGTCACCGAAGGCGTGATCGAGGGCGTGATGCCCGATCCCGGCTGGGAAGCGCCGCCTCGCCCGACCTCCACGGAGTAGCTCATGGCTCGCACGGCGCCGACGGATCGATCGGCGCCGCTCGACGTGGCTGCGGTCATGCGCGCGCTCGAGGCCGCCGGCCTCATGGTCGTGAAGCGCGCGCAGTCCGACTCGTACGACATCGGGCCCGCGCCCTCGCTGCGCGCCGACGGAGACGCGTGGGTCGTCGAGATGGAGGGCGAAGAGATCGCCCGCACCGAGACCCGCACCGACGCCTTCGCGATCGTGCGCGAGACGGCGTGGTTCGAGGAGGCGCTTTCGCGCAAGCAGCCCGCCGCGCTCGGCGTGGGAGAGCGCCTCGCCGAGCCGCGTTGGATCGACGCGGCCAGCGAGGAAGACGTCGAGGCGATCGCGGGCGGACAGCTCACGTCCGAGGGGATCGATCAGATCGTTCGGAACCTCGCGGGGATCCGCACCGCGCCGATCGTCGATGGCGGCGGCGTGTCCGAAGTCCACGGCTCGGTGAAGCAGTGGAACGACGCGACGCTCGCGGCGGGCTACGTGCTCGTGGGCGTGCGCGTCACGGGCGCCGACGGTGAGCCGCATCTCTGGCTCTACGTGACGTTGCTGCCCGAGGTCGACGATGCCGTCGAGCGCGGGATGCTGCTCTTCGGATCCGTCGCGTTCGTCGAGGAAGACGTCCACCCGTACACGGGGGAACCGATCGGAGCGCGCCTCATCAGCTACGCGCTCACGGACAAGCCCTACATCGGCGGGCTCGAGCCCCACGCGCCGCGGAACGCGGTTCGGTCCGCCGACCAACCGCGCGTCGTTCGGGCGCGCTCGAGGAAGCTCATGAACAAGACGACGCAGGCCGCGAAGGAGGCCGCGCTCGCGCGCGCGCGCTCGGGATTCCAGGCGCGAGGCACGCTCTCGAAGAACGCGACGCGAGGGCAACTGCTCGACGCGCTGCGTGAGCTCGCGACCAAGTTCGGGATCACGTGGAACGACAAGACGTACGCGTACGATCTCGCGTGGCAGATCGAGGACCGCGTGTTCTCGATGGCCGCGGGTGCGTCCGTCGAGGACAACGTCCCGAACTTCGGCACGCCTGCGCCCGCCGCGACGGATCCGGCCGCGACCACGGCGGCGTCGCAGCCCGCCGCGTCCGCCGCCGAGGGTGCGCGCTCGCAACAGGATCCCTCCACGCCCGCTCCCGGCGCTCCCGGCGCCAGCGACGCGTCCGCAGACCCCGCCGCCCGCGCGGATCAGCCCGCCGGCGGTGCCGAGAATCCCGAGGGCGCCAGCACCGAGAGCACCGAGAGCACCGACAAGTCGAACGACCCCGCCGAGCGCGTGGACGGCTTCGACTCCGACGAGTCCGCGATGCTCTGGCTGCAGAGCGACCTCGACTTCTGGCGCGAGGTCACCGGCATGACCGAGGCGACGCCGGCCGAGCTCGCCGACGCGCGCGACAGCGCGAAGGACGCGATCGCCGCCGTGCTCGCGGGGGACGCGGGCGACGACGAGGACGAAGGCGACGAGGACGAAGGTGGCAGCGCCACCGCCTCCGAGGGCAGCGACGAGCCGGTGCGCAGCGACGCGCCCGGTGGAACGCCGCCCGCAGCGCCCGAGTCCAGCGGCACGCCCGACACCACGCGCTCCGTTCCGACCGCCGAAGAGGTCGCCACCGCGCGCGCCGATCTCGCCGCCGTGAACGCGCGCGCGAAGGCCGCCGAAGCGAAGACCAAGCAGCTCGAAGCCGAGCTTGAGACGCTTCGCACCGCGGCCGCCCGTGCCGCGCTCGAGCAGCACCTCGACGAGCGCTACCGGTCCGCGGGTCTCCCGCCGCCCGACGGCGACGAGCGCAAGGAGCTGCTCGACCTGCTCGACAAGGTGACCGGCGAGGACGCGAAGAAGCAGGTCATCGAGCGTTCGCTTCGCAGCGTGAACGTCCCGCCGAAGCAGACGGTGATGGGCGGGGAGCTTCCGAAGCGCTCCGTCAGCCCGCAGGGCGTCGAAGCGGACTCGCAGGAGGCCGCGATCCGCCACGAGATCGACGAGCTTCGGGAGAAGAACCCGAAGATGAGTCCGCAGCACCTTCTCGCGGAAGCGTCGATGCGCGCCGCGAAGAAGCGACCCGATCTGTTCATGCCCAAGGTCGGTTGACCGGGGCCCATTCCAGGAGAAAGACATGCCCCGTTTCGTCCACCAGGAACTGAGCGCCGCGTTCGTCGCGGAGGGTGCGATCACCTTCGGCTGCGGCTGCCTCTTCGGCACCGCCGACAATCAAGTGAAGCTCCCCGGCGGCGGCGATGCCGGCGCCAAGAACATCGCCGGCATCGCGCTCTACGACGCCGAGGACGGCAAGGCCATCGAGGTCGTCCGCGAGGGCGACGTGATGGTTCTCGTCAACGGCAACAGCGTGAACATCGCGCGCGGCGACAAGCTCAAGATCGCCGCCACCACGGGCCGCTTCGTCAAAGCGGACACCGACAAGGACTACTACTTCCTCGAGGCCAACCAGGCCGCGACCACGGACGGCGCGCTCATCAGCGCGCGCATCACCCGCGGGTACGTCGCCGTCTGATCTCGGGACTGACCCTCAACACTCAATCCTGAGAACCGGAGAACAGTCATGGCCGGAAACAGCCCCACCAACTGGCACGTCAACACGCTGTTGACGAACGCCGCGCTCGTCTACCCCCCGGGGAAGTACATCGCGGACTTCGTCAGCCCGCGCATCATGGTCGACAAGTCGTCCGACAAGGTCTTCAAGATGCTCCGCAAGGACATCACGACCCCGAAGAACGACCTCATCGGCCCCAACTCGAAGCCGAGCGAAGTCGGCTACGACACGGACGAGGTCACCTTCACGTGCGCCGACCGCGGTCTCACGACCCGGCTGCCGTTCAAGGAGATCCAGGACTCGGATCCGATCCGAGACCCGCGTCGTCGGCGCCTCTTCCACGTCATGAACATGATGGCGCTCAACCACGAGATCCGCGTCGCGGACCTCCTCGACGCGTCGGGCAGCTACGCGTCGTCGAACGTCATCGCGGCGGCGGCGGCGTGGGGCAACACCACGACCGGCCGGCCGATCGAGGACATCCACAACGCGATCAACCTGCTCCCCGGCAGCGACGACGGCGCCACGCAGTACAAGACCGTGATGGCGCTCGAGCAGAGCCTGTTCTTCAAGCTCATCCGCCACCCGGACGTGCGCGGCCTGCTCGGCGGCAACGACCGCGGCCTGCCGAACATGGCGCTCATCGCCGAGGCCTTCGGGCTCGACGAGGTGCACGTCTCGAACGCGGACAAGAACACCGCGGCCGAAGGCGCCACGGCGGTGCACGCGCGCATCTGGGACACCGACAAGGCGCGCATCCTGCGCGTCCCGGTCGGCACGCCCGACATGCCGCTCACGAAGGACACGAGCGCGTTCCACGCGACCTTCACGCAGCGCTTCGCCGGCGTGCCGGCGGACGTCTTCCAGCTCGCCGCCGACCTGAGCGTCGAGCCCTTCACGGTCGTGCAGGAGCAGCACATGCCCATGGAGGGCGGTTCGCTCGGCACGCTCATGCTCAAGATCGCGCGCTGCGAGGACGACAGCATCGTCCTGCAGAACGACATGGGCGTGCTCATCACGGGCTGCTGAGGACGGTGACGCCGTGAAGTTCTCGCTCTCCGAGGGGCTCGCGCTCATCAAGCGCGTGCTGGCCGATGGCAACCTCGACCAGAACATCGAGACGTCGGGGAACCTGCGCGCCGGTGGCGGCTACCGCCACACCGTGGGTCCCTTCAACGTCCAGCTCGCAGCGTCGCAGACCGGCGCCGCGACCAACTTCGGATCCGTCTCGGGCGCGGCGTTCGTCGCCAAGCGAGCGGGTCTGATCACGGGCCTGAGCGCCCAGCTCTCGGCGGCGATCACCGGCGCGGGCACCACCGCGACGGTGCACGTCACCGTCAACGGCGCGATCGCGGCCACACTGAACATCCAGTTCACGCAGGCGGGCGCGGAGGTCGTGCAACGGGTCACGCTCGCTCGCGCGAACGGCATCGCCATCGTGGCGGGGGACCTCGTGCGCGTGACCTACACGAGCACGGGCATCAGCAACACGCCGACGGTGGTCGCCACCGTGGAGATCGAGCAGTGAGCATGCAGAAGGTCGTCACCAAGAACACCGTCCAGTACGAGGGCTCGGTCTACGGACCGGGCACGCACCTCGTGGTGGACGACGCCACCGCGAAGCGCTGGGCCAGCCTCGGCGTGATCGAGACCGGCTCCGAGGTCGAGAAGCGCGAAGCCTCGCTCGCCGCCGCCGAACGCAAGGAGCTCGACGCCTACCGGCGTTCCGAGCGCTTGCTCTCGGCGAAGCTCGAGGAGGCCGAGCGCGAGGCGTCGATGCTGAAGGCGGAGCGCGACCAGCTCCGCACGCAGCTCGACTCCGCTCTCGCGACCGCCACCGCCGCCACCTCGGAGCGCGACGCCCTCAAGGCGCAGCTCGACGAGCTCGGCGACAAGACCAAGGGCAAGGCCAAGAGCTGAGCTCCGGGATTCTCCGACCCTCCGCCACGCCCTCACCGCCGCCTCGCCTCGGCGGTGAGGGCGCTTTTCTATTCGTGGGGTGACGCCATGGCCTACGGCTCCCAGCAGACGCTCTCGGACTTCCTGGGCGAGCTCATGGCCGAGGTGCTCGCCACGTTCGAGGCGGGCACGACGTCGCCCTCGACGCAGACCACGATCGACAGCGTGATCACGAAGGCGCGCAAGGATGCCGACGCGCTGATCGACTCGATGCTCGGCAAGCAGTGGACGGTGCCGTTCGCCGACATCGGCGCGACGCCGCCCACGCCTGCGATCATCGAGAAGATCTCCGACCTTCTCACCGCCTCGCTGCTCTTCAAGAAGCGCCATCCGTCGTCGGTCGAGGCGCAGGGCTGGTACGAGGAGGCGCTCAACCTGCTCAACGCGATCCGCAACCGCGAGCTCACCGTGCCCGGCGGCACGGAGGTCTCGGGCGAGCGCGCGGCGGTGGGCCTCTACACCGACCCGCTCGCCGAGCCCGTCTTCGGCGGCTTCGACGCCACGACCGAAGACGACCGCATGAACGGCTGGTGATCGTGTTCGCGGTGACGGCGGACGATCGAGCGCTCAAGGCCCTGATCGCCAAGCTGCGTGGGGGCATGCCCGAGGCTTGGCGCGAGGTCGCCGAGAACCTCCACGCCGAGGTGATGGAGTCGTTCCGCACGCAGACGGATCCGTGGGGCACACCGTGGCAGCCGCACTCGCCAACCACGCTCGCGCTTCGTCGCCGTGGCGGGCTCTTCGGCGCGAAGCGACGCCGCGCGAGCTTCAACACGGGCGCGCAGATCCTCAAAGACTCGGGCGTGCTCATGGACACCATCGTCCCGAGCTCCACGCCCACCGGCGCCGCCGTTGAGGTGACGGGGCCTGCGGCGCGCTATGGGCGCGTGCAGCACTTCGGGAACCCGCGCAACCGCCTCCCCAACAAGGCGAGCGGTGTACGTGCGCCGATCCCGGCGCGGCCGTTCTTGCCGCTCCGACCGGACGGGCGCGTTGACCTGCCGCAGGTCGTGTTCGACGACACGATCGAGATTCTGCGGCGCCACCTCTTCGACGATCCGGGCTCTGGCTCCGGATCTGCTGCCGCGCCTTCGCCGCGAGGTGCCTGATGCCCGCCGCGAACTTCTCGCCGCTGTTCACGCGCGTGTACGAGGTGCTCGTCGACGGCGCGGGCGCCGCGCGTGCGCTCGCGGCCGCGAACCGGTTCGGCGACGAGTGGTACCCAGACCTTCCGGACTCGCAGCTCTCGATCCTCGCACGCTCGAAGAAGCGCGTGTGGGTCGCGCTCGGGCCGACGACGCCTGCGCCGGAGCACGAGATGTCGGCGACGCGGAGCTACTGGATCACGCTCTCGCTCTCGCTCGCGTACTTCATCGAGCCCGGGGCCCGCGTCGACACCCAGTGGCGCACCGTCGCGGCCACGATGGCGACGGACGTGCACCTCGTGCGCGGCGCGCTGACGTGGCCCGGCAACCTCTCGCAGACCAACGCGGGCGCCGAAACCGGCCTCGCCGACGGGAAGCTCGAGTTCCTCGACTACACGCCGTCGCCTCCCAACGGCATCGACCGCGTCTGGCGCGCCGTCGCGCGCTACCGCGGCCACATCACCCTCACCCACTGAGACACCCATGGCTCGCCACCTCTCTCGCGTCCGACGGCTCCGTGTGGCCGTGGAATCCGCGGGCTCGTCGAACTACGCGCAGGAGCTCTCGGGCTCGATCGCGAGCTTCGACGACGTCCACTTCCTCAGCGCCGAGCCCACGCTCACCGAGGAGATGTTGCCGGACGAGGGGCTCGTTCAGAGCGTGCTCGATCACCGGCAGCCGATCGTGGGTCGCCGGACGTGCGCGCTCGAGCTCGCGGCGTACATGACGAGCGGTGGTGCGCTCGACGATGCCGCGTCGCCCGCTGCCGATGCGGAGTGGGGATTCGGCAAGCTGCTTCAGACGATCATGGGCGGCTACCTCGCTGCCGCTGGCTCGACCGAGTCGGGCTCCGCGTCGTCGACGGCGAGCTCGGTCACGGTCGACACGGGGCACGGTGCGCGCTGGGGCACGCGCACGGCAGCGGGCATCGTGCGCAACGGCCGCCTCGAGTGCCGGCCCGTCGACAGCGTGGCGGGCGACGTGCTCTCGATCGGCATCCCGTTCGGCGGCGCACCCGCCAACGCCGTCGACATCTACAACGCGCGCACGTTCCACTTCGTGAGCGACCCGGACGAGGCGCTGCAGTTCCTGCTCGAGAGCGCAGATCGCGAAGCCATCCACTGGCTCCTCGGGATGCAGGGCACCGTCGCGTTCGCGTTCACGCCGATGCAGAACCTGCAGGCCACGTTCTCGTTGCAGGGCGCGGACTGGAAGCAGGACAACGACGTGGGGACGCCAGTGGGCGGAAGCGCGATCGCGGTCGCGTCGTACGATGGGTCCGACCCGATCCCCTTCCGCGATTCGTGCGTGCACCTCACGCCGGTCGCGAGCCCGCAGGCCACCGACGACCTCGACGTCTCGACGATCGAGCTCGCGCTCAACTTCGCGTACGAGCCGATCGGCTCGCCGTGCGGGGTCAACGGCGTACGGCGCATGCACTTCAACCCGCAGCGTCCGCTCGTGACGGGGTCGTTCGTGTTCCCGAAGGACTCGGGCACGACGAAGGGCAACATCCGGACGTGGCAGGACGCGCGGGCAAACCGCACGAGCTACCGCACCGCGATCCAGGTCGGGCACGTGCCGGGCGCGGCGTGGCTCTTCGAGTGTCCGATCATCCGCATCACGGACGTCTCGAGCGTCGACGCGAACGGCATCGACTCGATCCGCGTCGCGTGGGAAGCGCTCAACGGCGGCACGTCGAGCGAGCGCGCACGCAGCCCGATCGCGATCCACGCGTTCTGAGGAAGGATCCTGATGACTGCTCCCTCGCTCACGCCGTTCGTCACGCACGTCTTCTGGGACCCCGCGATCGATCACGCGCAGTCGAACATCGGCAAGTTCATCGAGACACGCGACGTCGCGCACCTCGTGATGCGCGCCGGCGCGAAGCCCGCGACCTACCACCTGCGCGCGATCCCGAACCGGCTCGTGCTCGACCACCTCGCCACCGAGCCGAACATCGAACGTAAGCGTCAGCTCGCCTTTCGTGCGGCGCTCGTGCGCGTCGAGCACGCCGAGCTCGGCGAGATGTCGACGCCGCTGTGGCAGCCGCAGGTCGTGGGCGAGGCGCAGCGCACGAGCGAGGGGCGCGGGCTCTCGCGGATCTTCACGCTCGTGAGCGACGACGAGCTCGAGCTGTTCGACCCGCCGACCGTGATGGAGATCGGCGAGGTCGCGCTCACGAGGGCCTTCCTCCCAAAAGCGTTCGCGGCGAGCTATGCGTTGCCGCCTACGTCGCGGCGACTGCTCATCATGATGCACGACCTGCTTGCGGGGATGACCCGGACCGCATTGGCTGGTACGAGCGAAAGCTCGCCTGCGCCGGCCACGAGCGACTGAGGGAGCGGATCCGCAACGCGCACGGGTGCGACTGCGACGGGCTCGTGCGGATCGGGCGTGGCGACGCCGAGTTCGTGCGGCCGATGGTCGAGACCCTCGAAGAGGTCGTGGGCTACGCGCCCTCGGGCTGCCCATGGAAGGCGCTCGACGACCCGTTCGTCCGCGAGGTGCTCACGCTCTTCGGGGCGCGCGAGAACGGCGTCGCCGAGGCGCTCGTGGGTTCGTGGGAGACGGCGCCGCGGATCCTCGTCGAGGGGCTTGCCGAGTTCGACCGGGCCTTCGCGCGCGCGCGCGGTCACGTGCGGCGCATCGACGACGAGAAGCGCGAGCAAGAGCTGAAGTCGAAGACGGCGAGCAACGGAAGGAAGTGAGCGATGAGCGCGGAGGGCACGCTTCGGATCGCCGTCGAGCAGATCGGCGCCGAGGATGCCGCAGTCGCGCTCGAGCGCGTCGACGAGGCGATGCGCGACGTGTCCACGCAGGCCGCGCGCGCGGGCACGTCGACGCGTGGCGCGCTCGAGCCCGCAGCCAACTCGGCTCGAAACTTCGAGCGCGCACTGCGAGGGGCCACGGGCCAGGGCGGTCCGCTCGCCCGGGCACCCGCGCAGTTTGCGCTCTTCGGGGACTCGGCGAAGCGCAGCGGTCGCGAGATCGGCATGCTGGTCAACAGCGTGTCCGAGATGGGCTACACGGCCCTGACGGCGATCCCGCAGTTCCGCATGCTCGGCATGAGCCTCGCGATGGCGGGCGGCTCGGCCGTGACGATGGGTGCGGCGCTCGGTCCGATCGGCATCGCGATCGCGTTGCTCGGCAACCTGCTGCCGAGTGTGATCGCGCTCTTCAACGACGAGGCGGCGGCGATCGACGACGTCGGCATGGCGGCCGACGAGACGACGCGGTTCATGACGGCGCTCGAGCGCCAGAGCGTGAGCGCGGCAGCGGCGATTCGGAGCGCGATCACTCAGATTGAAGACGCGATCGAGGCCGAGCGCCTGTTGGAGCGGCTTCGGCTTGGACAAGGCTCGGCGGTTGAGCAAGAGGCCTACCTCCGCCAAGTGCAGGATGGATACAAATCTGCGGGCGAGAACCTCAAGACGTTCCTCGATGGGCTTGGTCTTTCGCAGCAACAGGTCGACGCGATGCGTGCTGCGATTCTCGAAGGGTCGCTTGACCGGCGACGCGCCCTTCTTTCGGCTCTCGAAGAAGACGAGCGCGAAACCGCGCTCGCATTCAATCGCACATTTACGGTTCTGGAGCGCGAGATCGCGCAACGCGAGGCCTTGCTCGCAGCCGGGCAGCTCAACGACGCGGAGGGCAACGCATCCGAGGGCAACAAGGTAAAGAACGCCGCGATCACGGCAGCTCGCCCAAGTCGTCGGCGCCGCGACCGCGAACCGACCCTCGAAGAGCTGATGAACCGCGCCTCGGGTCGCGGCGACCTCAGCCAGCTCCGCGAGTTCGACCTCGACGAAACCGCCAACATCGCGAACGACGAGATGTTCGCGCTCTTCGGCACGATCACCGACCTCGGCCAGGCGCTGCAGGAGCTCGCCGAAGCGGACGTCGCCTGGGCCGAGGCGAGCGACATCGTTCAAGAGGCGCAGCTCAAGCGCGTCGAGGTCTTGAAGGAAGAGAACGAAGAGCTCGGCAAGACCCGGGGCAACCTCGAAGAGCTCGCCAGCGCGCTGCAGAACTGGTCCGACCTCGGCACCACGTCGCTCGACGAGATGCGGATGGCCTGGAACGACCTCCGGGAAGCGCAGGACGCCGCCGGCAAGTCGATGGTCACGCAGGGCGAGCTCATGCGGGCGACCGCGAAGAGCGTCGCGATGGAGGTCGCCGACTCGATCGGCGGCGACATGCGGGGGGCGTTCGACTCCGCGATGGACTCGATCATCGACGGGTCGAAGACCGGCAAGGAAGCCTTCCAGGACTTCGTGAAGTCCGTCGTCGCGAACCTCGTGAAGCGCTCGGTGGTTGAGGCCGCCGTGAACATCGCGAGCGCGGTCGCAGCGGCGGCGCGGTACGACTTCGCGGCGGCCGCTCAGCACGGCGTCGCGGCGGCTCTTTGGGCGGCAGTCGGCGGCGTCGCGGCGGGCGTGGGCTTCGGCACGGGGATCCTCGGCGGCGGCGGCCCGAAGGAAGAGCGCCGCGAGGCGCCCACCGCGCAGCTTCCGGAGGACCGCGATCGCGGCGGGCCGCAGAACATCGTCGTCAACGTGGGCACGTTCCCGCTGTCGACGCAGGCCGACATCGGCCGCGCGGTGCAGGACGCGCTCGACGCGGCAGCGCGGCGCGGGTGAAGTGTGGCGCGGGTGAGCACCCTTCTCGAGAGCGAGTGACGCATGACCGCCGCGCAGATCCTCGCTCGAGGTTCCGGCCCGCTCGACTTCCGCCTCGTGATCGAGGGCTGGCCCGAGGTCTTCGTGACCGACGGCATGACGGGCGGCGCGCAGAGCGACGGGCGCACGCGGATCCAGGTGCTCACCCGCAAGGGCCTCCGGTGGTCCGAGCGTCAGCACTTCGTCGAGCCCGTTGGCGAGCTGCGTGGGTTCCGCGTCGAGCTCACCGATCACGACGGGCTCACGAGCGCGAGCGTGCAGACGCCGCCCTCGGCGATCTCCTACCTCGCGCAGGACGTGCTCACGAAGAGCGCGACGACGGTGAAGCTCACCAGCGTCGCCGGCATCACGGCGGGAACGTACCTGCACGTCGGCACCGAGGTCGTGCGCGTCGCTTCGTCGCCCGTCGCGACCGACAGCGGCTACTCCGTGAGCCTCACGCGCAACCGCTGGGACACCGAGCAGCAGAAGCACGCGCGGCTCACGGGCGCGGCGCTGCGTGAGGTGGAGCTGACGGATCGACCCGTGCTGATGCGGGGCCGTCGAGCGTGGCTCTACGCGCACGGGCCTGGCGAGACCGGCGTGAACGACAGCGGGACGCTCGTGTGGAAGGGCATGGTCGGCGACGAGCCGCGCCTTCGACAGGGCGTGACGTGGGACATCCTGCTCGACCCGTTGACGAAGGTTCTCGACCAAGACATCGGCGTCGAGAGCACGGGGCTCAGTCCGCGCGGGATCTTCTACTCGAACGACGGCGCCCTCTGGGTTCGGATCCGCGAGTACACGCACCCGCTCCTGACGTCGGGCACGCTCGACGTCGAGATCGCGATCAAGCTCACCGGCTTCTTCGAGACGCAGGGCGCCTTCGTCGACGCGCTCAACGGCTATCTCGCGGCCGCCAAGATCGCAGGGCCGCTCTCGAACACCTACGTCGCACGCGCCGAAGCGGACGGCACCTGGACGATCGAGGTGCGCACGCCGAGCGCAAGCTCCGTGTTCGCGACCGTGGTTGCGAAGAGCGGGTCTGACGGCGCGTCACAGGATGGAGTCCTGATCGACTCCGACGGCTCGCCCACGACGGGCGTCACCGACGACGCACGCTACACGGTGAAGTGGAATCCGATCATCTTCACATCGGGAACGATCGGCGACGACGATTCGGAAGTCGCGCCAGAGGTCGACCACACGCAGCTCCGTCTCGTGCCGCGCGCGTCGTACCGCACCATGCGCCCTTCCACGGACGTCGCGACCGCGGTCCTCGGTCCGAACGTCGTCTACGACCCCGCCGCGAGCGACACCTACGTGTACCTCGACGGCGCGAGTCGGCTGACCGCCGACGACACGCTCGCGATCGCGGGGGAGCCGTTCCGCGTGGTGAGCGTCACCGGGTCGAGCGGGCTCGTACAGATCTGGCGGACCCTCTTCCCCTGCGCCGCCCTCCGCTTCCGTGGCGGATGGTTCGGCGGTGAGCGCCCCGAGTTCGGCGCCACGATGGACTTCAACGGGATCGACGGGTGGACGACGCTCGGTGACTTCGTCGACGCGTTGGTCACGAAGAGCGCCGAGTACGCGGACCTCGAGGGCGTGCCCTTCTTGCGGAGCGACGACTTCGACGTCACCGCGATCCAGGCGATCGTCGAAGAGCGCATCGTCGGACTTCCGCACCTGCAGGCTCGCAGCTACGCGTTCACCGAGCTGAAGTCGCTGCGCGCCGTGCTTGAGCAAGAGCTCCTCGCGCATGGGCTCTACCTCTACCTGACGACCGACTGGAAGATGAGCTTCCGGCCGCTTCGAGCGGTCACGGGCGTCGACCACGACCTCACCAACGACGACCGGCACGACAGCACGCCAACGCTCGAGGCGATTCCTGACGTCGTGAACGCGGTCGAGGTGCGCACGAACTACGTGCTCGACGACGAAGGCAAGGGTGAGCACCGGGCGATCTACACCGTCCGCGAGGTTCTCTCGCAGACGCGGATGCGGCTTCGGCGCAAGCTGGAGATCGCCCCCGAGATTGTCGAGCGCTCGCCCATCGCCGACGTCGAGACGGCGCGCAACGTCGCCACGCCCTACCTGACCGTCTTTGGGCTGCCGTACGACGTCGTGAGCTTCGGCATCACGACCGTCGACTACGACGTGCTCGTGGGCGAGGTCGTGCGGATGACGTTGCCGCAGCTCCCCTACCAGGGCGTGCGACGCGGCGCGTTCGTGGCGAAGACGGGGATCGTCGTCGGGCGCTCGTGGGACATCGCGACGGGCGAGGGCGTGCTCGACGTGCTCGTGCTGCGCGGCTTCTACGGTGGGTACGCGCCCGCGGCCGAAGTCACGGCACGCACCTTCGTGAGCGGCGTAAGCTGGGACCTAACGACGACGAGCAACAAGTACAGCCCGGCTGGCGCGGTCGATGCGGCGTTCTTCGATGCGGGCGACAAGGTCCGTCTCGTCGAGCTCGATGCACTCGATGCGCAGGCGTACTTCTGCGAGGTCGTGAGCGTGACGGGGACCACGATCCGCGTGCGAACGCCCGGGTACGGTCTTCCGACGATCATGTCCGGCGCGAAGTGGGCGCTCTTGCCGCAGGATGACCTTGTGGTGCAGGCATCGCAGCGCACGTACACGACGGTGGCGGGGCGCACGTTCGTGCGGGCGGGCGAGGGCCGCGCGTACGTGTTCGGGCCGTGAACCCAGAAACGGTGACGCGTGGCGAGCAGCAGCGAGACGGATCGAATCGTCCGCCGCTCCGCCGCCGCAGGTCTCGACTACCGCGACTTCATCGACGCCGCGCTGGCGCGCGAGGCCATCGAGAACGCGCGCCATCTCCTCGACTCGCACGGCCAGGTGCTCGCGTGCTGGGTGGCTGAGACGACGGGCACGATGGACGTGCTCTACGACATCGCCTCCGGCGCCTCCGAGCGCCCGTTTCCGGTGCTCGAGCTCGGGCCGTTCCCGCTTCGGGTGCGACCTGACGGGTGGTCGCACGGACTCGTGGTCGATCTGCTCGTCTCGCAGGGCAAGACGAACACGATCACGTGGGGCGCGCAGATCGAAACCGCTGAGCCCGGTACGTCGACCGACGGCGTGACGATGTCGACGACGGGCACGCGGTCGAACGCGTGGGCGGCGACGAAGAGCACGATGGCCGCTGAATGGCTCACGTCGACGACGAGCTTGCACCTCGACCCCACGCAGGTGCGGGCGGCACTGCGACGCCTTGAGGTGCCAGCGGTCGAGGGCGCAGCGGATCGCGCGTCGACGGACGTGGTGCTGGCGTGGGTGCGGATCGTGGTGAGCTCGGCGTCCGGCTCGGACGATCCGGTCCTACGTGGCTATCGCATCCGCGAGTTCGACACGGCCGACTGGCCGTGAGGATCACATCCCGCGCATCACAGGCGCAGGTTCTGCGCAGAGGTCATCGACACAGAGCTGCGCCGTACCGAACGGCGCTGCGTCGCTGACCTCGTCCATCGCGAGGTTGCCCACCACCACGGTGTCGGGTCCGACGGGATCGACGAGCGTGCACGTGATCACGCCGTCGCATGCGTTGGCGGGGGCGCTCGCGACCATGCCCTCGCCGTCGCACACGAACGTGGCGAGCCCGTCGGTCACGACGAACGCAGCGCTCGTGAAGAGCGGATCGCCACCCGTGACCAGATAGGTGCCGTCGGGCACGTCGCAGGAATCGCCACCACCGCCACCGCCGCATGCAGCGGTGAGAAGTAGCACCAGAGCTGTCAGGGTTCGCATGACCAGTCATCGTAGCCACGATCCGATCGGCAGCACGAGGGGCACCTGATGCCCCGCGTCCCGTCCCGCGGTGGCGTGGGCGCCACGAGCGCGAACGTGCGCACGTCGTACACGGTTGGCGCGTCGGACTGGTACCGCTTCGCGCGCGCGGTGCAGTACATCCGCACGGCGGGGCTCGCGTGCCTTCCGGCCACCAAGCCGCGTCAGCGCGACCTCGCGCTTTCGGGCGCGGGGATCTTTCGGTCGCTGCCTCGAGGTGCGACCACGTCGTTTCCGGTCGCGTTCCGCGAGTCGCCGACGGGGATCGTGCGGCTGTGGGCGATCACGGGTGGTTGGCGCGACCTCCTCGGCTCCCCGACGATCGTCTTCACCGATCCGAGCGGCGACACCCACAACCTCACGTTCCCCATCACGCTGACCACGACGACGGGCCCGCAACCCCGATCGGCGGCAGCAGCACGCGTCGCGTACGCGCTCGAGGAGCCACCGAGCGTCAGCGACGACCTCAAGATCACGACCGACACGATCGCGTTCACGACGCCCGCCAACCGCTCCTTCGAGCTCCAGTCGGTCGCGTGCTTCGAGGTGCCGCGCGCCGTGCTCGCCGCGTACCTCGACGACGGCATCCCCGACGCCGAGACGCTGCAGGGCAACCAGCCCATCGGCGGCAACGTCGCNNCCATGCCCCGCCGCACCGACGCCACCGGCATCGGGCGCGTGCGCGTCTACCTTCGAGCCCGCGTCTCTGCTGGCGGCACCACGGGCCGCTTCACCGCGAGCTCCGCCGAGGCGGCCGACACCATCACGCAGAACGTCACGAGCACGTCGTGGGACTGGTACGACGTCGGGCTGCTCGACTTGCAGGACGAGGACCCGGGCGCCACCGCGGACCGCGGCGCGCAGAGCAACGCGCCTATCGGCGAGACAGTGTCGTTCACGGGTGAGCGCACGGCCGGCGCGGGCGAGTTTCAGGTGTCGGGCGTGTACCTGTTCCCAGAGCCCATCGAGATGGGCGGGCGGGCGTTCTCGCCGACGGACGTGCCGTCGCTGCGCGCGTGGTGGGACGCCGACCATGGGGTCGCGATCAACTACGCGACGGGCGCGGTTACGGGCTGGAAGGAAGCCACGAACGCGGCACGCACAGCGGCCGAGCGCATCGGTGACGCCGAGCCTCCGACGGGCTTTCCTGCGGTAGAGCACCTCGCGGCACCGAGCGCGACGATTCGGAATCGCTGCACACTCGATTTCTCGTCTGCGACCGTGCTCGTCGCGGCCGGCCCGGGGGATGCGTTCGCGTTCGACGCCACCCGCGAGCTAACCCTCTACGTCGTCGGCACAGGCTCCGGCGCAGGTGACGAGCAGCTTCTCTCGTGCGACGACAGCTCGGGCGGCTGGACGCTCTACGCCGATCGCGCGAGCGCCGGCGCGAGCTTTCAGTTCCGCAACGGGAGCGGCTCGCTCGTCACCGTCACCGAGGGCACCGCCAGCGGTGGGTGGCACCTCTACCGCGTGCGCATGGTCGACGAGGGCAGCGGCAACGTGCGCGCGTACCTGAGCGTCGACGGTGGCGCGGAGGTGTCGGCGCTCTCGACGGGCTACACGCACAACAACGACGAGCTCGTGTTCGGCGGCATCATCTCGGGTGGCAGCTACGCGTGGGGCAACGTCGACGAGCTTGCGTGCGTTCTCGTGATTCACGAAGACGTGGCGGCGGACGCGGTCCTCGAGCGCGAGATCGCGGGCTGGTTTCGGCGCGCTTACGGGCTCGGGTGATGCGCGTGCGTGACGTGCAACCAACGAAGACCTGAAACGAGGAACCTTCCATGGAGGTGCAGCGGTACTACTTCGGATTCGCCGCTGCTCTCCTCGACGGCGCACTCACATTCCAGGTCACCGACTCCGACGGCTTCACCTACGCCGCGACGCTCACGGGCGAGTACTACCCGGGCAACCTGACCGACACGGGTGGCAACCCGGCGGGCTCGCACGAGGCGTTCGCGACCGCGCTGCAGACGGCGTTGAACGCGGCGGCTGTGGCGGCAGGGTCGAGCGCGATCGCGTGGGTCGTGTCGTTCGACAACGCGACGCTGGGCTACGCGATCATCCAGTACGACACGATGGTGCCCACGTCCGGCTGGACGTACACGCTCTCGACGTGGATGGCGCGCGTGCTCGGGCGCACGACCGTGTCGGGCACCGCGAGCTCGTCGTCGATCTCCTCGCAGGTTCGCCCGTGGTTTCTGATCGTCCCGCACATCGACGCGGTCACGAACCCGAGCGAACAAGACCCTCGCGGCGCGTTCTCCGAGACCGTGACGGACGGCGGCCTTGGGTTCGGCATCGGACCCTCGAAGGTCGCGCGCGAAGACACGTGGACGCAGCAGTACGAGCCGGATGCCGCGACGCGCGCACACCGCGCAACGAGTATCGTGCCGTTCACGTGGGAGCACGCGTTCGTGTGGTGCCGCCACTACGTGCCGTTCCTCGTCGTGGACAGCTTGAGCGCGTCGATCTCGTACGCGGTGAACGTCGTCGGCCGTTGGAAGCTGACGGCCGAAGGCGCGGCGTTTGCGCCTCGGCGGTCGGATGGTCGGCGCGACACCTATTGGGATGTTCCGATCCGGTGTCGCCGGATTGAAATCCGCAACGAGTCCTACACGCACCTCATCACCGAGGACGGAATGCCGATCCTCACCGAAGACGGCTTCTCGCTGATCTTGGAGTAGTCCATGAGCACCCGAAAGATCTCGGAGCTGTCGGCGGGCGCAGATGCGATCGGCGCGCAAATTCCCGTCAATCGCGGTGGCACCACGGTGCGCGTGTCGCCGAAGCAGCTCGATGCGGCGGCGTTGGACTACCCCGCGACCACGTCCGCCACGTCGATCACGCTCTCAGCGTCCAACGACCGCACCGTCATCCGCACGACCGCGGGCACGACCGTCACCGTGACGGTGCCGTCGCTCGCGCAGGGCACGGCGATCCTGATCATCCAAGAGGGCGCGGGGCAGGTGCAGCTCAGCGCGAGCGGCGTGACGCTGCACCACCCTGTGACGTTCCTCGCGCGCGCCGCCGAGGAGTACAGCGAGATCCTTCTTCACTGGAAGACGACCACGATCGTGCAGGTCTCGGGCGACCTCGAAGTCGCGCCGTGAGCCGCGTGGTGAGCCACGCGCTTCTCGCGATTCCAGCGCTCTTTCTCTTCTCGTTCCCACGAAAGAACCACGCACTATGAGCAGTCAGATCGAACGACTCGCCGCCGACTTCGTTCCGAAGACCGGCTCACAACGCGCGCTCACGGGCACGCCCGAAGTCATCGGCATCCCCGCCGCGTGGATCGGCCGCTTCGTGTGGTTCCACAACTCGGGCGACGCCGAGTGCTTCTTGAACTTCGGCGAGGCGGACTCAGTCACGATCGACGAGACGACCGCTACCACCCGCGCCGGCTCGACGCCGTTCGCGCTCACGCTCGCGGAGACGGCGCCGAAGGCGATCGTGCCGGCGGGTCAGGCGATCTCGTTCCGCCTCGACGCGTCGTGGACGTTCATGGCGCACAAGTCGAGCGGGACGGGGTTGCTGCGTTTCGGGCTCGCTCAGGGGCGCTTCGGCGCGGAGGACTGAGCCATGCTGCCGTTGAGTGCGCGTCGGTTCGGTGCGATGGGGCGGCGGCGGGCGTTGGCTGCGGGGGGCGGCGGGGCGCCAGACCTGACCGATGCCGCCGCGTACCTCGCGGGCGGGTGGTGGGCCACCGCTTTCGGCGTCGGCTACCGCTCGTCGTCGGATCCGGCCGGCGTCGTCGCGTCGCCGTCGAGCGCGCTCGTGGCCTTCCGCGTGCCCTCGCAGCCGATCACCACATCGCGCACGCTCATTCAATGCGGCGGCGTAGACGGCACGACCGGCGGCTACCACCTCTTTGTGAATGGCGCAACAAACGTCGTGAACTGCCGGTGGGTCGACGCGGGTGGCACGCTTCGCGCGCGGACTCTTACGGCGATCGCGACCGGGCCTGAAATCCACGTCGCTGTGATGACCGCACCCGTTAGCGGCGCCGGCAACCTCCGATGCAAGCTCGACAAGAACGCTTGGACGTCGACCGCGGTCACAGGGTACACCGCGCCGGCTGCGGGCCAGAAGCTCTCGGTGGGCCTCAGCTACCCGGCGTCCGTTTCGGCCCCTGCGCGCGGCGTGGAGATCCTCGGTTTTGCCTTCGTCGACACGATTCTATCCGACGCACAGATCGACGCGTGGCTTGATGATATCGCCAGTCAGCAATACGTGACTGACCCGCCGGTCGGGAGCGGGGCGACATACAACGTCAAGCGCACGATGAGTGACTTGTGTGCACGATCGGAGTGGGCGCCGACGTCCGGCTCCGGCGTGAGCGTGTTCCGCGATTCTGCGTCGCTCAATCTCTCGGGGGCGCCGTACATCTCCCGAGTGACTTCGCCGACGTGGGGCTACAGCTTCACGCCGGGCGCGGCATACACCAAGAGCGGAGATGCGGAGCGTGCGGACGGCAAAATCTGTTTGGACGCGCGCGGGCCAGACACCGCTTCCGATGCGTTTGGAGACGATCAGACGTGGGCATCCTCGGGCCGCTCGTCGGCGGACTTCCTGTCCGGTGGTACGCGGGATCTCGGTGCAATCACGTCCCTCGGCGAGACGCTCGGGTCTTCGCCAGACGTGCCGCTGCTATTCACGATCATGCTCGGCACGAACGGCATGGGGAGCGATCCGCTGGCGTCTCAGGAGCGCATCGACTATGCCGATCTCCTCGACTACCTCGACACGCTCTACCCCAGCGCGCAAGTCGTCGTGTCCACGCTGACGCCGCGAACTGACGACGCGGCAGCAAACACACGGCTTCTTGCATTCAATGCCGATTTGCCCGGCATTTGGGACGCGTCTCCGCAGCATGCAGCGGGTCGACTGCATCGCGTGGATTGCTTCTCCGTCATCGACACGGGCACCGACCTCTCCGACGGCCTGCATCCAAACGATGCGGGCTACGCGAAGATGGCGCCGGTATGGGCCGCGGGCATCGGCGACGCGGTCGCCGCCGTCCAGGGTCGCGTGCTGTGGGTGAGCGTCGGCGACTCGATCACCGTCGGTGTGGGCTCGACGAGCGGAAGCGGTTGGCGCGACGACCTGCACGCGCTCTACGGCTCGGGAGTGTGGACGCCATGACCGCTGACGACCCGACGCTCCCCGGCACCCCGCGCGCGCGCCGCTCGTCCACGGACGTCGATCTCTCGGAAGTCCGCGAGGGCCTCGCGGTCCGGCGCGGGATGTCGATCCAGTCGCTCCGCGCGATCGAGCAGCTCGAGCCGGTGCTGCGCGAGCTGCGGCAGGCGACGTCGAGCGAGGAGCGCCCACAGCACGCAGAAGGCGGCCCGCGATGAGCACCGACGACCCCACGCTACCCGGCCGCCCCTCCGCGCGCCCCGACCGCACGCGCCGCGCCTCCCTCTCCACCCGCTCCCTGCGCGTCGTCCGCGAAGTCGCGCCCATGCTCGCCGCCGCGTTCGCGCTCCCCGACGGCCCCGAGCGCGACGCGCAGCTTGAAGCCGCCATCGGCCATGCGATCGACGCCGGCCGCGAAGCCGGCGACACGATGCGTGCGGAGCTGGAGCGCCTTCGCGGTGAGCTCGCCGACGCGCTGCAAGCGAAGTCGCTGCTCGTTGAGCGAAACCGGCGCCTCACCACGGCGCTCGACGACGCAAACGGTCGGCTCGCCCGGCTTGCGTCCGCAGACCGGAAAGCGGGTGCGTGATGGGCGGCATCGACGGGGGCATCGTCGGAGCGATCGTCGCAGTCGTGACGGCGATCGCCGGTGGACCCCACCTCTGGCGCTGGCTCGCCGAGCGACGACGTGTCGCCCTCGAAGCGCAACGTGCCGAGCGCGAAGCCGCGCAGACGGAGCGCGCGAAGGTCGACGCCGCCGAAGCACGGCTGCTGAAGCGGCTCGAAGCGCGCGTCTCGCATCTCGAAGAAGAGAACGCGAAGCTGCACGCCGAGAACCGCGAGCTGACGCAGAGGCTCGACGCGAAGACACGCGAGGTCGACGGCGTGCGCGCGGCGTACGCGCTGATCTCCGAGCAGCACGCGATCCTCGTCGGCCGCGTGAAGGCGCTCGAAACCACGATCGAGACGCTCAACGCAGCGAACGCGAAGTCGCTCGAGCGCGCGATCGCGGCAGCGCTCGCCAAACGCGACTCGCAGACGTGATCGCGTAGTCGCTCGCTCTCCTTACCACCGCCGGCTCCCCGCGAATCCAACGACGCGCGGGACGGCCGTCCCGCGCCCCAACGGAGAAACCCCATGGTCGACAACAAGACCCGAATCATCGGCGTCGTGCTCCTCTGCGCCTTCGCCGTCCTCGACTCGCTCGCTCAGCAGGGCGTGCTCGCGGCGGAGCACGCGG
>JRYL01002329.1_pt1 | contig 33128 bp, 27 predicted proteins | sample 235391 | NCBI WGS metagenome assembly JRYL01 (sample SAMN03074223, study PRJNA261481) | activated sludge metagenome | biome: Wastewater Treatment Plant; feature: Wastewater; material: Activated sludge; isolation source: activated biomass of a wastewater treatment plant treating wastewater from... ...
GGGGGGGGGGGGGGGGGCCCCACGGCCGGGTGCTGTTCAACCGGGCTGGCCCCCATCCCGGCCTTCCCCCAGCGGGGGAAGGAGTCAGGCGGCCCGAGCGCTCGTCACGTCATGCCATTCCTTCGGGCCAGTTCGACGAACAGGCCGGAATGGTCCAGGTCGGCGTCGCCGTGGTCGATGGCGTCGGCGTACAGCTGCTCCAGCGCTTCGGTGACTGGCGCCGAAAAGCCCATGTCGGCCGCGGTTTCCAGCGCGTTGCGCATGTCCTTGAGCTGCACCGTCATGCGCGCGCGGGGCGCGAAGTCGCGCGTCACCATGCGCTCGCCATGCAGTTGCAGGATGCGGCTTTCGGCGAAGCCGCCGCCGATGGCCTCGCGCACCTTGGCCGGGTCGGCGCCGCCTTTCTCGCACAGCAGCAGGGCCTCGGCCACGGCGCCGATGGTGATGCCGACGATCATCTGGTTGGCCAGTTTGGCCAGCTGCCCCGCACCGGCCGGGCCGACGTGGGTGGCGCGGCCCAGCAACTCGAACACCGGCACGGCGCGGGCGAAGTCGTCGGCTGCGCCGCCGGCCATGATGGCCAGCGTGCCGGCCTCGGCGCCGACGGTGCCGCCGGAGACGGGCGCGTCGAGCTGGCCCACGCCGCGTTCGGCCAGGCGCGCGGCGTGTTCGCGCGCCTCGCGCGGCTTGATGGAGGCCATGTCGATGAACAGCGTGCCGGGGCGCATCGCGGCGGCGGTGCCCTGGTCGAACAGCACGCTGGCTACCACCGGGCCGTTTTCGAGCATGCCGATGACGATGTCGGCCGCGGCAGCGGCCTCGGCGGCGCTGGCGTGCACGGTGGCGCCATCGGCGGCCAGCGGCGAGGCCTTGTCGGCGCTGCGGTTCCACACGTGCACGGCGTGCCCGGCCTGGCACAGCCGGCGCGCCATCGGAAAGCCCATGCGGCCGGTGCCCAGCAGTGCCAGTTTCATCTTGTTGCTCCTTTGTTGATAGCTGCTTGCGCTCGCCAGATGGGCGCTGCAGGCCATTTTAGGCTGCAATGCAAAAAGTGCGGGCAGCCGCCGCCAGCGCGAAACCTTTTGCGACAATGGCGTCACTCATGGCGCGCCTCAACGATTCCTCCCGCCGCGACCAGCCCGACACCCAGTGGCTGGAGCGCATGTACAACAACCGCCTGCGCGTGCCGGAGCACGGCGACCACTTCGCCCGCTGGTCGGCCGAATCGGCGCTGGCGCGGCGCAGCCTGCCGTGCGATCTGGACGTGCCCTACGGCGACGCACCGCGCGAGCGGCTGGACGCCTTTGCCGCCAAGGGCAAGGGCGCGCCGCTGGTGGTGTTCGTCCATGGCGGCTATTGGAAGGCGCTCGACAAATCGGTCCACAGCTTCATCGCCGCCGCGCTGCACGATGCCGGCGCCGCCGTGGTGGTGCCCAATTACACGCTGGCCCCGCAGGCCAGCATTCCGCAGATCACGCTGCAGGTGGCGCGCGCCGTGGGCTGGAGCTGGCGGCATGCGCGCACACTGAACGCCGATCCGCGCCGCATCAGCGTCATCGGCCACTCGGCCGGCGGCCAGCTGGCGGCCATGATGCTGGCCTGCGCCTGGAAGGTGTTCGACCCCGAGCTGCCGCCCGACGTGGTGAAGCGCGCCATGGGCCTGTCGGGCCTGTATGACCTGGCGCCGCTGATGCACACGCCCAGCCTGCAGGAGGCGCTGCGCCTGACGCCGCAGCAGGTGCACGACGCCAGCCCGGCCCGCCTGCCGGCGCCGGCGCGCGGGCGCTTCGTGGCCGTGGTGGGGGGCGACGAGAGCGGCGAATACCTGCGCCAGAACCGCCTGATCCAGCAGGCCTGGGGCCGCGAGCGCGTGCCGCTGGCGGCCGCGCTGCCGGGGCTGAACCACTTCAGCATCGTCGACGCGCTGGTGACCCGGGGCACGCGCGTGAACCGGCTGGCGCGCGAGCTGATGCGCTAGGGTGGCTGCGCTGGCGCGCGGGCGATCAGCAGGCTGGGGGAGTATGTGGCTTCAGCGCTTGTCTGACAGGCGCTGGCGGCGTGCATATGGGGGAGTATGTGTCTGCCGGACCCTGTGGGAGCGGGGCGGATGGAGCGCGAGGCGATGCGCTGACGGGACCCGTGCTGAATATCAAGAAGCGGAATCTATTGGGGGGTATAGGGTTGTGGCGCCCGACTGACGGGCGCTGGCGGCGGATATGTTGGGGAGTATAGGTTCGCCGGGCTTTGTGGGAGCGGCCTTGGCCGCGATGGCGGCGCATTGCCGAGCCTGAACGCCCCATCGCGGGCAAGCCCGGTCCCACAGGGCGTGACACACCCGGCCACGCCGCACCCCACACGAACCAAAGCCCGGCCACCTCACGGCGCCGGGCCTTCGTCCCGCGGGCGCTGGCGCCTGCGTTCCTCCACTGAGCGATCAGTGCTGCGGCGTCACTGTCCCGGCTGCAGGCCGATGGCCTTGGCGATGGCGCGGTATGCGGCGATCTCGTCCTTGTACGACCTGTCTGCCTCGGCCAGCGTCTGCGCGGGCGACACCTCCTGCCCCATGGCGAACAGGCCGGCGCGCAGTTGCGTATCCGTCAGCACCTTCTGCAGGCCCTTGTGCAGCGCCTGCACGATGGGCTCGGGCGTGTCGCGCTTGACGAAGTAGCCGGTGCCGATCTCGGCGGTGAAGTTCTTCAGCGCCTTGCTCTCGGTGGTGCTGGGCGTGTCGGGCAGCAGGCGCTGGCGCTGCGGCGTCAGCACGGCCACGGCCTTCAGCTTGCCCTGCTTGATGAACTCGGTCTGCGCCAGGCCGTAGGGCGTGATGAAGATGTCCACCTGGTTGCCCGCCAGGTCGCGGAAGGCGTCGGCCGCGCCCTTGTAGGGCACGTGCGACATCTCGATGCCCAGGTCCTTGCTCATCTTGGCGCCCAGCAGGTGATAGAAGGAGCCGACGCCCACGCTGGCGTAAGTCAGCGGCTTGCCTTCCTTGGCCACCTTGGCCGCGTAGGCCACCAGCTCGTCGGCGTTGGCCACCGGCAGGCCGGCGCGGGCAAAGATGGCCATGGGCGCCAGCGCGATGCGGTGCACCTGGCGGAAGTCTTCCGACTTGTACTTGATCGACGGCACCGCCAGCGGCGCCAGGATCAGCTCGTTGGGCGAGCCCTGGTAGACCAGATAGCCGTCGCTGGGCGCGTGCAGCACCTTCTGCGCCGCAATGCTGCCGCTGGCGCCGCCCAGGTTGTCGACGATGGTCGGCTGCCCCAGCGCCTGGGCCAGCGGCACGTTGACCTTGCGCGCGATGTTGTCCGACAGCCCGCCCGCCGGGTAGGGCACCAGCAGCGTGACGGGCTTGGTGGGGTAGCTCTGGGCGGCAGCGCCAAAGGCCAGGGTGGCCAGGGCGGCGGCGGCAAACTGCATCAGGTGGCGGCGGGCAAAGGGCATGGTCGGGGCTCCAGAAAGGGCGGAAAACGAAGCGTCACCAGGGCGACATGTGAACTATCCTGCATGTCATTTCATGTGTCCAATGAATTGAATTCAATTTATCAATGAAATAAAGTCATCGCACGATGAACCTGCGGCAACTCGAACACCTGATGGCGCTGGCCGAGGAAGGCTCGTTCTCGCGCGCGGCCGAGCGCATGCACCTGACGCAATCGGCCCTCAGCCGCAGCCTGCAGGGGCTGGAGGACGAACTGGGCGCGCGCCTGATCGACCGCAGCGGCCGGCGCAGCACGCTGACGCCGCTGGGCGAGGCGGTGCTGGCGCGCGCGCAGCGCATCGTGCTCGAGGCGGCCGAGATCGAACGCAGCGCCGAGTTGCTGCGCCAGGGCGAGGCGGGCACCATCCGCGTCGGCCTGGGCTCCGGCCCCGGCGCGCTGCTGATGACGCCGCTGCTCAGCCACGTGGCGGCGCGCTACCCCGAGGTGCGGGTGGCCATCGCCCGCGGCTCGACCGAGCTGCAGGTGCACCAGCTGCGCCAGCGTGAGCTGGATGCGCTGGTGATCGACGCGCGCCGCATCGCGCCGGCGGCCGACCTGGTGATCGAGCCGCTGACCGAGCTGCGCGGCGGCTTCGTCTGCCGCGCCGGGCATCCGCTGGCGCAGCGCGAGGCGGTGCCGTTCGACGAGCTGATGCGCTACCCGGTGGCCACCACGCCGCTGTCGGACGAGGTGGCGCGCATCTTCGTCGCCCACTACGGCCCCGGCGCCGATCCGGCGCGCATGGCCGCGCTGGTGTGCGAGGACGTGGGCAGCCTGCTCGACGCGGTGCGGCAGACCGACGCCGTGTTCCTGGGCGTGGTGGCCGCCGCGCGCGCCGGCATCGAGGCCGGCGAGCTGGCCGAGCTGCGCATGTCGCCGCCGCTGGTGGCTGGCGCGCGCTTTGCCTACGTGCGCCTGGCTGGCCGCACCGAGGCGCCGGTGATGCAGGTGCTGCGCCGCTTTGTCGATGAACGCCTGCGCGATTAGCGCGCACAGGTATGCTCGCGCCCATCATGGAATTTGCTTGGGCCGACATGGCCTATCCCGCCCTGGTGGTCACGCTGGGTTATGTGGCGCTGGGCCTGACGGGCTTTGCCTCGGCGCTCATTTCGGTGCCGCTGCTGGCCTGGCGCTGGCCGCTGGTGGACGTGGTGCCGCTGGTGCTGGTGATGGACGTGGTGGCGTCGGTGCTGATGGGCGGGCTGAATCTGCGCGAGGTGCGCTGGGGCGAGCTGCGCTACCTGGGCCCCGGCATGCTGGCAGGCGGCCTGATCGGCCTGTGGCTGGCCACGCGCATGACCTCGGCATTGCCGCTGCTGGTGCTGGGCGCCTACGTGGCCTGGGTGGGCGTGCAGGCCCTGCGCAAGCGCGTGGAGCCCGCCGCGCCGCTGCCGGCACCCGCGCCGGGCCTGGGCGCGCTGTATGGCGCGGGCGTGGGCGGGGTGCTGATGCTGTTCGCGACCGGCGGGCCGCTGCTGCTGGCCTGGCTGGCGCGGCGCGGCTTCGACGCGCGCGCCATGCGCGCCACCACGCCGGCGCTGATCGTGGTCGCCGTGCTGATGGTGCTGCTGATGATGGCGGCCAACGGCCGCCTGTCGAGCCCGCTGATGTGGCAGCGTCTGCTGGTGCTGCTGCCGATCGCCGTCGCTGGCGTGCTGGCCGGCCACGCGCTGGCACACCGCGTGCCGGTGGCCACGCTGCGCCGCGTGATCTGCGCGCTGCTGGTTGCCAGCGGCGGCATGCTGATGCTGAACGCCCTCAACCGCATGCTCTGATGCTATGGGTTGAATAGCTGTCCGCGTTTGCTGGACGGGTGCCGGAGGCTGATTTTCTATGTAAGTCGTGGTGGACGCTTCACATCAGCAGGTGCTCGCCCGCGTTGTCGCCGCCCAGGATGACGTAGTTCACCTTCCGGATGTCCAGCAGCTTCTTGCCGCCCGAATAGCTGATGGAGCTCTGGATGTCCTGCTCCATCTCGGTCAAGGTGTCCGCCAGCTTGCCCTTGATGGGCTCCAGGATGCGCTTGCCCTCGACGTGCTTGTACTCGCCCTTGTTGAAGTCGGACGCCGAGCCGTAGTACTCCTTGTACAGCTCGCCGTCCACTTCCACCGTCTTGCCGGGAGACTCTTCGTGCCCGGCGAAGAGCGAGCCCACCATGACCATGGTCGCGCCAAAGCGCACGCTCTTGGCGATGTCGCCATGGCTGCGGATGCCGCCGTCGGCAATGATGGGTTTGGTGGCCACGCGCGCGCACCACTTCAGCGCCGACAACTGCCAGCCGCCCGTGCCGAAGCCGGTCTTGAGCTTGGTGATGCAGACCTTGCCCGGGCCGATGCCGACCTTGGTGGCGTCCGCGCCCCAGTTCTCAAGGTCGATCACGGCCTCGGGCGTGCCGACGTTGCCCGCGATCACGAAGGTCTGCGGCAAGTGTTCCTTGAGGTAGCCGATCATGTCGCGCACGCTGTCGGCGTGGCCGTGGGCGATGTCGATGGTGACGTACTCGGGCGCCAGGCCTTCGGCCTTGAGCTGATCGACCGTGTCGCGATCCGCCTGCTTGACGCCCAGCGAGATCGAGGCGAAGCACCCGGCCGCGCGCATGTCGCGCACGAACTGCACGTTGTCCAGGTCGAAGCGGTGCATTACGTAGAAATAATCGTGCCGCGCGAGCCAAGTGCAGATGGTCTCGTCCACCACGGTTTTCATGTTCGCCGGCACCACGGGCAGGCGAAAGCGCCGCCCGCCCAGCTCGATGCCCGTGTCGCATTCCGAGCGGCTTTGCACGCGGCACTTGCGCGGCAGCAGCAGGATGTTGTCGTAGTCGAAGATTTCCATGAGGTTCCAAGCTCCTGTGGGTAGGCGCGGCCGACTGATTTCAGCCGCGTGGGGCGCTTGGCCTGAAGACCGGTTTCGCGGATGGACCGGTGGCTGCGGCCTCATCGAACCCCGCTGTGCGCGGGCACAAAAAACCGGGCGTCAAGAAACTTGGGCCCGGTGCGCGATTGTAGGTCCTTTGCCCGGCTTGTGGTGCTCACTCGTCCTGCGCTGCGTGCACGCAGGCGATGATGGCGCGGGTGGCGGTGCGCTCGAGCGCCTGCATGTCGGGGCCTTCGGGTGCGGCCATGCAGGCGTGGGCCACCAGACCGTAGAGGAGGGTTTGCGCGCCCAGGGCGGCCGTGGCCGGGCTGTGCCCCTCGGGCCAGTCGTTTGCGGTCTTGATCGCGTGCGCCCAGGCCTGCACGAAGCGTTCGTACATCGCGAGATAGGCCTGCAGGCTGGAAAAGTGGCGCTCCAGCAGGTAGTGCGCGGCCCACTCCCGGGGGGGGCGCTGGTGGCGCGCGAGCACGGCCCGCACGATGGCCTGCACCTTGATGGCCAGCGGCGCGCCTTCGTGCTCGGCGCCTGCGCCGCGCAGTGCCGCCAGCAGCGCCTTGCTGCGCAGGTGCAGGCTCACGCGGGCCAGATCGTCCATGCTGCTGTAGTAATCGTAGAAGCTGCCGATGGCCGTGCCCGCGACGAGCGAGACCTCGCGCACCGTGACGGCGGCGTAGCTGCGCCGCTCCACCAGAACCTGAACAAAGGCCTCGCGCAGGGCGCGCGCGGTGTGGCGCGCGCGCTCCTGCCGCGGCCTGCGACGCGTGCCCGGCGCGGCGGCTGGCGCGCGTTTTCGCGTGGCCTGGTTAGAAGAGGTTCTGGAGGGTTTCATGGACCGTCGAATCCGAACATGTTTCGGGGCTGTGCCGCCTAGAATTTTTCTGTGTTGCCGACGGGTTTGCGGGGGCCTCCCTTGGACCGGCCGGAGCCTGAACAAAACCGCCATCCAGGCCGGGCCCGGGTGGCATTACAGGAGAAGCGCATGTTGGGGATCCACCCGGACAATCAGGTGCCGGAACTCAAAGACTATAACCTCTACACCAGCGACCCGCCGCTGCAGGCTGCGGTGCAGCGCGGCGGCGCGACCTGGCGCACGCAGGAACTCGTGCGCCAGGGTGCCGAGTATGGCGCGGCCGACACCTTGCGCGCGGGGGAAGAGGCCAATACGCACCTGCCCGAGCTGCACATCTATTCACCGACGGGCGCGCGCATCGACGAGGTGCGCTTTCACCCGGCGTGGCACCGCATGATGGCGATCGCCCGGCGCAACGGCATCTGCAACCTGCCGATGTTCGATGCGCGCCCCTCGGCCTGGGTGGCGTATGGCGCGTCGATCTACATGCATTGCCAGGTCGAGGCCGGCTCCACCTGTCCGAGCACGATGACCAAGGCGAGCATTCCCCTGCTGAGAAAAAACGCCCCGCTCTGGGCGCAGCTCGAATCCAAGCTCGCATGTGACGAGTACGACGCGCGCGACGTGGTTTCTCTGGACAAACCCGCACTCACCATCGGCATGGGCATGACCGAGAAGCAGGGCGGCAGCGACTTGCGCACCAATACCACCACGGCCGTGGCCGCCGGCAGTGGCGCCTGGGGCGATGAATACCTGATCAACGGCCACAAATGGTTCTTCTCGGCGCCCATGTGCGACGGGCATCTGGTGCTGGCCAACGCCCTAGAGGGTGGTCTGACGTGCTTTTTCGTGCCGCGCTGGCGCCCGGATGGAACGAAGAACGGCGTGCACATCCTGCGCCTGAAGGACAAGGTGGGCGATCGCTCCAACGGCAGCGGCGAGGTGGAATTTCATGACGCCTGGGGCGTGCGCGTGGGCGAGCTCGGGCGCGGCATTGCCACGACGGTGGAGATGGCCAGCCAGACGCGCCTCGACTGCGCGCTTGCGGGTGCGGGCCTGATGCGCCAGGCACTGGTGCAGGCGCTGCACCATGCGCGCCACCGCTTTGCGTTTGGCAAGGCGCTGGTGGACCAGCCGGCCATGACCGTCCTGCTGGCCGACATGGCGCTGGAGGCGCAGGCCGCGCTTCTGCTGGCGATGGATCTGGCCGAGCGCCATGGCAGCGATGAAGCCGCCGACGTGACGTGGCGGCGCATCCTCACCCCGGCGGCCAAGTTCTGGAACTGCAAGCGCTCGGTGGCCTTCACGGGCGAGGCGATGGAAGTCTTTGGCGGCAATGGCTACGTGGAAACCGGCCCCATGGGGCGGCTCTTCAGGCAGGCGCCGGTCAATTCGATCTGGGAAGGCTCGGGCAACGTGATGTGCCTGGATGTGCTGCGCGCCGTCTCGCGCGAGCCGCAGGCGGCGTTGCAGTTGCTGCAGGACCTGCGCGCGCAGCTGGGCGCAGAGCCACGCGTGGCGGCACGCCTCGATGGCCTGCAGGCCGCCTTGCGCGACCCCGAGCAACTGGCGCGGCGCGCGCGCTGGTTCGCGCAGGAGCTGGTGCTGGTGGCGCAGGCCGCCCTCATGCTGCGCCATGCGAGCGCGCAGGCCGCCGCGGCCTTCGTCGCCAGCCGCTTCGGCGGCGACTGGGGCATGGTGCTGGGCGCCGACTGCGGCACCAGCGATCCGGCGGCGCTGCTGCGTGAAGCCTGGGTCGAGTGAGGGCCTGAAAGAGATTTTCATGCGAGGAGACCCATCAAGATGATCGATTTCGTTTCGGTACTGGACCAGCACGCACGCACGCGAGGCCATGAGCTGGCCTTGCGCGCCGACGGGCGCGACTGGACTTACACGCAACTGGCCGAGCAGACGCGCCGCGCGGCGCACGTGCTGGCCGACGCGGGTGTGGTGGCGGGCGAGCGCATCGCCATCTTCACGCTGAACACGCCGGGGTTCGTGTTTGCGCTCTTCGGCGCGTGGCGCCTGGGCGCGGCCGTGGTACCGGTGAACCACAAGCTGCAGGCGCCGGAGGTGCAGTACGTGCTGCAACACAGCGGCGCGCGCGTGGCCGTGGTCGACGCCGCCCTTGCGCCCGTGGCGCGGCGTGTGCAGACCGGGGTGCGTTGGCTCGCGACGGCGGGTGATGCCGAGGGCTGGGCGTCGCTTGACGCGCTGATGGCTCAGGCCGAGCCATATGGGGCCGAGCACCCCGCGCCGGCGGGCGATGTCCTGGCTGAAGTCCTCTACACCTCGGGCACCACGGGCCGGCCCAAGGGCTGTCTGCACAACCACGCCAATCTGTTCCAGACCGCGGTGTGCGCGGCGGCATCGGTCTCGCTCACGCCATCGGACCGGGTGCTCACGGCCATGCCCATCTGGCATTCGTCGCCGCTCAACAACTGGTTCCTGGGCGCGCTGCTGATTGGCGCCGCCAATGTCCTGCTGCGCGAATACACGCCGCAGGCGTTTGCCGATGCGCTGGTGCGCGAGCGCATCACCTTCACCTTCGGCGCGCCGATCGCCTTGCTCGCGCCGCTGCAGGTGGTGGCTGGCATAGGTGAATATGACTTCGGCGCGATGCGCATGTGGGCCTGCGGCGGCGGGCCGCTGAGCGCCGACAACACCCGGCGCCTGATGGCGGGTTACCGTACCAGCCGCCTGATGCAGGTCTATGGCATGACCGAATCGGGGCCCCTGGGCGCGGTGCTCTATCCCGAGGAGGCCGAGCGCAAGGCGGGCTCCATCGGCCGCTGTGGCAATCCCGGCGTACTGCTGCAACTGCGCCGCCCCGATGGGCGCCCGTGCGCGGCGGGGGAAGTGGGCGAGATCCACCTGCGCAGCGCGTCGATGATGGAGGGCTATCTGGACGATCCGCAGGCCAGCACGGCGGCGTTCACCGAGGACGGCTGGTATCGCAGCGGCGATCTGGCGCGCATCGACGAAGAGGGCTACATGTTCATCGTCGATCGCATGCGCGACATGATCGTGACCGGCGGCGAGAACGTCTACTCCAGAGAAGTGGAAGACGCGCTCTCGGGGCATCCCGATGTGGCGCAAGTGGCCATCATTGGCCGTCCGCATCCGGACTGGGGCGAGACGGTGACGGCTATCGTCGTACCCAAGCCGGGTGTGGCGTTGCGGGAAGATGAACTCAAGCAGTTCCTGGAGCCGCGTCTGGCGCGCTACAAGATTCCGCGCATTTACGAGTTTCGCGCCGAACTGCCCTGCACGCCCAGCGGCAAGGTCCAGAAGCACTTGTTGCGTCACGTAGCGTCCATCTGACACGGGAGCATCCGGGCATTTTTACAATGCCTGGATGTTTCCTGATTCGTCCGTGCCGGCTGTTGCCGCACCCTTGCTCGCCCACCTCAACCCCGAGCAGCTCGCTGCCGTCACGCTGCCCGCGGGCCATGCGCTGATTCTTGCCGGCGCGGGTTCGGGCAAGACGCGCGTGCTCACCACGCGCATCGCCTGGCTGCTGCAGACCGGGCAGGCCTCACCCGGCGGCATCCTGGCCGTCACCTTCACCAACAAGGCCGCGAAGGAGATGCTCACGCGCCTCGCCGCGATGCTGCCGATCAGCGTGCGCGGCATGTGGATCGGCACGTTCCACGGTTTGTGCAACCGCATGCTGCGCGCGCACCACAAACTAGTGGATCTGCCGCAGACTTTCCAGATCCTGGATGCGCAGGACCAGCTTTCGGCCATCAAGCGCCTGCTCAAGGCGTACAACGTTGACGAGGAGCGCTTTCCGCCCAAGCAGCTGCAGTGGTTCATCAGCGGCTGCAAGGAAGACGGCCTGCGCCCCGGCGATGTGGAAGTGCGCGACGCCGAGAGCCGCAAGAAGGCCGAGATCTACCAGCTGTATGAAGAGCAGTGCCAGCGCGAGGGCGTGGTCGATTTCGGCGAGCTGATGCTGCGCAGCTACGAGCTGCTGCGCGACAACGACGCGGTGCGCGAGCATTACCGCCGGCGCTTTCGGCACATCCTGATCGACGAGTTTCAGGACACCAACCGGCTGCAGTACGCGTGGATCAAGATGATCGCCGGGCTGCCGGGCGAGGGCGGCGGCGCCGTGCTGGCCGTGGGCGACGACGACCAGAGCATCTACGCCTTTCGCGGCGCGCGCGTGGGCAACATGGCCGACTTCGTGCGCGAGTTCAACGTCCAGCACCAGATCAAGCTGGAGCAGAACTACCGCAGCCACAGCAACATCCTCGACTCGGCCAACGCGCTGATCGCCCACAACAAAAGGCGGTTGGGCAAGAACCTGCGCACCGACGCCGGCGCGGGCGTGCCGGTGCGCGTGTACGAGGCGCCGAGCGACTTCGCCGAAGCCGAATGGGTGGTCGATGAGCTGCGCCAGCTGGTGAAGGGCGAGGCCTACGAGCGCAAGGAAATCGCCATCCTGTACCGCAGCAACGCGCAAAGCCGGGTGATCGAGACGCAGCTGTTCAACGCCGGCGTGCCGTACCGCGTGTATGGCGGGCTGCGCTTTTTCGAGCGGGCGGAGGTGAAGCACGCGCTGGCCTACCTGCGCCTGCTGGAGAACCCGCGCGACGACACCAGCTTTCTGCGCGTGGTCAACTTTCCGCCGCGCGGCATCGGCGCGCGCACGCTGGAGCAGTTGCAGGACGCGGCGCGCGCGGTGGGCACCTCGCTGCACGACGCGGTGAGCGCCGTGAGCGGCAAGGCCGGCGCCAACCTGGGCGCCTTCGTGGCGAAGATCGATGTGCTGCGCGAGCAGACCGCCGGCCAGACGCTGCGCGAGATCATCGAGGCGATGCTGGAATCCAGCGGCCTGATCGAGCACTACCGCGCCGACCGCGAAGGCGCCGACCGCATCGAAAACCTGGAGGAACTGGCGAGCGCGGCCGAGAGCTTCGTCACGCAGGAAGGCTTCGGCCGCGATGCGGTGGCGCTGCCGGTGGATGAGACGGCGGGGCTGACGCAGAGCCCGGTGAGCCAGGGGCTGGATCCGGAGGGGCCGATGCTGGATGCGCCGCTGCCCCTCACCCCTGCCCTCTCCCCAGCGGGGAGAGGGAGCCAACAGCCGGGCGCCGCAGATTCACTCCCTCTCCCGCCGGCGGGAGAGNNAGCCCGCTGGCCGCCTTCCTGACCCACGCCGCGCTGGAAGCCGGCGACAACCAGGCCCAGGCCGGGCAGGACGCGGTGCAGCTGATGACGGTGCACGCCAGCAAGGGGCTGGAGTTCGACGCCGTGTTCATCACCGGGCTGGAGGAGGGCCTGTTTCCGCACGAGAACGCGATGAGCGACATGGACGGGCTGGAGGAAGAGCGCCGCCTGATGTACGTGGCCATCACGCGCGCGCGCAAGCGCCTGTACCTGAGCCACGCGCAGACGCGCATGCTGCACGGGCAGACGCGCTACCACATCCGCAGCCGCTTTCTGGAAGAGCTGCCCGAGGACGCGCTGAAGTGGATCACGCCGCGGCGCAGCGGCTTTGCCGACATCGGTGCTTCTGTCTCAGGAGCTGCCGGCGCCCGTCCCGCCTGGGGCACCAGTGCCCTCGATTCAAGCTTTGCCGCCGCGCCGCTGCCCCCGCGCAAGGCCGCGCCGTCGCACGGCATCGCCGCCGGCCAGCAGGTGTTTCACAACAAGTTCGGCGAAGGCAAGGTGCTGGCGGTGGAAGGCGCGGGCGACGATGCGCGCGCGCAGGTCAGCTTTCCGCGCCACGGCGTCAAGTGGCTGGCGCTGGCTGTGGCCAAGCTGACGGTGGTGGATTGAAGCGCTGCCGCGTCTGATGACGAATGACAAATGACCTCGCTGCGCTTCGATGACGGCGGCTGCGCCGCCATGACGCCAGCGGCGTGCGAGGCGTTCCGCGCATCGCCGGTGTCATGTCGTCGTCACGCCGCGCAGGACGGCCGGCTGGGTTGGCCAGACGAAATCAGGCGATAGCCATTTGGCGCGGAAGTCAAATATCAATAGAGAAGCTGCTTGCGCCCGGTAGACAGGCGCTGGAGCCTGTTTTGACTATCAATAAAATTTGACAGGTCCCCCCCCCGCGCGGGCCTGCTTTCCAGCGGGCTTTCAACCAGACCCCCGCCGCTTTGTCATCGAAGCGCAGCGAGGTCATTTGTCATTCGTCATCGAACGCCGCAGCCGCCCGAAAGCGCCAACGCCCGCCGGGCGAGGGCGGGCGCTGCGGCGGGCGCGGGGCCGGTCAGGGCAGCTTGGTGCCGTCCTTGGTGATCACCGACTGGTGCGAGTACTCACCGGCGGCGGGGCGGCTCACCGTGCCCTGAGCGCGGATGTAGTCGACGAAGGTCTGCGTGTAGAGCAGGTAGTTGTTGACGTAGTTGCCGCTGTCGTAGATGGGCTTGAAGGTGGCGTAGCCGTCCTGGCCCTTGGCGATGAAGTCGTTGGTGGCCACGATGTAGGTCTTGGCCGGGTCGATGGCTGACCAGTTGCCGGTGGCGCGGTCCTTCACCTCGATCTGCGTGAAGCGCGCGCCCTTGGCCTGGCTCATGTCCAGGTGCCAGCGCAGGCCGGCGGCGTAGGGGTGGCCACCGCCTTCGGCCTGACCGGCGTCCAGGTAGGCGGCCACGGCGTCTTCCAGCACGGCGGCCACTTGCGCGCCGGTCAGCGGCAGCTCGACCAGCACGTTGGTGAAGGGCAGCACGGTGAAGGCGTCACCCATGGTGATGGGGCCGGCCTTCACCGGCACGCGCACGCCGCCGGCGTTCTGGATGGCGATGTCGGCGCGCAGGCTGGCGCTGAGGAAGGACTGCGCCACCACCTGGGCGATGTCGCTGCCGCGCGCCAGCTTGTTGGCGTCTTCGCAGCCGGGCGTGCCGGCGCTGCGGTTGGTGGTGTGGCCGGGGGTACGCACCAGGCACAGGGCCTCGGTGACGGTGCCGATGGTCTGCTTCTTCAGCTCGTCCACCTGGCCCGAATAGGCCTTCAGCACGCTGGCGGCGCCGGCGTCGGCGGTCAGCATCTTCAGGCTCGGGTCGGCGTTGACGGCGGCCACGATCTGCTGCTGCGTGGCGGCGTCGACGGCGGCCCACTTGCCTTCGGCGTCCTGGCGCTTGAAGCTGTCGCCGATGACCAGTGCGGCCTGGCCGCCGCAGGCGGTGACTTCGCCCTGGTCGTTGAAGCTCACGCGCATCTCGCCGATGGCCTTGCTGTATTCCCACGCCTGGCCGATGCAGACGGGCTTGTCGTCCTTGTTGACCGCCTGCGTGGGGTAGGCGCCAGCCGCGGCATAGCCGCTGCCCAGGTGCGAGAAGTCGCCCAGCAGGGTGTGCGAGTCGCCGCCGATGATGGCGTCGACGTCGGTCAGCCTGGCGGCCAGCGCCTTGTCGGCCTGGTAGCCGATGTGGGTCAGCAGCACGATGTGCTTGACGCCCTGGCCCTTGAGCTGGTCGATGATGCGCTGCGCGGCCACGGCTTCGTCCTCGAACACGGTGGTGGCCAGCGGGCTGGAGGAGTTCTGCGTCTTGCCCTTGACGGTGAGGCCGATGATGCCGACCTGAACGCCCTTCACGGTCTTGATGGTGTAGGGCTTGAGGTAGTCGTCGGCCGCCTTGGGTGCCAGCGGCGTGCCCACCTGGGGCTTGATGTTGGCGGCCAGCACCGGGGTTTGGCAGGCACCGGCGTGCAGGCGGTCGATGAAGCTCTTGAACTGCGCGTCGCCGTCGTCGAACTCGTGGTTGCCCGCGGCCATGGCGTCGAAGCAGATGGTGTTCATCAGGTCGGCGTCGGCCTGGCCCTTGAACAGGGTGTAGTACAGCGTGCCGGTGTTGGCGTCGCCGGCGTGCAGCTTCAGCACGTCGTCGCGGCCTTCGTAGGCCTTGAAGGCCTGGGTGACGCGGGCAAAACCGCCCAGCTCCACCTGCGTGTCCACGCCGCCGATCTTCATCGTCTGGGCGGCGAAGGCGTCCAGGTTGGAGTGGTGGTCGTTGATGTGGGCGATGGTCAGCGCCAGCGGCTGCTGCGCCGGCGTGTCGTTGTCGTCGCTGCCGCCGCAGGCCACCAGGGCAGCGGCGAGGGCGATGGGGGTCAGCATCATGGCGCGGCGGAGGCGGGGCAGGGCGAGGTTCATGTCGGCAGATAGGGTCGGTTGAAACCGCCCCATGCTGCCGAGGTCATGTGAAAGCCGGTTGACGCTGGTGTGACGTTGCCGTGACGCTCAGGCCGACGCGGGTGGCGCGGCGGCGTCCCCGGGCGGGGCGCTGTCCGAGAAGCTGTCGCGGAAGGTGAACCACAGCGAGGTGAAGAACATCGACGCGATCAGCAGCGCCACCGGCAGCAGGCCGGCCGAGGCCACGGCGGCGCTGCCGCTCAGCGCCGTCAACACCAGCAGCACCATGCCGCCGGCAAACGACATCAGCATCCACATCAGGCCGTACAGCAGGTAGGCGCGGGTGTTCTTCAGCACCGCGACCAGGCTGAAGAACAGGCTCTTGACCGGCGCCACGCCGTGCCAGTGCACCAGCGCCGGCGCATGCCAGAAGGCCAGCGACACCGGCAGGTAGAGCAGGGTGGACATCCACATGGCGAAGCGGAACTGCGGGTCCATCACCAGCTCGGGCGTGATGCCGCCGCCGCCCACATACAGCTGCGCAAAGCGCCCGCCGTCGATCAGCGCCGAGGCGCCCATCACCAGCAGCACGGCCACGGCATACAGCGCGCCCAGCATCAGCATGGCGCGCGTGGCCTGCGGGCCCTGGCGGAAGGCGATGAACAGCGTCATCGGCATCGGAAAGCGCCCGGCCTCGGCCTCGCGCGCGGCGGCCATCAGCCCGGCCGTGAGGGCCGGCACCAGCACCAGCGCCAGCAGGCCGCCCACCAGCGGCACGAAGGCCGCCACCGACAGGCTGGCCATGAACATGAAGAACAGCCCGGCCATGGCCAGCGGCTGTTTGAAGAAGGTACGCACGCCTTCGCGCACCCATTGCGTGCCGGTGCGGGCGGGAACGATGTTGAGCTTCATGCCTGCAGCGGCGCGGCGACGCGCTGGCGCAGCACACGTTCGAAATGGCGCGGGTCGTGGGGCTTGAGCATGCTGGCCTCGCGCGGCAGGTGCCAGTCCCACAGGCGCGACACCCAGAAGCGCAGCGCGCCGGCGCGCAGCATGGCGGGCAGCAGGCGGCGCTCGGCGTCGGTGAGCGGGCGCACCGACTGGTAGGCGTTCAGCAGGGCCTGGGTGCGCGCTTCGTCGGTGGCGCCGGTGGGCAGGTCGATGGCCCAGTCGTTCAGCGTCACCGCCAGGTCGAACAACCAGGTGTCGACGCCGGCGAAGTACCAGTCGAAGAAGCCGCTGAGCACCGGCTGCTCGGGCGTGCCCTCGAACATCACGTTGTCGCGGAACAGGTCGGCGTGCACCGGGCCGCGCGGCAGTGCGGCATAGGCCGAGCTGGCGGCCACGTGGTTCTGGTAGGCCAGCTCGGCGCGGATCACCGCGGCCTGCTCCGGCTCCAGGTGCGGCAGCACCACCGGCACGGTCTCGTTCCACCACGCCAGGCCGCGCAGGTTGGGCAGGCGGCGGTCGTAGTCGCGCGCGGCCAGGTGGGCGCGCGCCAGCATCTCGCCCACGGCGGCGCAGTGCGCAGGGCCGGGGGCCGGTTCGCTCTTGCCGCGCAGGCGGTTGACCACGGCGGCGGGCTTGCCGCACACGGTGTGCAGGATGTCGTCTTCACCGGGGCCGATGCGCACGCCCTCGGCCTTGGCCTGCGGATCAGGCACGGGCACGCCGTGCTCGGCCAGGTGCTTCATCAGGTGCAGGTAGAAGGGCAGTTGCGCGTGCGTCAGGCGCTCGAACAGCGTGAGCACCCAGTCGCGCGGCTCGCCGGCCTGCTCGGTGCTGGCGAAGTAGTTGGTGTTCTCGATGCCGCCCTCGATGCCGCGCAGCGATGTCAGCTCGCCCAGGCCCAGCGAATGCAGCAGGGCACGGGCCTCGTCCTCGGAGACTTCGGTGTAAACCGCCATGTGGCGCTTGTCCAGCTTGCGCGATGCGCTATCAGAATTGATGCAGTTTCCAGACCCGGGGGCCGGTGCTGCCGGGCCCGGCCTCGCGGCTGCCGGCGCGGGTGCCGCTGGGGTCGGTGGGCTGCACGTCGTACGAGGGCACGCGCGCCTTGGGCTGCACGGTGATGCTCCTGGTTTCGCCGCCCACGCGCACCTCGTTCACGCGGCTGCCGGCGTCCTCGTGCTGGATGTGTTCCACGCGCTGGGTGTTGCGGTCCAGCACGGGTTCGTCGCGCACGGTGCCGGCGGCAGGGGCGGGCGCGGTCTGCGCCACGGCCAGCGGGGCCAGCAGGGACAGGCCGCAGGCGGCGATCAGGGCCTTGAAGACGGTGAGGGAACGCATGCCCGTATTCTAGGCGGGCCACGCTGGCGGGCCGTAGGACGGCGTGCACAATGCCGGCATGACCGACACCCCCTCCGACGCCGCGCCAGCCGCCGCGCAGCCGCCGCGCCTGCTGCTGGTCGACGGCTCCAGCTACCTGTACCGCGCCTACCACGCCATGCCCGACCTGCGCGCGGACCCGGCCGACCCGGCCAGCCAGCCCACGGGCGCCATCCGCGGCATGATCAACATGCTGGGCGCGCTGCGCAAGGAATACCCCGATGCCCAGTACGCCGCCTGCGTGTTCGACGCGCCCGGCAAGACCTTTCGCGACGACCTGTACCCCGACTACAAGGCCCAGCGCGCGCCCATGCCCGATGGCCTGCGCAGCCAGATCGAGCCGATCCACGAAGTGGTGCGGCTGCTGGGCTGGACGGTGCTGGCCGTGCCCGGCGTGGAGGCCGACGACGTGATCGGCACGCTGGCGCACGCGGCCGCGCAGCAGGGGGTGGAGGTGGTCATCTCCAGCGGCGACAAGGACCTGGCGCAGCTGGTCACGCCGCACATCAGCATCATCGACACCATGAGCGGCAAGCGCCGCGACGAAGCCGGCGTGCAGGCCGAGTTCGGCGTGCGGCCCGACCAGATGCTCGACTACCAGGTGCTGCTGGGCGACGCCATCGACAACGTGCCGGGCGTCGACAAGGTCGGCCCCAAGACCGCCGCCAAGTGGCTGAACGAGCATGGCTCGCTGCAAGGCATCCTGGCCGCCGCCGAGCAAATAAAGGGCGCCGCGGGCGAGAACCTGCGCAAGGCGATCGACTGGCTGCCGCTGGGCCGCCAGCTGCTGCAGATCCGCACCGATTGCGATCTGGATGGCCACGTGGAGGGTCTGCCAGCTCTTGATTCGATAGCTGTTCGCGCCCAGCAGAAGGGCGATTTGGCCACTTTTTATGAAAATTTCGGTTTCAAGACGCTGGCCAGGGCCTTGACCGGCGCCGAAGCGGCCAAGCCCACCCGCAAGCCCGCCGCAGCGGCCGCCGCGCCCGCCGACGACCTGTTTGCCGACGCACCGGCCGCATCGCAGGTGAGCGGCGATGTGCGCTACGAAACGGTGCTCGACTGGCCCGCCTTCGACCGCTGGCTGGCGAAGATCGACGCGGCCGAGCTGACCGCGCTGGACACCGAAACCACCTCGCTCGACGAGATGCAGGCGCGCATCGTCGGCATCTCGTTCAGCGTGGCGCCGGGTGAAGCGGCCTACGTCCCGCTGGCGCACGCAGGGCCGGATGCGCCGGCGCAGCTGCCGCTGGATGAAGTGCTGGCGCGGCTCAAGCCCTGGCTGGAAGACGCATCGAAGAAGAAGCTCGGCCAGCACATCAAGTACGACCGCCACGTGTTCGCCAACCACGGCATCCAGGTGGCGGGCTACGCGCACGACACCATGCTGCAGAGCTACGTGCTGGAAGTGCACCGCCCGCACGGCCTGGCCAGCCTGGCCGACCGGCACCTGGGCCGCAGCGGCACCAGCTACGAAGACCTGTGCGGCAAGGGCGTGCACCAGATTCCGTTCGCGCAGGCGCCGTTCGACAAGGCCGTGCACTACGGCGCCGAGGACGCCGACCAGACGCTGGACGTGCACCTCACGCTGTGGCCGCGCCTGCAGCAGAACGCCGGCCTGCTGCGCATCTACGAACTGGAGATCGCCACCAGCGAGGTGCTGTTCCTGATCGAGCGCCACGGCGTGCTGATCGACAGCGAACTGCTGCGCCAGCAAAGCCACGAGCTGGGCCAGCGCATCCTGCAACTGGAGCAGGAGGCGCACGAACTCGCCGGCCAGCCGTTCAACCTCGGATCGCCCAAGCAGATCGGCGAAATCTTCTTCGACAAGCTCGGCCTGCCCGTGGTCAAGAAAACCGCCACCGGCAAGCCCAGCACCGACGAGGAAGTGCTGGAGAAGCTGGCCGAGGACTACCCACTGCCCGCGCGCATCCTGGAGCATCGCGGTCTTGCCAAGCTGAAGAGCACCTACACCGACAAGCTGCCGCAGATGGTGAACCCCGCCACCGGCCGCGTGCACACGCATTACGGGCAGGCGGTGGCGGTGACGGGGCGCCTGTCCAGCAACGATCCGAACCTGCAGAACATCCCCATCCGCACGGCGGAGGGCCGGCGCATCCGCGAAGCCTTCATCGCGCCGCCGGGGCATGTGATCGTCAGCGCCGACTACAGCCAGATCGAGCTGCGCATCATGGCGCACCTGAGCGGCGACGAGGCGCTGCTGCACGCCTTCACCGCGGGGCTGGACGTGCACCGCGCCACCGCCGCCGAGGTGTTCGGCCTGGTGCCGGACCAAGTCAGCAGCGAGCAGCGCCGCTACGCCAAGGTCATCAACTTCGGCCTCATCTACGGCATGAGCAGCTTCGGCCTGGCCAAGGCCTTGAGCATCGACAACACGGCGGCGCGCAACTACATCGAGCGCTACTTCGAGCGCTACCCGGGCGTGAAGCGCTACATGGACGAGACCAAGCAGACGGCCAAGGCGCAGGGCTACGTGGAAACCGTGTTCGGCCGCCGCCTGATCCTGCCCGAGATCAACAGCCCCAACGGCCCGCGCCGCAGCGCCGCCGAGCGCGCCGCCATCAACGCGCCCATGCAGGGCACGGCGGCCGACCTGATCAAGAAGGCCATGGTGGCGGTGCAGGACGTGCTGCAGAAAGAGCAGCGCGCCACGCGCATGATCATGCAGGTGCACGACGAACTGGTGTTCGAGGTGCCTGAGGCCGAAGTCGACTGGGTGAAGGCCGAGGTGCCGAAGCTGATGGCCGGCGTGGCCGAGCTGAAGGTGCCCCTGCTGGCCGAGGTGGGCGTGGGGCCGAACTGGGACAAGGCGCATTGAGGGCGCCGGGCCGGGCAGCCGTGCTGTCCGGCGTCAGCATTGCTGCTCTGCGATCAGATGTGCTTATCAGCTGTACTTGATTGGCAACCAGTCGCAGACCGTGTTGTGGGAGCGGGNNCTCCCACACAGCGGATGCGGTTCCACGCGGCATCTGCGGTTTCTTGATCATCAAGCAGATGCAAGGGAGTATCGTTCGCCAGCGCCCGTCTGTCGAGCGCTGGCGGTCAGCATATGGGGGAGTATGCTCCTCTGCGTTGCTGCGGGCGCCGACGCCTTGCCCGCGCACGCGGTGGCGTCGCCCTCAGACGCCGCTGCCGACTTCCAGGTGGTATTGCGTCACCCGGTCCACCTCGTTCTTGCTGCCCAGGATGACGCTCACGCGTTCGTGCAGTTGCGCGGGTTGCACGTCCATGATGCGCTCGCGCCCGTTGGTGGCGGCGCCGCCGGCCTGCTCGATCAGCCAGGCCATGGGGTTGGCCTCGTACATCAGGCGCAGCTTGCCGGGCTTGTTGGGTTCGCGCTTGTCCCAGGGGTACATGAAGATGCCGCCGCGCGTCATGATGCGGTGCACGTCGGCCACCATGCTGGCCACCCAGCGCATGTTGAAGTCCTTAGCCCTAGGGCCGTCCTTGCCGGCCAGGCATTCGTCGATGTAGCGCTTGACCGGGGCGTCCCAGTGGCGCATGTTGCTCATGTTGATGGCGAATTCCCGGGTGTCGGCGGGGATCTGCACCTCGTCCTGCGTCAGCACGAAGCTGCCCATTTCGCGGTCCAGCGTGAACATGGCCACGCCGTCGCCCACCGTCAGCACCAGCGTGGTCTGCGGGCCATAGACGCAGTAGCCGGCCGCCACCTGGCATTTGCCGGGCTGCAGGAAGTCGTTCTCTTCCACGCCGCGGTCGCCCTCGGGCATGCGCAGCACGCTGAAGATGGTTCCGATGCTGACGTTGACGTCGATGTTGCTGGAGCCGTCGAGCGGGTCGATCAGCAACAGGTATTCGCCGCGCGGGTAGCGGTTGGGGATGAGGTAGATGTTGTTCATCTCCTCGCTGGCCATGGCGGCCAGGTGGCCACCCCATTCGTTGGCCTCGATCAGCACCTCGTTGGCGATGATGTCGAGCTTCTTCTGCACCTCGCCCTGCACGTTCTCGCTGCCGGCGCTGCCCAGCACGCCGCCCAGGGCGCCCTTGTTGACGGCGTGGCTGATGGTCTTGCAGGCACGCGCCACCACTTCCAGCAGCAGGCGCAGCTGGCCGGGGATGTGGTCGTCCAGGCGCTGTTTCTCGACCAGGTAGCGGGTGAGGGAGATGCGGTTGCTCATGCGTGGGCCTCGTCAGGGGTGTCGGGGGTGGGGGCGGTGCGTGCTTCGGCGTCGGCCGGCCCGGCCGTGGGGGTGCCGGTTTCGGCCAGTGCGCGCGTGACCACCTCGCGCACGTCGTTGCTCAGGTTGGCCTGCGCGGCGACACGGGCAATGGCTTCGCGCGCCGCGCCGCGGTAGGGTTCGGCCAGGCGGGCCCAGGCGTCCATGGCGCGGGCCAGGCGGGCGGCTACCTGGGGGTTGAGCGTGTCGAGTTCCAGCACGCGGTCGGCCCAGTAGACGTAGCCGGCGGCGTCGCGCCGGTGGAAGGCGGCCGGGTTGCCGTGGCAGTAGCTGAACACCACGCTGCGCGCGCGGTTGGGGTTGCGCAGGCTGAAGTCGGGGTGCTTCATCAGCTCGCGCACCTGCGGCAGCACGTTGCCGCCGCGGTCGGGCGCGCGGGCCTGCAGTGAGAACCATTTGTCCAGCGCCAGCGGCTCGTCCCTGAACAGGCGGTAGAAGCGTTCCAGCGCGCGGCCGGCCAGCTCGTGCCCGCTGTAGAGCAGGGCGCTGAGGGCGTTCAGGCGGTCGGTCATGTTGCCGGCGTCCTTGGCGCGCTGGTAGGCCTTGCCGGCCCACACGGTGTCGCCGCTGTCGCGCGCGGCCAGGCACAGCATGTGCAGCGCCAGCCCGGCCAGCGCACGGCGGCCGGCCGAGACCGGATCGGGCGTGTAGGCGCCGGTGTGCTCGTTCTGCTCGCAGGCCCACTGCCAGTCGTCACGCAGCTCGGCGGCCAGCTGGCGCTCCATGGCGTCGCACACGGCGTGGATGCGCTGCGGGTCCACCACATCGAGCTGCTCGGCGATGTAGTCCTCGCCGGGCAGGGTGAGCACCAGTTCCTTGAACGCGGCATCCAGCGTGGGGTGACGCAGCACGGCGCGCAGGGCGGCCACGTAGGCGTCGTCCAGCGGCTGGGCCGGCACGTCGCCGGCGTGGGCCAGCAGCTCGATGGCCTTGCGCAGGCCCAGCTGCTGCCCGGCCTCCCAGCGGTTGAAGGGGTCGCTGTCGTGCGCCAGCAGGTGCAACAGCTGCGCGCTGCTGTAGTCGCAGTCCAGCTCGACGGGGGCCGAGAAGCCGCGCAGCAGCGAAGGCACGGGTTCGGCATCGACGTTGATGAAGGTCAGCGTGGCCTGGTCTTCGGTCAGCACCACGGTGTGGCTGCCATCGACCGCGTGCTGCCAGTGCTCGAGCTGCAGCGGCAGGTCGCGCCCGTCCGGCCCCACCAGGCCCATGCGTAGCGGGATGACGAACGGCGCCTTCTGCGGCTGGCCCGGCGTGGCGGGGCAGCTCTGCGACAGAGTCAGCGTGTAGCTGCGCGCGACGGCGTCGTAACGGCCTTCGGCCTTCACCACCGGCGTGCCGGCCTGGCTGTACCAGCGCTTGAATTGCGGCAGCAGGCGGGCGAGGTCGCTGTCCGGATTCGCATCGGCCATGGCCTGCGCGAAGTCGTCGCAGGTCACGGCCTGGCCGTCGTGGCGCTGGAAGTACAGGTCCATGCCCTTGCGGAAGCCCTCGCGCGCCACCAGCGTCTGGTACATGCGCACCACCTCTGCACCCTTCTCGTAGATGGTGGTGGTGTAGAAGTTGCTGATCTCCAGGTATTCGTCGGGCCGCACCGGGTGGGCCATGGGGCCGGCGTCTTCGGGGAACTGGGCGGCGCGCAGGTTGATGACGTCCTGGATGCGCTTGACGGCGCGGGCGCTGGGCGTGCCGGCCAGGTCCTGGCTGAATTCCTGGTCGCGGAACACCGTCAGCCCTTCCTTCAGGCTGAGCTGGAACCAGTCGCGGCAGGTGACGCGGTTGCCCGTCCAGTTGTGGAAGTACTCGTGGCCGATCACGCTTTCGATGGCGTCGTAGTCGCCGTCGGTAGCGGTGGCTGGCTTGGCCAGCACGTACTTGGTGTTGAAGATGTTCAGGCCCTTGTTCTCCATCGCGCCGGCGTTGAAGTCGCTGGTGGCCACCACCATGAAGCGCTCCAGATCCAGCGGCAGGCCGAAGCGCGCCTCGTCCCACAGCACCGAGTGGATCAGCGAGTTCATCGCGTGCTCGGTCTTGTCCAGATCGCCCGGGCGCACGTAGACCTGCAACAGATGTTCTGATCCGGAGCGCGTGGCGATGCGCTGCTCGCGCGCCACCAGCTGGCCGGCCACCAGGGCGAACAGGTAGCTGGGCTTCTTGTGCGGGTCGTGCCAGGTGGCGAAGTGGCGGCCCTCGGGCAGGTCGCCGGCGTCGGTCAGGTTGCCGTTGGACAGCAGCACCGGGTAGCGCGCCTTGTCGGCGCGCAGCGTGACGGTGTAGCTGGCCATCACGTCGGGCCGGTCGAGGAAGTAGGTGATGCGGCGAAAGCCCTCGGCCTCGCACTGCGTGAAGAAGTCGCCACCGCTCATGAACAGGCCCATGAGCTTGCTGTTCTTCTCCGGGTAGCAGGTGGTGAAGATTTCCAGCTCGAACGGCGTGGTGCCTTCGGGCAGGTTCTCCAGCACCAGGGTCTCGCCCTCCATGCGGAAGCTGCAGCCCTGGCCGGCCAGCATCACGCGCGACAGGTTCAGCTCGTCGCCATCCAGGCGCAGCGGCTGCGCCGGCACGTCGGGGTTGCGGCGCAGGCGCATCCTGTTCAGCACGCGGGTCTTGGCGGGGTCGAGATCGAACGTGAGTTCGACCGAATCGATCCAGAACGCGGGCGGGGCGTAGTCCAGTCGCCGGGTGACGGCGGGTTGTCCTTCTCGCATGGTGAATCCTCTTACTTTAAAATGCATAGCTGCCAGCGCTTGTGCAGCAAGCGCTGGCGGCCGAAATGGCTTGAAAAATCAAACGCCTTGCTTGAGGCTCGCCTCGATGAACGCGTCGAGATCGCCGTCCAGCACCTTCTGCGTGTTGCTGATTTCGACGTTGGTGCGCAGGTCCTTGATGCGGCTGTTGTCCAGCACGTAGCTGCGGATCTGGTGGCCCCAGCCGACGTCGGTCTTGCTGTCTTCCAGCTTCTGCTGCGTTTCCATGCGCTTGCGCATTTCCAGGTCGTACAGGCGGCTGCGCAGGCGCTGCCAGGCCACGTCGCGGTTGCTGTGCTGGCTGCGGCTGTCCTGGCACTGCACCACGATGCCGGTGGGCTCGTGCGTCAGGCGCACGGCCGAGTCGGTCTTGTTGATGTGCTGACCACCCGCGCCCGATGCGCGGTAGGTGTCCACGCGCACGTCGGCGGGGTTGATGTCGATCTCGATCGAGTCGTCGATCTCGGGGTAGACGAACACGCTGGCAAAGCTGGTGTGGCGCCCGCCGGACGAATCGAACGGGCTCTTGCGCACCAGGCGGTGCACGCCGGTTTCGGTGCGCAGCAGGCCGAAGGCGTATTCGCCCTCGATGCGGATGGTGGCGCCCTTGATGCCGGCGGTGTCGCCGGGGGTTTCGTCCTCGATGTCGGTCTTGAAGCCCTTGCGCTCGGCGTACTTCAGGTACTGGCGCAGCAGCATGCTGGCCCAGTCCTGCGCCTCGGTGCCGCCGGCACCGGCCTGGATGTCGAGGAAGGCGTTGTTGGCGTCGGCGGGCTGGTTGAACATGCGGCGGAACTCGAGTTCCTCCACCGTCTTCTCTAACTCGGCCACGTCGTCGGCAATGGCCTGCATGCCGGCCTCGTCGTCCTCGTCGCGGCTCATCTCGAACAGCTCGGCGTTGTCGGCCAGCTCGCGCGTCAGGTCATCCAGGGTGACGACGACGCCGTCGAGCGCCTTCTTTTCCTTGCCCAGTTCCTGGGCTTTCTTGGGGTCGTTCCAGACCGCCGGGTCTTCCAGCGCGGCGTTGACGGTTCTCAGGCGTTCGGCCTTGGCAGCGTAGTCAAAGATACCCCCGTAGCTCGGCGGTGCGAGCGGTCAGGTCTTCGATCTGGTGGCCAATCTGGTTGATGCGTTCTGCTTCCATGGTGCGTGTTCTCAAGAAAAAAACGGGGCGCGCCGCACGGCGCGAAACCGCGAATTTTCTCATGCGTGCGCAGCCCCGGCCGCGGGCGCCGAATAGCCCGCCGCACGGGTGCGTTACTGCGCCGCTGCTTCAGCTCAGGAAGGCTTCGACCAATGCTGCCAGTGCCTGCGGCTGGTCGTGGTGCAGCATGTGGCCGGCGTCCTGAATCACCTCGCGCCGCACGTTGGCCACGGCGTTCAGGCGCTGGTGGAATTCAGCGCGCGTGAAGCGGCCACCCCACCAGCCGGCCAGGCTGTCGTCGCTGGCGTCCACCATCAGCGTGGGCGCCTGGATGGCGGCGTACAGCGCCAGCATCTCGTCGACGCGGAACAGCTGCGCGTTGATGATGCGGTGCGCCGCGTCGCCCAGGATGGCGCGGCGCGTGCTTCCGTCGGGCTGGGCGCGCTCTTCCGACCACTCGCGCGCCAGCCAGTCGGCTTTGGCCTGCGGCAGGCGGTGGTTGGTCTTCATCAGGCGCGCGGCCACGCCGGGCAGGTCGTCGTAGCTGCGCAGCGCCATCTCGCCGCGGTGCAGGGCCTTGATCTCGTCCAGCCACTTGGCGTAGCGCGCGGGCGCCTGCGCGGGGCGCGTGGCGGGCATGCCGTAGCCCTCGAGGTTGACCAGGCGCCGGATGCGTGCCGGCCGCGTGCCCGCGTACATCATGGCGATGTTGCCGCCCATGCTGTGGCCGACCAGGTCGACCGGGTGCTCGCCCGCGTAATGGTCGAGCAGGAATTCCAGATCGCCCAGGTAGTCGGCAAAGCTGTAGTGGTCGCACGCCGGCCCGGTGGACTGGCCGAAACCGCGCCAGTCGGGCGCGATGATGAAGCGGCCCTCGAAGAAGGCGGGCGACAGCGCATCGACCATGAACTGGTAGCTGGCCGCCACGTCCATCCACCCGTGCACCAGCACCAGCGGCTTCGCGGCCGGATCGCCCCACAGGCGGACGTGGTAGCGGTGCAGGCGGATGGGGACGAAGGCGCTGCGCGATGGGCGTTGGACTTGATACATTGCAGAAATCTTAGAGGAGACAGGCCATGCCCCAGCGTCCAGTCAGCGACAGCGGCGATGACCATCACGATGCCATGCAGCAGGCGTTCCGCTGGCAGGTGCCGGCGCGCTTCAACATGGCCGAGGTGTGCAGCCGGCGCTGGGCGCAGGCGCCGGATGCTATTGAAAAGATAGCTATCATCGAGCATGTGGCGGGCGCTGCACCGCGATTGCATTCCTATGCCGCGCTGCAGGCGGCGGCCAACCGGTTGTCGAACGCGCTGGCCAAGGTGGGCGTGCGGCGCGATGATCGCGTGGCCATCGTGATGCCGCAGCGCTTCGAAACCGCCGTGGCCTACATGGCCGTGCTGCAGCTGGGCGCCATCGCCATGCCGCTGTCGCAGCTGTTCGGCCCCGAGGCGCTGGAATACCGCATCAACGACGCCGGCGCGCTGGCCGCGATCTGCGACGAGGCCTCGATGGAGGCCTTGCTGTCGGTGCGCGGCAGTTGCCCCACGCTCGCCGTGGTCATCGGCCTGGGGCAGGGCGCCGCGCGCGCCGACCACGACTGGCAAACGCTGCTGGCCACCGCCGCCGACACCTTCGATGCCGCCGACAACGCGGCCGACGACCCCGCCGTGCTGATCTACACCAGCGGCACCACCGGCCCGCCCAAGGGCGCGCTCATCCCCCACCGCGCCCTCATCGGCAACCTGCCCGGCTTCGTCTGCAGCCAGAACTGGTTCGGGTTCGAGCCGACTGCCGAAACGCTTCCTCCCGATGAGACTCCCGCCCCCGCGCGGGGGAGGGCGGGGATGGGGGCGGGCACATCGGGGGCAACGCCCAGTCTGCCGAGCGACCCAAAGACGCAAAGCATCTTCTGGAGTCCGGCAGACTGGGCCTGGACGGGAGGGTTGATGGATGCGCTGCTCCCCACCCTCTACTTCGGCCGCCCCATCGTCGCCTTCAACGGCCGCTTCAGCCCCGAGCTGGCGATCCAGATCCTCGAGCAGCACCGCGTCACGCACAGCTTCCTGTTCCCGACCGCGCTCAAGGCCATGATGAAGGCCGTGCCGCACCCGCGCCGGCAGCACACGCTGCACCTGCAGGGCCTGATGAGCGCCGGCGAGGCCGTGGGCGACGCGGTGTTCGCCTGGTGCAGCGACGAACTGGGCGTGATCGTCAACGAGATGTTCGGCCAGACCGAGGTCAACTACATCGTCGGCAACTGCGCCATGAATGTGGCCCCCACGCTCCGCACTGACGTGGCTGCGCTGCCCCCCGAGGGGGCGCAACCCGCCCTGGGGCGGCCCGGCGGCGGATTGACTGGCCGCGGTGCCGTCGGCTGGCCCGCCCGGCCCGGCAGCATGGGCCGCGGCTACCCCGGCCACCTGGTCACGGTGATCGACGACGAGGGCGCCGAAGTGCCGCCCGGCGAACCCGGCGAAGTCGCCATCCGCCGCACCGACATCCACGGCGATCCCGATCCGATCTTCTTTCTTGGCTACTGGAACAACGCCGCCGCCACGCGCGCCAAGTTCAGCGGCGACTGGTGGCGCACCGGCGACATGGCGGTGCGCGACGCCGACGGCTACCTCTGGTACCACGGCCGCGCCGACGACGTGTTCAAGGCCGCCGGCTACCGCATCGGCCCCGGCGAGATCGAGAACTGCCTGGTCAAGCACCCGGCTGTGGCCAACTGCGCCGTGGTGCCCAAGCCCGACGCCGCACGCGGCGCCGTGGTCAAGGCCTATGTGGTGTTGACTCCTGAATTCGTAGCTGCTCGCGCCCACCAGACGGGCGCTGAAGGCCGATTTGACCAGGAACTGATCGCCGCGCTGCAGGAGCACGTCAAAGGCCAGCTGGCGCCCTACGAATACCCCAAGGAGATCGAATTCATCGACCAGCTGCCCATGACCACCACCGGCAAGGTGCAGCGCCGCGTGCTGCGGCTGCAGGAGGAGGAGCGGGCGCGCGCGACGCGCCTGGATTGATGCCGCCTACACTCGGGCCGCCTGTTTTTCGAACCTCACGTTTTTCATGAACACCATTTCCCTCGGCACCAGCGACCTGCGCGTCACCCCCATCTGCCTCGGCACCATGACCTTCGGCGAACAGGTGGACGAGCCCACCTCGCACGCCATCATGGACCGCGCCATCGAGCGCGGCATCAACTTCCTCGACACGGCCGAGATGTACCCCGTGCCGCCCAGCGCGCCCACCTGCGGCGCCACCGAGACCTTCATCGGCCACTGGCTCAAGGCCCGTCCCGGCATGCGCCAGAAGATCGTGCTGGCCAGCAAGGTGGCCGGCCCGTCGCGCGGCATGCCGTGGATTCGCGAAGGGCAGGGCATGACGGCGGCCGACATCGAGGCCTCGTGCAACGCCAGCTTGAAGCGCCTGCAGACCGACGTGATCGACCTGTACCAGATCCACTGGCCCGAGCGCCACGTGCCCGCCTTCGGCAGCCTGTACTACGATCCCGCACAGGAGAAGTCGCAGACGCCCATCCGCGAGCAGCTGGAGGCGCTGGCGAAGCTGGTGCAGGCCGGCAAGGTGCGGCACATCGGCCTGTCGAACGAGACGCCCTACGGCGTGCACGAGTTCGTGCGCCTGGCCGAGCAGCATGGCCTGCCGCGCGTGGCCACGGTGCAGAACCCGTACTGCCTGATCAGCCGCGTGTACGACAACGGGCTGGACGAAACCTGCCACCGCCTGAACGTGGGCCTGCTGGCCTATTCGCCGCTGGGCTTTGGCCTGCTGAGCGGCAAGTACGACGCCACCGGCATTCACAGCCCCGAGGCGCCGCGCGGCCGCATGGCGCTGTACGAGCGCATGAAGAGCCAGCGCTGGGGCCGCGAGGCCTCGCTCGCCGCCGCGCGCCGCTACAACCAGCTGGCGCGCGACCACGGCCTGACGCCGACGCAACTGGCGCTGGCGTTCTGCTATCGGTCCTGGCGCGTGGCCAGCACCATCATCGGCGTGACCACGCTGGCGCAGCTGGACGAGGACCTGGACGCCTGGAATGTGCAGCTGTCCGACGAACTGCTGGCCGCCTGCGACGCCATCCGGCTGGAGATGCGCGACCCGGCGAACTGATGGGCGCGGGGGGCGTGATGCAGTTCCTTACATCACGATGCACACGCGGTTAACATTTCCATCCCATTCGTACCCCGCTTCGCCCCGCCTTGATTGCCCATGCCCGCCCGCCACAACGAACTGCCGCTGAACGAGAAATCCCTCAACGCCGTCATCGACGCCATGTCGGCCGTCACGCTGTGCCTGACGCAGATCCTGACGCACGAGCAGCGCGAGCGGTTCGGCCGTGACCTGGTCACCATGGCCGACATCGCCGGGCGCAAGGGCAAGCTGGAGTTGACCTCGATCCTGCTCGATCTGCGCGCCGCCGTGAAGGCGCGCGAAGAGGAGATCGAGGCCGCCGAGACCGAAGCCGCCAGGCTGAGCTGAGGCCCGCCCATGGCCAGGTCCGCCAAGGCCGCCCACGTCAGCGAAACACCGGCCACCGCGCTGCTGCGCTCGCACGGCGTGGCCTTCACCGAGCACCCCTACGACTACGTGGAGCACGGCGGCGCCACGCACAGCGCCGAGGTGCTGGGCTTCGATCCGTTCGCTGTGGTCAAGACCCTGGTCATGCAGGATCAGGATGGCAAGCCGCTGATCGTGCTGATGCACGGCAACCGCAAGGTCAGCACCAAGAACCTGGCGCGCCAGATCGGCGCCAAGTCGGTCGAGCCCTGCGCGCCCGAGGTGGCCAGCCGCCACAGCGGCTACCAGGTCGGCGGCACCTCGCCTTTCGGCACGCGGCGCGCCATGCCGGTGTACATCGAGCAGACCATCCTCGAGCTGCCGCGCATCGCCATCAACGGCGGGCGGCGCGGTTACCTCATCGGCATCGATCCGCAGGTGTGCGTCGATCTGCTGGGGGCCAAGGCGGTGCAGTGCGCGCTGGTGAATGGTCACTGACAAAAAACGCAGTGCCTGATTGAAGGGGGACCCCCTTATTTGAGGGTCCAATTCGGATCCTTTTGACCGCGCCATCACCAAAACTGGGTATTGCGCAGTGTCTTGCACCCGCTCACACTTGCTCGGCCTGATTCGGAAATTGTCCGATAGGCAAAGTGAATTTTGCAGCAGGGGAGGACAAGATGAATGGTGGTCAAAAAGTATCCACTCGATGCGGTGTGGGTAGGATCTTTCATATTTCTGTCATTTTGATGCTGGCGTTCATGTCGCATCAAGCGGCGGCGCAATCATCCGGATTGATCGATGCCACCAAGCCAGAGCGGATCCTGGAGTTCGCCAAGGGGTTTGGCTTGGCGGAGCTGGAGCAAGACTCGTCCGGCGACCCGAGAATAACTGGGCGGCTGGATGGGAAGAGGTACACCATCTTTTTCTATGGATGCAAGCAAAACGTGAATTGCACGGATATCCAGTTCTGGGCCTACTGGCCTGCTGCCCAAAGTCCTGGGTTGTCAGCCGTTAACGATTGGAATCAGCAAAAAAGATTCGGAAAGGCGTCTCTGGACAGGGATGGTGATTTGATATTCAGAATGCCTGTGAATATAAGGCACGGGGTTTCTTCAAAAAATCTGGAAGACAGTTTCGTGTGGTGGCAGGCCGCGCTGCGCGGTTTTATCAAAGACGTCGTCAAACAGAACTGACGTCATGCGCACAGCAGCAAGCCTGGCCATGAAGGTATTCATAGCGCTGGTGGTGGCCGGTACCGGCGCAGCGCATGGGCCGGCTTGGGCGCAGAGCCCGAATGTGGTGCAGCGCACCGTCAAGCCTTCCCCCGCACCTTTCTTCGAACAATGCCATGCCGCACATCGCACCTCCTCGGTCGATGTGCGCGCCCAGCGCGAGAAGACCTATGCGTGCACCATAGACGCTGCTGTACAGGCCGGCGTGTTGCCAGCCGGACAGGTGCGGGAATGCAGCGAGGAATTCGCGACGGCGGGCACGGGGCGCCAGTACAAGACACTGCGATGCGCCCACTTCAAATCCCAAGGCCCAGAGCTGGACGAGCGCCAATGGCGGGTGCTGGCCGAGGAGGTCTGCTTGGCACGCTCCGAGATGGTTGGACATCGCTATCAGGGTGCAAACCGGCAGCAGTGCCTGATCGACGCCTTGGTGGCCCAGCGTGGGGCACCGTCGCCGGCACGGCGCGCCGAATGCGCGAAAGACCGAGACCGGGAATTTCAATGCCTGTTGGCCGCGCCTCGTTGATGGCGAACGGGCGGCGATCACCGGGATGAATGGGGCAGGCAGTTCATCGTTGTGAAAGGGGAACATGACCATGTTGCGAACCATACTGACGGTTGCTTTGATGGCAGCGTCACTGCTGGCTGGCGCCGAGGGCGTCACCGAAGAGACGACCCGCCGTGGCACGGCGGACATCGTCTTGGCCCAGGCGTCTGGTCAGGGTAGCAATCTCCCATCGTCCTGGAAGGAGCGCGTCAAGGCTGGCGAGGCGGCCCGAGCATCGGGCCAGCGCGACGCCCAGGCGCACCGGGACGATGCCGAATACCCGCCCGAGCGTGTGCGCACCGGCAATCGCAACTACTGCGAAAGCACCAACCGCAGCGGAGCGCTGGTGCACGACTGTGCCTGCGTGCTGCGTGAGGTGGACCGCCACCTGGCACAAGGTCGGTTGCCGCGCAGGACCATCGCGCACCACGAGTTCGACTGGTCGCCCTGCATCGACCGGGCGCGCAGCGCCGACCAGTTCGTCGCAAGGAACTTCACTCCCGGCTTGGAGCAGATGATGCGCCGCGGTGGCGTCGACGTGGAGGCGTACAAGGCTTGCCAGCACCGGGCCATCGCTCGCGACATACCGCGCGAGTCGCTGGCCAGTTCGGAGCAAGTGCGCAGCGAGGTCAAGCGCCTATGCGGTCAGGGGCGGTCAGGACGCCGCTGAGGCGCCTCTGCCGAGCCGTACATGAGATTGAAAGAGGAGGCGGAGATATGCAGCACAAGAGATTGAACTGGGTGGCGGCACTGATGGCGGCTGTCTTGCTGGCGGGCTGTGGCGGCGATGGGGATGAGGCGGATGCTGCGCCCTCGCCGGCGCCAAGTCCGGCGCCATCCCCATCGCCAGCACCCGGCCCAGCTCCTGCGCCCGGCCCAGCACCAGCACTCGGCCAAGCAGGGGCGGGGCGCGACTGCGTCAATCCCGACCTCTACAAGGTGGGCACGGTGTACTCCTACGAGGTGCGCAACAGCAGTGGGACGGAAAGCGGTGAGACGCTCTGGGACCACGCCATCACGCGCGAGGCCGAATTTAACGGCCATGCAGGATTGGTGGAGCACGAGATCAAGACCACGATCAAGATGGCGGGGCAACC
>JRYL01001118.1_pt1 | contig 32557 bp, 30 predicted proteins | sample 235391 | NCBI WGS metagenome assembly JRYL01 (sample SAMN03074223, study PRJNA261481) | activated sludge metagenome | biome: Wastewater Treatment Plant; feature: Wastewater; material: Activated sludge; isolation source: activated biomass of a wastewater treatment plant treating wastewater from... ...
CTTTCGCGCGGCGGCGCCAAGGCCCGTCCCTTCTTCAACATCGTCGTCGCCGACAAGCGCGTGCGCCGCGATGGCCGCTTCATCGAGCGCATCGGCTTCTACAACCCCACGGCCACCGGCGCCGCCGAAGGCCTGCGCATCGCCCAGGACCGCCTGAACCACTGGCTCAGCGTGGGCGCCCAGCCGTCGCCCACCGTGCAGCGCCTGGTCAAGCAGGCCGCCAAGGCCGCGCCCGCCACGGCCTGACCGCACCCATGATCCCAGGGCTGGAGCCGGCCGAGCTGCCGGCGGACGCGGTCGAAGTCGGCCGCGTGCTGGACGCCTGGGGCATCAAGGGCTGGTTCAAGATCCTGCCCTACAGCGCCTCGCCCGAGGCGCTTTTTTCTTCCAAGCGCTGGTTCCTGCAGCCTGCCGAACGCGGTGCCAAGAACTCGTTCGACGGTACGGTGCTGCTCAAGATCAAGCAAGCCCGGGACCACGCCGACACGGTGGTCGCCAGCGCGCAGGACATCCCCGACCGCACCGCCGCCGAAGGCCTGAAGGGCGCGCGCATCTTCATCGCGCGTTCGTCCTTTCCCACGCCGGAAGAGGGCGAGTACTACTGGGTCGACCTGATCGGCCTGGCGGTCGTCAACCGCGAGGGCGTGGCGCTGGGCACGGTGACCGACCTGATGGCCACCGGCCCGCAGCAGGTGCTGGTGATCGGCCATGAAGAAGGCGGCAAGCCGCAGGAACGCATGATTCCGTTCGTCGACGCCTACGTGGACGATGTGGACCTGGCAGCCAGGCGCATCACGGTGGATTGGCAGCCCGACTACTGACGCGGGCGCAGCCAGTCGCGCGTTTCAGCGCGGCGTGACTTGCACGAAGATCTCGTTCGGCTTGACCATGCCCAGCTCGATGCGGGCGCGCTCCTCGACCATCCCCAGGCCGGCACGCAGGTCTTCCACCTCGGACGCCAACTGCTCGTTCACCAGGCGGGCCTGTGCGTTGGCGGTCTTCTGCTGGTCCAGCTTGCGCTGCAGCGCCGCCACGTTGGGCAGGCTGCCACGCCCCACCCACAGCTGCGCGTGGATGATCACCAGCAGCACGATCAGGACGGCTGGGACGATGCGGTTGACCATGGTGGGCGAGGAAGGCTGATGAAGCGGTGCTGGGCTGCTATCGTTTCAGTATAGCGCCAGTTGGCTCCAGGCCGCCACACAGGCGGGGGAGGCCGGCGGGCTTGGGTGGTGTTCCGGCCGCCGGCGCGCCCCGCGACATCACTTGAGGTTGTAGAACGCCGCGCGGCCGGGGTATTCGGCCATGTCGCCCAGGTCTTCCTCGATGCGCAGCAGCTGGTTGTACTTGGCNNTCGGTCAGCGTGCCGATCTGGTTGATCTTGATCAGGATCGAGTTGGCGATCTCCTTGTCGATGCCTTGCTTGAGGATCTTGGTGTTGGTGACGAACAGGTCGTCGCCCACCAGCTGCACCTTCTGGCCCAGGCGCTCGGTCAGCAGCTTCCAGCCGTCCCAGTCGCCCTCGGCCATACCGTCCTCGATGCTGATGATGGGGTACTTGTCGACCCAGGTGGCCAGCATGTCGACCCACTGCGCGGCCGAGAGCTTGACGCCGCCTTCGCCCTCGAGCACGTATTGGCCGTCCTTGTAGAACTCGCTGCTGGCGCAGTCCAGGCCCAGCACGATGTCCTGGCCGGCGGTGTAGCCGGCGTCTTGAATAGCTTGCAGGATGAGCTGGATCGCGGCCTCATGGTTGTCGACGTTGGGCGCAAAGCCGCCTTCATCGCCCACGGCGGTCGACATGCCCTTGCCGTCGATGAGCTTCTTGAGCGCGTGGAACACCTCGGCGCCGTAGCGCAGCGCTTCGCGGAAGCTCGGCGCGCCCACCGGCACGATCATGAATTCCTGCAAGTCGAGCGAGTTGTTGGCGTGGGCGCCGCCGTTGATCACGTTCATCATCGGCACCGGCAACTGGCAGCCGTTCATGCCGCCGAAGTAGCGGTACAGCGGCAGGCCCGATTCCTCGGCCGCGGCACGCGCCACGGCCATCGACACCGCCAGCATGGCGTTGGCGCCCAGGCGCGACTTGTTGTCGGTGCCATCCAGGTCGATCAGGGTCTTGTCCAGGAAAGCCTGCTCACTGGCATCCAGGCCCAGCACGGCTTCGGAAATCTCGGTATTGATGTGCTCGACGGCCTTCAGCACGCCCTTGCCCAGGTAGCGCTTCTTGTCGCCGTCGCGCAGCTCGATCGCCTCGCGGCTGCCGGTGGAGGCGCCGCTGGGCACGGCGGCGCGGCCCATCACGCCGCTTTCCAGCAGCACGTCGCATTCAACGGTGGGGTTGCCGCGGCTGTCTAGAATCTCGCGGCCGACGATGTCAACGATGGCGCTCATGAAGTGTTTCCTTGAAGTTTAGAAAATATGAATCAAATTGGCCACCAGCGCTTGATGGACAAGCGCTGGCAGCTATGAAAATTGAAGTATCAGGCGCCTTCCACGCACAGCATGTCGAAGCTGCCGGCGCCGGCACGCACCTCGCGCGCCTTGCGGTATTCGGGCGATTCGTAGAACGCCTGCGCCACCGCATAGCTGGGAAAGCGGATCACCACCGTGCGGCCGTGGGCCTGCCCCTCGAGCACCTGCTGCTGGCCACCGCGCACGATGAATTCACCGCCGAGCGCCTGCACTGCCGGGGTGCTCCATTGGCGGTATTCGGCCATCTGGTCGGGGTTGGTGACGTCGATGTGGGCAATGACGTAGCCGTAGGGCATGCGGTTCTCCAAAGGGTTCAGGCAGAAAAATCGTTCTCGAGCAGCGGCTGGCGCTTGGTCACGGTGTCGAGCGCGAGCAGGGTTTCGAGCAGCGCCTTCATGTGCTTCAGCGGCACGGCGTTGGGGCCGTCGCTGAGGGCGTTGTTCGGGTCGGGGTGCGTTTCCATGAACAGGCCGGCCACGCCCACCGCCACGGCGGCGCGCGCCAGCACCGGCACCATCTCGCGCTGGCCGCCGCTGCTGGTGCCCTGGCCGCCCGGCAACTGCACCGAGTGCGTGGCGTCGAACACCACCGGCGCACCGGTTTCGCGCATGATGGCCAGGCTGCGCATGTCGCTGACCAGGTTGTTGTAGCCAAAGCTGGCACCGCGCTCGCAGGCCATGAAGTTGTCGGTGGGCAAACCCTTTTCAGCCGCCGCCGCGCGCGCCTTGTCGATGACGTTCTTCATGTCGTGCGGCGCGAGGAACTGGCCCTTCTTGATGTTGACCGGCTTGCCCGATTGCGCCACGGCGCGGATGAAGTCGGTCTGGCGGCACAGGAAGGCGGGCGTCTGCAGCACGTCGACCACGGCGGCCACGGCGGGAATCTCGGCCTCGGTGTGCACGTCGGTCAGCACGGGTACGCCCAGTCCCTTCTTCACCTTGGCGAGGATGTCCAGGCCCTTGTCCATGCCCGGCCCGCGAAAGCTGGTGCCCGACGAGCGGTTGGCCTTGTCGTAGCTGCTCTTGAAGATGAAGGGGATGCCGAGCGCGCCTGTGATCTCTTTGAGCTGGCCCGCCACGTCCATCTGCAGCTGCTCGCTCTCGACCACGCACGGCCCTGCGATCAAGAAGAAGGGCTGGTCCAGCCCGATGTCGACACCGCACAGCTTCATTTGACCGCCTTCAGCGCCTTGCCCGCCTCACCCGCCGCGGCGGCCTGGTGGTCGAGCGCGGCCTTGATGAAGGCGTTGAACAGCGGGTGGCCGTCCCACGGCGTGCTTTTGAATTCGGGGTGGAACTGCACGCCGATGAACCACGGGTGAACGTTAGTCGGCAGCTCGACGATCTCGGTCAGGTGCTCACGTTGGGTGAGGGCGGAGATCACCAGGCCGGCGTTGCGCAATTGATCGAGATAGTTGACGTTGGCCTCGTAGCGGTGGCGGTGCCGCTCGGTCACCACGTCGCCGTAGATGCCGTGCGCCAGCGTGCCGGGCTGCACGTCGGAGCTTTGCGCGCCCAGGCGCATGGTGCCGCCCAGATCGGAGCCGGCATCACGCTTCTGGATGCTGCCGTCCTTGTCCTTCCACTCGGTGATGAGGGCGATGACGGGGTGCGGCGTGGCGGGGTCGAACTCGGTGCTGTTGGCGCCTTCCAGGCCCGCCACGTGGCGCGCGTATTCGATGGTGGCCACCTGCATGCCCAGGCAGATGCCGAGGTAGGGTACCTGATGCTCGCGGGCGTAGCGCGCGGTGGCGATCTTGCCTTCCACCCCGCGCGAGCCGAAGCCGCCCGGCACCAGGATGGCGTCGTACTTGCCCAACTGCGCCACCGTGGCGGGCGTGATGGTCTCGGAATCCAGGTGCTCGATGTGCACGCGCGCGTGGTTGTGCATGCCGGCGTGGCGCAGCGCTTCGTTGACCGACTTGTAGCTGTCCGACAGCTCGACGTACTTGCCCACCATGGCGATGCGCACTTCGTGCTGCGGGTGCTCCACCTCGTGCACCAGGTCGTCCCAGCGCTTGAGGTTGGCCGGCGGCGTGTTCAGGCGCAGCTTGTCGCAGATCAGGCCATCCAGGCCCTGCTCGTGCAGCAGGCGCGGCACCTTGTAGATGCTGTCCACGTCGGGCATGCTGATCACGCCCCAGGGCTGCACGTTGGTGAACAGGCTGATCTTCTCGCGCTCATCCTGCGGAATGCTGCGGTCGGCGCGGCACAGCAGGGCGTCGGGCTGGATGCCGATCTCGCGCAGCTTCTGCACCGTGTGCTGGGTCGGCTTGGTCTTCAGCTCGCCCGCGGCGGCGATCCACGGCAGGTAGGTCAGGTGCACGAAGGCGGAGTTGTTCTGGCCCAGGCGCAGGCTGAGCTGGCGCACGGCTTCCAGGAAGGGCAGCGATTCGATATCGCCCACGGTGCCGCCGATCTCCACGATGGCCACGTCGACCGCATTGCCGGTGCCCACGCCGGCACCGCGCTTGATGAAGTCCTGGATCTCGTTGGTGACGTGCGGAATCACCTGCACCGTCTTGCCGAGGTAGTCGCCGCGGCGCTCTTTTTCGAGCACGCTCTTGTAGATCTGGCCGGTGGTGAAGTTGTTGGCCTTCTTCATCCGCGTGGTGATGAAGCGCTCGTAATGGCCCAGATCCAGGTCGGTCTCGGCGCCGTCGTCGGTGACGAACACTTCGCCGTGCTGGAAGGGGCTCATGGTGCCCGGATCGACGTTGATGTACGGATCCAGCTTGATGAGGGTGACTTTGAGGCCGCGCGATTCGAGGATCGCGGCCAGGGAGGCCGAGGCGATTCCCTTGCCCAGGGAAGACACCACACCGCCGGTGACGAAGACGAATTTGGTCATGTCAGGACGAAGGCCTTGAGCCTTCGCTCGGTGGGAAATGCCGATTATAGGAAAGCCGTCCTGCGGGCCGCCTTTGCTACATTGCGCGGCATGAACGCGAACACCACTCCGAACGCGGCGGCTGGCGAGCTGGCCGGCCGTCACATCGTGCTGGGCCTGTCGGGCGGGGCGGCCTGCTTCAAGGCGGCGGAATTCTGCCGCCTGCTCGTCAAGGCCGGGGCAACGGTGCAGGTGGTGATGACCGAGGCGGCCTGCCAGTTCATCACCCCGGTGGCCATGCAGTCGCTGTCGGGCCGGCCGGTGTACGTGTCGCAGTGGGATGCGCGGCCCGACAACAACATGGCGCACATCAACCTGAGCCGCGAAGCGGACGCCATCGTCGTCGCGCCGGCCAGCGCCGATTTCATCGCGCAGCTGGCGCAGGGCAGGGCGGGCGAGCTGCTGGCGCTGCTGTGCCTGGCGCGGCCGCTGAACCGCGTGCCGCTGCTGCTGGGCCCGGCCATGAACCGCGAGATGTGGGCCCACCCGGCCACGCAACGCAACCTGATGCAGGTGGCGCAGGACGGTGCCTTCGTGCTGGGCGTGGCGCACGGCGACCAGGCCTGCGGCGAATTCGGCGACGGCCGCATGCTGGAGGCGGGCGAGCTGCTGGAGGAGCTGATTGCGTTCCTCGCGCCCAAGCCGCTGCTGGGCCAGCGCTTGGTGGTCACGGCGGGGCCGACCTTCGAGGCCATCGACCCGGTGCGCGGCATCACCAACCACAGCAGCGGCAAGATGGGTTTTGCCATTGCCCGCGCGGCGCGCGAGGCGGGGGCCGAGGTGACGCTGGTCGCCGGCCCGGTGCACCTGCCCACGCCGCGCGGTGTGCAGCGCATCGACGTGCAATCGGCGCGGGACATGCACGCCGCCGCCGTCGACGAGGCGCTGAGCGCCGACATCTTCATCGCCACCGCCGCCGTGGCCGACTGGCGGCCGGCGCAGGAGGCCGATCAGAAGATCAAGAAGGATGGCTCGGGCGAGGTGCCGCAGCTGGCCTTTGTCGAGAACCCCGACATCCTGGCCGACATCGCGCATTCGGCGCGCGCACAAAGCGGTGCGCTGTACTGCGTCGGCTTCGCGGCCGAAAGCGAGAACCTGGAGGCCAACGCCCAGGCCAAGCGCGTGCGCAAGGGCGTGCCGCTGCTGGTGGCCAACATCGGCCCCGCCACCTTCGGCAAGGACGACAACGCGCTTCTGCTGGTGGACGACGAGGGCGTGACCGAGTTGCCGCACGCCAGCAAGCGCGTGCTGGCGCAGCAGCTGGTGGCCGAGATCGCGCGCCGCGTGGGCGGCGAGGTGGTCTGACCAGCCGACACCCTTGCCCATCGCATACTCCCCAGGTGCCTGCCCGCTAGCGGCCGAATGGCAGGCGCTGGCGACCTATACTCCCCATCAATACCACTTTCGCCCATGAAGCTCGACGTCAATATCCTCGATGAACGTCTGCGCACGCAGATGCCCGCCTACGCCACGCCCGGCAGCGCCGGGCTGGACCTGCGCGCCTGCCTCGACGCACCGCTCACGCTGGCACCCAACGCCTGGCAACTGGTGCCCACCGGCATGGCGATCCACCTGGCCGACCCAGGCCATGCGGCGCTGATCCTGCCGCGCTCGGGCCTGGGCCACAAGCACGGCATCGTGCTGGGCAACCTGGTGGGGCTGATCGACAGCGACTACCAGGGCCAGCTGATGGTGAGCGCCTGGAACCGCAGCGACGTGGCCTTCACCATCGAGCCGATGGAGCGCATCGCGCAGCTGGTCATCGTGCCGGTGGTGCAGGCCACGTTCAACCTGGTCGACGCTTTCGTCGAATCGGAGCGCGGTGAGGCCGGCTATGGCTCCACGGGGCGCGCGTAGGTGTATTCCTACGCTCGATGCCCGGCTGCGCTTACGGCTTGAAGCGTGTGTTCAACCAGCTTTTACCTGGGCTTTGTCGTCAAATCGGGTCGTGATGCGTTAATCACGCAGGCCGCTTCTAACAACGAGCCTCAACCACAGGAGAATCCCATGCAATTCAAGCAACGTCTGCTTCCCTCTCTGGCCGCCGTCAGCGCCGCCGCATTGCTGGCCGCTTGCGCCCAGCCCGGCACGCCGGTGGGTGGCAACTACCCCGGCACGAACCCCACCACCAGCTACCCGGCGGGTCAGCAGTATTCGCAGTTCGGTCGCGTTACCAACGTCGAGTACGTGCGCGGCGGCCAGTCGCAGGGTGTGGCCGGTGCCGTGGTGGGTGGTGCCGTGGGCGGCCTGGCCGGCAGCCAGGTGGGCGGCGGCAGTGGCCGCACCGCAGCCACCGTGGCCGGTGTGGTCGGCGGCGCGCTGATCGGCCGTGCACTGGAGCAGAACATGAACCGCAACACGGTCGACCACTACCGCGTGACCGTGGAGTTCGACAACGGCGGCACGCGCCAGTTCGACTACGCGCAGGCGCCCAACGTGCGCATCGGCGACCGCGTGCGTGCCGATGGCGATCAGCTGTACCGCTGATCCACGGCTTGCGCTGCAACAAGAACGGCACCCTCGGGTGCCGTTTTTTCATGCGCACACGCCTGCTCAGTGCAGGTGATCGCTGCCGGGCGCCATCGGCTGCAGGCGAAAGAACCCGGTGCCGGCGCTGCCGCGCTCCAGTTCGTCGTCGGTGGCTTCGCGCACGGCTTCCACCTTCAGGTGCAGGCGCAGCGAAATGCCGGCCAGCGGGTGGTTGGCATCCAGCACCACGTGCTCGGGGTAGATCTCGGTGATGGTGAACAGCGCATCCGCCGGTGCCTCGGCCACGATGTCCTGCGGCAGGGCAGAGGTCTCCAGCAGCATGCCTTCCTCGATGGCCTCGGGCAATTGATCGCGCCTGGCCAGGAAGACCAGCTGTTCGTCGAAGTCGCCGAAGGCGTCTTCCGGCTCCAGGTTCAGGTCCAGCAGCGCGCCGCGCTCATGGCCCTGCAGCGCGCCACTGATGGCGGGCAGCAGGTCGTCGCTGCCGACGAGGAACTCGACCGGCTCCTCCAGTTCGTCCAGCGTGTCGCCCAGGCTGTCCTTCAGGGTCCAGGTGAGGGCGACGACGCATTGCGGGGTGATTTCCATGCGGCGGATTGTCGCATCGCAAACCGCACGCCCGCCGTTTGCGTATGCTCGCGCGATGGACATCGAACAGCCTCTGCAATTGCTGGGCGGCCTGTCGCCGGCCCAGTTCATGAAGCGCCACTGGCAGAAGAAGCCGCTGCTGGTGCGTCAGGCCATCCCCGGTTTTCAGCCCCTGCTGTCGCGCAGCGCCCTGTTCGAGCTGGCGGGCGACGAGGCGGTGGAGTCGCGCCTGATCAGCCGCGGCGCCCAGGGCTGGCAGTTGCGCAGCGGCCCGCTGGCGCGCCGTGCATTGCCGCCACTGGCGCGGCCCGACTGGACGCTGCTGGTGCAGGGCGTCGACCTGCACGATGAGCGCGCGCACGAGCTGCTGCAATCCTTCCGCTTCGTGCCCGATGCGCGGCTGGACGACTTGATGATCAGCTACGCCAGCGATGGCGGTGGGGTAGGGCCACACTTCGACCGCTACGACGTGTTTTTGCTGCAGGCCCATGGCCAACGCCGCTGGCGCATCGGGCGGCAGAAGGACCTGACGCTGGTGGAAGGCCTGCCGCTGAAGATCCTGGCCGACTTCCAGCCCGAGCAGGACTTCGTGCTGGAGCCGGGCGACATGCTGTACCTGCCGCCGCGCTGGGCGCACGACGGCATCGCTGTGGGCGAATGCATGACGTATTCCATCGGCTTTCGGCAACCCGCGCGCGACGAGATGGTGCGCGAGCTGCTGCAGCGCGTGGCCGACGACGCCTCCGATCTGGTGGGCAGCGATGCCTACCGCGATCCGCACCAGCCTGCCACCGCCCAGCCGGGGCTGGTGCCGGGCGACATGCTGGAGTTCGCGCGCGACGCCATCGAGCGCGCGCTGCGCGACCCGCAGCACCTGGCGCTGCTGCTGGGCGAGCTGATGACCGAGCCCAAGCCACAGGTCTGGTTCGAGCCCGGCGATGACGCGGCCGACGCCGGGGGCGAGGGCGGCGTGGCGCTGGATCGGCGCACGCGCATGCTCTACGATGCGCAGCATGTGTTCATCAATGGCGAAGGCTTTCGGGCCGCCGGCAAGGACGCCCGCATGATGCAGGCGCTGGCCAACACGCGCCGGCTGACGGCCAGGCAGGTGGCCCAGCTGAGCGAGGGCGCCCGCGACCTGCTCGACCAGTGGTGCGACGCCGGGTGGGTGCATGTCGGCTGAGGCGGTACCAGCCGGCTTGCCGTCCGGCGCCTTCATCGGCCGAGAGACCTTTCGCGAACACCTGCGCGCGGGGCTGAAAGCCGCGGCCCAGCAGGGCTGGAGCGAGTTGCTGCTGTGCGATGCCGACTTCCAGATCTGGCCGCTGGGTGAGCGCGAGATCGTCGAGGCCCTGCATGCTTGGGCACGCGGTGGCGGAAAGCTCACGATGCTGGCCCGGACCTACGACGAGGTGCCGCGCCAGCACGCACGCTTTGTCGAATGGCGCCGGCTGTGGTCGCACAGGATCGACGCCCGCCTCTGCCGCGAGGCCGATGCACTGCAACTGCCCAGTGCGCTGTGGTCGCCCGTGTGGGCCGTGCAGCGGCTCGACCCGGCGCGCCACAACGGTCTGTGCGGTGACGATCCGGCGTTTCGCGTGGCCCTGCGCGAGCAGATCGACGGCTGGCTCGGACGCAGCACCGCGGGCTTTCCGGCCTACACCCTGGGTTTGTGACAGTTGGTGCCAAACGTGGCGCCGGCGCATCAGGGTTAATCTCGATTGCGCAAGCCGACAGCTATAATTTTCGGTTGAGCGGAAGGAGCTTGAGTGCTTTTCTCTCAGTCAGGACGCACTGCAGTCAAACCCGGCGTCTTGATGCTTTCCGATGAACAGATCATTTTCGACAAGGACCATTGAGATGAACAAATCGCTTGTTCTGGCTGCCCTGATCGCCGCCGCTTCCCTGGCTGCCTGCGGCAAGAAGGAAGAGCCGGCGCCCGCACCGGCACCGACCGCTGCGCCTGCAGAAGCCGCCGCTGACGCTGCTGCTGCCGCCGCTTCCGCTGCCGACGCCGCTAAGGATGCCGCTGCTTCCGCTGCTGGCGCTGCCATGAGCGAAGCTGCTTCGGCTGCGGGCGCTGCCGCTTCCGCCACCGGCGCTGCCGTGGGCGCTGCTGCCGACGCTGCGGGCGCTGCCGCCAACGCCGCTGCGGCCCAGGCTGCCGACGCCGCCGCCACCGCTGCCACGGCTGCTGCTGCCGGCGCCACCAACGCTGCCACGGACGCTGCCAACGCGGCTGCCACCGCTGCCGAAGCTGCTGCCAGCGCAGCCAAGTAATCGACAGCCAACACGCTCCGGCGCCCTGCGCCGGGCGGTTTTGCAAAGCCACCTGCTACAGGTGGCTTTTTTGTTGGTCTGCATCAATGCCGTTGGGCGCTCAGACCGCGAGCCAGCCGCGGCCATGGCGCTGCGTCAGCAACACGTCCTGCTCGCCACAGCCGAGCGCGGCGGCAAACGCGCGGGCCACCAGTTCGGGCCGGTTGTTGCGCTCGCTCAGGTGCGCGGCGACCACGGTGTTCAGCCGATCGTGGCGCAGCACTGCCAGCGCCGCGGCGGCCTGCGCGTTGCTCAGGTGTCCGTGCTGACCGGCCACGCGGCGCTTGAGAAAGTCGGGGTAGGCCGACCGCGCCAGCAGGTCCGGGTCGTGGTTGCTCTCCAGCACCAGCGCGTGCACACCGGCCAGGTTCGACAGCGCATGGGCCGTGACGTGCCCCACGTCGGTCATCAGGCCCCAGGCACGGTTGCCATCGGTGCAGCACAGCTGAAGGGGCTCGCGGGCATCGTGCGGCACGGTGAAGGGGCGGAATTCGAGGCCGCGGATGGCGAACACCTGACCGTCGCCCACATGATGCACCGGCGCATCGGCGTCGTGCGGCAGCTTCAGCGATTGCGCGGTGCCGGCGCTGGTCCAGATCGGTACGCGGTAACGCGCGGCCAGCATCGCCACGCAACCGATGTGATCGCCATGCTCGTGCGTGATGAACACGCCATCCAGGTCGGTCGGGCTCAGGCCGTCGGCGGCCAGCGCGGCCTGCAACTGCCGCAGGCCTAGGCCGCAGTCGATGAGCACCCGCGTGGGGTGCAGGCCGTCATGGGCTTCGATGAGCGTGGCGTTGCCCGAGCTGCCGCTGGCCAGGCTGCGAAAACGCAGCATCGGCGGCGGCGCCTTATCTCAGCTCGTCGGCCAGCACTTTGACGATGCGCTGCGCATCGGCCGTGGGCGCCGGCGCGCCGTTCCGGTCGAGCACGGTGACCTGGCTGTTCTGGCCCTCGGAGCGCACGGCGATCTGGTACTGGCTGGTCGGCAACTGCTGGCTGCCGCGGCCGAACATCTTGCCGAAGAAGCCGGGCTCCTTCTTCTCGACCGTCGGGTCGACGTAGCGCACGAAATAGATGCCCTTGCTGCGGTCGCGATCCTCGACGGTGAAGCCGGTGCGATCGAGTGCCAGGCCGACGCGGCGCCAGGCGCGGTCGAACTCCTCGTTCAGCTGCACGGCCGAGGTGCCGCCGGCGGCCACCACGCGCGCCGCCTGGGGTGCGGCTTGGCCTTGTGCCGCGGCGGCCAGTGCGGCCTTGGCCTGCTCCTGCGACACGCCCAGCTTGACCATCAGGCGGCGCAGGAATTCGGCTTCCAGCTCAGGGTCGCGCGCGCGCGGCTGCCAGACGGTGCTGTCGCGGCGTGCCGACGAATACACCTCTTCCATGCCGCGGTGGGTGACGAAGATGTCGGTGCCGCCGGCCGCGTTGCGCTCCAGCCGGGTGCGGAACTTGTCGCGCTCGCCGGTGGAATACAGCGAATCGAACACCTTGCCGATGGTGTTGCGGATGAAGTCCTGCGGGATCTTGGCGCGGTTCTCGGCCCAGTCGGTTTCCATCAGGCCCATGTTGGCCTGGTCCACCGCCATCAGGAAGCCGCTTTCCAGCCAGAAGTCGCGCACCGATCCCCACAGCTTGTCTGGCGTGCGGTCCACGCGCAGCCAGCGCTCGCCGTCCTGGCGCATGAACTGCACGTCGGCGATCTGGTTGGCGGCCGTGGGCGTGCCGGCGGCCTGTGTGGCGGCCTGGCCCGCCTGGTAGCCGGTGGCGGTGACGGTGCCGCTGCTGACGGCATAGCGCGACTGGCCGGGCAGCTGGCTCAGGTCGGGCGGCACCTCGAGCGAGACGCCGCGGCCGGAGCTCTTGTAGTCGATCTTGTCGGGCTCCAGCACCGAGCAGGCGCTCAGCGCCACGGCAGCGGCGGTGCCCAGCAGGGCGAAGGAGATTCGGCGTTCGGCAGACTTCACGTTATCCGTTCCTTATAAGGAAAATAGGGCTACAGCGCCCGTCCTTGCTGCGCGAGCAGCTATTAATATCAGAGTAAACCAGCGCTCTTCAGGGCTTGCTCGACCACGGGCTCGTTGGCCTTCGACAGGGGCGTCATGGGCAACCGCAGCGTGCCGCCACACAGGCCCATGCGCGCGGCGGCCCACTTCACGGGGATCGGGTTGGCCTCGACGAACAACTGCTTGTGCACGGGCATCAGCTTGAACTGGATCTCCATGGCCTTCTTCACGTCGCCGGCGATGGCGGCCACGCACAGCTCATGCATCAGGCGCGGCGCCACGTTGGCCGTGACGCTGATGTTGCCCTGGCCACCGCACAGCATCAGCGCCACGGCGGTGGGGTCGTCGCCCGAATACACGGCGAAACCCTTGGGCACGTCGCGGATCAGCCATTGCGCGCGCTCGATGTTGCCCGTGGCTTCCTTGATGCCGACGATGCCCGGCACCTGCGCCAAGCGCAGCACCGTGTCATGCAGCATATCGGCCACGCTGCGGCCGGGCACGTTGTACAGCACCATGGGCAGATCGCCCACGGCTTCGGCAATCGCCTTGAAGTGCTGGTACTGGCCCTCTTGCGTGGGCTTGTTGTAGTAGGGCACCACCTGCAGCTGGCTGTCGGCGCCCACCTTCTTGGCGAACTTCGCCAGCTCGATCGCCTCGGCCGTGGAGTTGGCGCCGCAGCCGGCCATGATGGGCACGCGCCCGGCGGCCTGCTCGACGGCGACGCGGATGATTTCCTGGTGCTCCTCGACGTTCACCGTGGGCGATTCGCCCGTGGTGCCGACCACGCCGATGCAGTCGGTGCCTTCGGCGATGTGCCAGTCGATCAGCTTGCGCAGCGTGGGGTAGTCGACGCTGCCGTCCTCGAGCATGGGGGTGACGAGGGCGACGATGCTGCCGGTGAGAGGTGTCATGAGGATGGGAGTGCGGCAAAACAGCCATTTTAGAGGGCTGGCCGTCAAAAGGGTTCACCGCCCGCTTGTGCGCCGTCGGACTTGCGCTACGCTTGGCTTGATCATGGATCGCCCGGACCTGAGTTCTCGCGAATGGAGCCAGCTGCTGGTGCAGGCGCGCCGGCAGCACGCGGCCTGGGTGCTGCTGGCGGCGCGGCGTGCGCCGCTGATTCTGGCCTGCCTGCAACGTCTGCTGAAATCCAGTGTCGGCGGCGTGGATCAGGAAGACGCCGTGCAAAGCCTGGCCAGCATGCTGGGTGAATACGCCAACGACCCCGAGTTCGACATCGGCACCGCCGACCCCGATGAGCTGCTGGTGCTGGCGCGACAGGAAATCCGCGCCTGGATCGTGCGCCGCCTGCTCACCGAACGCGACGGCAAGCTGCAGGCCACCGACGCCCTGGAGCACGCGCTGGCCTTCGCCGCCGGGCTGCGCCAGCGCATCATGACCTCCACGGCCTCGCGCCTGGCGACCGTGCAGCGCGAGGCCGAGGCGCTGGTGCTGGGTTTGAACCCCGACGTGAAAGCCCGTGCGCAAGCGCTGGAGCGCAAGATCAAGGCGCTGCAAGCCGAGCTGGCCGAGGTGCGCGCGGGCCGCGTGCAGGTGCTGACCGGGGCCCCCGCGATCGAGGCGATGAAGAACCTGTACGAGCTGGCCATGGGCCTGCGCGCCGACTTCCGCCGCGTGGAGGATTCCTACCTGGACGCCGACCGCGCACTGCGCCAGCGCATCATCAGCCAGCAGCAGAACCGCGGTGAGGTGCTGGACAGCCTGCTCGACAGCCACGATGCGCTGCTGCAGTCGCCGGAGGGGCAGGTGTTCCACGGTTTCTACGAGCAGCTGCAAAGCGGCCCCGGCCTGACCGAGCTGCGGGCACGCCTGCGCGACATCAGGGCGCACGCGCTGGCCCAGTCTGCACTCAATGACCAGCAGCGGCAGGATCTGCACTGGCTGGTGCCGGTGCTGGTGAAGGAGTCGCGCCAGATCATGGATGCCCGCGCGCGCAGCGAGCGTGATGTGCGCAGCTTCATGCAGACCGGGTTGGCGGCCGAGCACCACCGCGTCGGCCAACTGGTGCAGCAGGTGCTGCAAGCCGCGCTGGCGCTCGACTGGTCGCGCCAGGCGCTGCGCCGCACGCCCTCGGCCGTGCCGGCGGGCGGCCTGGCCCTGGCCCAGGGCAACCACCAGATCCGGCCGCTGGATCGGCTGGTGTACACCACGCGGGCGGACGACGCGGACGAGCCGCCGAGCTTCGACGAGCAGCCGGCCAGTCTGGATGACCTGGACGGCGCTTTCTGGGCTTCGTTCGACACGCTGGACGAGGCCGAATGGCGTGCGCGCACGGCCGAGGTGCTGGCCGCCCATCCGCAGGGCATGCGCTGGACCGAACTGACGCATGCCCTGCCGCCCGCGTACGACCTGCAAAGCCTGGCCGTGTGGCTGGATGCCGCGCTGTACGGCGACCAGGATGCCGAGGCCGCGCCGCGCGTGGCGGTGCGGGTGCAGGCTGCCGATGGCGGCACCTGGCAATTCGACCTGCCCGACATCGCCCTCACGCCGCAGGCGCTGGCGGCGGCACGCGCAGCGGCTGGCGATGTGGAAGGTGGTGAGACATGAGCGATTTCTTCGACCAGCGGGCACGGCAGATCAGCCTGGATGCTTCCAAAATCATAGCTTCTGGCGCCCAGCCAGAAAGCGCGCAGGGTGAATTTGATTCAAATCCTGAACCCCCTTCAGCCAGCGATCCACCCGCATCTCCTCTGCGCGCGACCTTGCCCACTGTGAAGGCCGCTGTCCAGGAACTGCTGCGCATCGGCGTGGTCGAGGCCGAAGCGCGCCCGCGCGTCTACGACACCCTGCGCCGGTACCTGCAAGAGGTGGCGCAGGCGCTGGAGCCGCTGGACCTGAGCTGCCGCCTGGACGAGGTGCGCGGCCTGGCCTGGCTGTGGGTGGGGCAGGGCTATGCGGGCGACACCAGTGCCGAAGCCGCCATGCAAGACGCCGTTGCCGCCAGCAGCGCCGATGACGCGCCACCCGCGGACGCACCCGACGATGGCTGGTCGCATCCACTGGTGCGCCGCCAGCGCCTGACGCTGGAGCAATCGCTGCTGCTGGCCTTGCTGCGCAAGCATTACCTGACACACGAGCAACAGGCCGGCGTGGGTGGCGGCGTGGCGCGGGCTGACCTGGCCCAACTGGGCGCCGAGCTGGCCACCCACCTGGGCGACAGCGGCAGCGAGGCCAAGGACGACAAGCGCCTGCGCCAACTGCTGGCCACGTTGAAAGACCATGGCGTGGTGGGCGAGGTGGACGGCAGCGGCTGCGTGCCCATTCGCCCGCTGATCGCCCATGTGGCCAACCCGGCCACCTTGCTGGCGCTGTTGCGGCAATACCGGGCGCTGGCGGCAGGCGCCACGCCTGCCCAAGGAGAGGAAGGCGCATGAACACGCCGCAGATTCGCCTGGTGCCGGATGCGCCGCCCGTGCCCGCCGACGGCTTTGTGCTGCGCGGCTTGCAGGTGTTCAACTGGGGCCCTTTCAACGGCTGGCACCATGCCGAATTCGATGCCTGGGGCAGCGCCCTCATCGGTGCCACCGGCAGCGGCAAGACCACGCTGGTCGATGCGCTGATGACACTGCTGGTGGACCGGCCGCGCTACAACCTGGCATCCACCGGCGGCGTGGAAAGCGACCGTGACCTGATGTCTTACCTGCGCGGCGACGCCGGCGTGGGCAACCGCACCGACGCCAGCCACGTCGCGCGGCCCGACAAGACGGCGTCCGGCGTGCAGGCCACGTTCGTGCGCGGCGCCGAGCAGGTGCAGCTCACCGCCGTTTTCTGGATGGACGGCCCGGGCCGCGCCGCTGGCGACCGCAAGGACGTGTGGCTGTTTGCGCACGGCGAGGCCACCGCGGCGCTGCCCGACCTGCGGCACTGGCTGGCCCTGCTGGGCGAGGAAGGCGCGCGCGGCCTGAAACATCAGGCGCGGCTGGCCGAGGGCGTGCAGGTGTTCGACACCAAGAGCGCCTATTTGGCGCAGGTGCGGCGCTTCTTTGCCGTCAGCGACAACGCCTTCCGGCTGCTCAACCGCGCCACCGGCCTGAAGCAGTTGCACAGCATCGACGACATCTTTCGCGAACTGGTGCTGGACGACCGTGCCGCTTTCGACGGCGCCGCGCGCGTGGTGCAGGAATTCGACCAGCTGGTCGGCATCCGTCAGGAGGTGGAAACAGCCCGCCAGCAAATCCAGACGCTGCGCCCGGTGGCAGTGCTGGCACCGCGCCATGAGGAGGTCAAGGCGCGGATCGAACAACACCGCCAACTGCTGGCCCTGCTGCCCTGGTGGTTTGCACGGGCCGCGCAAGCGCGCTGGCAGGCCGAATGCGCCGTGCTGCAGGCGCGCATCGACGCGCTGGAGACCCAGCAACAGGCGCTGCAAGGCCAGATCGCCCAGCAGGAACAGCAGGTGGCCCACCACCATGCCGCGTATTTGCAGGCCGGTGGCAGCGACATCGAATCGTTGCGCCAGCTGGTGGCCTTGCTGGGTGCGCAGTGTGCGCAGGTCGAGCAGGCGGCCAGCCAATACCAGGGGCTGGCGCGCCGCATGGGATGGAGCGATGCGCTCACCGCCGCCGCCTTTGCCGCCAACCGCCAGGGGGCAGCCGCGCAGGCCGCAAGCGCACAGCAGCAGGTCAAGCTGGCCGAGCAGGCCGCCTGGGATGCCGGTGCGCGCCACAGCGACCACGCCCGCCGCGCCCGCGAGCTGGGCGAGGAAATCGCCAAGATCCGCCAGCGCCCCGGCTCCAACATTCCCAGCCAGTACCAGGATTGGCGGGCCGACCTGGCTGCCGCCCTGGGCTTGGGGCTCGACGAGCTGCCCTTCGTGGCCGAGCTGATCGAAGTCCGGCCCGAGCACCAACGCTGGCGCGGCGCCATCGAGCGCGCCCTGGGTGGCGAGCGCCTGCGGCTGTTGGTGCCGCCCGCCGCCTTCGCGGCGGCACTGGACTGGGTCAATCGCCGCCACAACCGCTTGCTGGTGCGCCTGCTCGATCCCACGCAGGCGCTGCGAGAGCGTCCCGCCGAGCCCTTTGCCGATGGCTACGTGCGCAAACTGCGCCTGAAGGAGCACCCGCTCAAGCCCGTGCTGCAAGCGGTGCTGTCGCGCCGCGACCGGCACTGCGTCGATTCGGCCGCGGCGCTGGCGCGCACCGAGCACGCCATGACGGTCGAAGGCAGCTTTTCCGACGCGGCGGGCCGCTACGAGAAAGACGACCGGCGCGATCTGCGCGAAGGCTGGCTCACGGGTTTCGACAACCGCGACCAGTTGCAGGCCTTGGCCGAGCAACTGGCTGCCGCCGAGGGCGATGCCCAGCGCAGCTTGGCCGAGCGCGATGCCGCCCAGGGTGAGCACGAGACGCTGAAGCAGACACTGACGCTGCTGTTGCACCTGGCCGAGCTGCGCTTCGAGCAGATCGATGTTCCCGGCCAGCAGCGCGAACTGGCCATGCAGCAACAACGGCTTGCTGCGCTTGAAAGCCCGGGATCGGCGCTGGCGGATGCCAAGCAGGCGTGGGAACATGCCCAGCAGGCATTGCGCGGCTTGCGGACGCAGGATCGCGATGTGGCTGGTCAGCTTGGCGCCCACCTCACCGACTGGAAGCGGGCCGACAAGGAACGCCGCGCCGCCCGTGACCGCGCCGAGGACGCGCCGCCGCCGGACGCTGTCGAGCCCCTGCGCACGCAATTGCCCGTGCTGGACGACGTCCCCGCGCCCCAGTTGGCCATGCGTGAACGCGACCTCAGCGACGAGGCGCGCCACACCATCGCCCAGCTGGGGGCGCAGCAACAGGCTTTGGAGATCAAGCTGGTCAACGCCATGAACGCGGCCAAGCGCGTCGACACCGGCGCGCTGGCCAACGACGGCACCGAGCTGACGGACGTGCCTGCCTACCTGACCCGCCTGCACGTGCTGGACACCGAAGACCTGCCGGCCAAGCGCCAGCGCTTCCAGACCTATCTGAACGCATCCAGCGACCAGGGCGTGACGCAGCTGCTGCAAAGCATCGACGAGAACGTGCAGGACATCGAGCAGCGCATCGAAGCCATCAACACCACGCTGGCGCAGGTGGCGTTCCAGCCGGGGCGGCATTTGCAACTCGTGTGCCAGCGTGTGGTGGCCGTCAGCGTGAAGGCGCTGGACGCTGCCCAGCGCCAGTTGCGTGCCGCCGCCGTGACCAGCGCCGCCGACGAGGGCGAAGCGCACTTCCAGGCTTTGCGCAGCGTGGTTCAGCAACTGCAGCAGGCCGTGGCCAGCCCGCGCACGCAGGCCGCGCGCGCCTTGCTCGACCCGCGCTGGCGCGTGCAGTTCGCCATCACGGTGGTGGATTCGGACAGCGGCCAGGTGCTGGAGCGGCGCACCGGCTCGCAAGGCGGCAGTGGCGGCGAGAAGGAAGTGATCGCCATCTACGTGCTCACTGCCTCGCTCAGCTATGCGCTGTGCGCTCGCCAGCCCGGCGTGCTGGATGTCATTGGGGCACGTCCGCGCTTTGCCACCATGGTGCTGGACGAAGCCTTCTCGCGCACCTCGCAGGCCGTGGCGGCGCGCATCGTGGCGGCGCTGCGCGCCTTCGGCCTGCACCCGTTGTTCGTCACGCCCAACAAGGAGCTGCGCCTGCTGCGCGAGCACACGCGCCGCGCCATCCTGGTGCACCGCGAGGGAAGTCGGGCGCGGCTGGCCTCGCTGAGCTGGGAAGAGATCGACCAGCATCGCCTGCGTCCCCAGCCAGCGGCGGTGCCATGAGTTTGAAAAGCCCCACCGACCTGAGCGCCCAGCTTCGCCGCCAATGGACCGATGGCGCACGCCGCGCGCGCCAGCTGCTGGAAGGGCCGTGGCCGCTGGAGCTGCCCATTGCCTGGCCCAGCGTGGCCGAGCTGGAAGGCCAGCTTGACGCCGTGCGCGACCACGTGCGCGCCTGGCGCGCCGTGCGGGCCGGGCAGGTGCGCTGGGCGCCGCGCGCCTACCGCGGCACCGGCCAGCCCATCGATTTGCCCCGCGCCTGGGTGCTGTCCACGCCCGGCGACTGGGTGGCCGCCATGCAGGACGGCGCCGCCGCCAGCGGCTACGCGCGGCTGAACCGCCTGGCCGCGTTGCCCGAGGTGCGGGCGCGTCCGGCCTGGCTGCCGCTGCTGGTGCGCCAGCGCGCCGTGCTGAGCGAGCCGGATGAGGCTGAGCTGATCCGCGCCATTCAGCTGGCCGCGCGCCTGTCACCCGGCTGCGCCCAGGGCCTGCCGCTGCGCGCGCTGCCCCACGCTGGTGTGGACAGCAAGTTCTGGGAGCGCCAGCGCGCGCTGCTTACGCTGCTGCTGGAGGCTGAGCATCCGGGGCAGGTGGCACGCGCCGGACTGGAGGCGTTTCTGGGCGCCGACCCCAGCGGCACGCACTGGCTGGACGTGGTGGACTTGGACGGCGGCCTGCTGCCCTGGCCCCGCCTGCGCGTGCGCGCCGAAGACCTGGCCGCGCACGCGCCACCGGGCACGGCGCTGCTGCTGGTCGAAAACCACCAATGCCTGCACCACCTGCCGCCGCGCGGCAGCGCGCCGGGCTTGGTGGCCGTGCTGGGCGCGGGGCTGAACCTGGCCTGGCTGGCCGCGCCCTGGCTGCGCCAGCGCCGCGTGGCCTACTGGGGCGACATCGACACTTGGGGGTTGACCATGCTGACCCGTGCGCGCCAGGCGCTGCCCGGGCTGACCGCGCTGCTGATGAACGAAGCGGTGTGGCAGCGCCACCGGCACCAGGCCGTGGCCGAGCCGGTCTGTGCCGAACCCGCGCCGCCCGGCCTGAACCCCGCCGAACAGCGACTGGATGCGCTGTTGCGCCAGCACCCCGCGCATGGCCGCTTGGAGCAGGAGCGCCTGCCGGCGGCGTGGGTGCGCGATGCCCTTGTGCGCTGGCACGCGCACGCGCGGCGCGACAGTGACCGTGGCGGCTACAGCGGGTAGCGCGGCGGCTGGTCAGTCTGCGAGGCGGGCACGCGCACTGCCGCGATGCGCTGCACGAAGCGCTCGGGCTGGGGCACAAAACCGTCCTCGTAGGCCACCACGCGCCAGTCGGCGCCGCTGCACAGCGCCAGCAACTCGCCCGGGCGCAGCAGAAAGTCGGGCCGCGAGGGCTTGCCTACGGTTTCGTTGCCCTGGGCGAAGGTTTCGTAGAGCAGCACGCCCCCCGGTTCGACGGCTTCGAGGATCGTGGGCAGCAGCGGGCGCCACAGGTAATTGGTGACGACCACCGCGCCGAAGCGCCGGTCGGCGAAGGGCCAGGGCCCGTTCTCGATGTCGGCTTCGACCGTTTCACCCCAGGCCCGTGCAGCGCCCAGCGCCTCGGCATCGCGGTCCACCCCCGTCACCGTGTGCCCACGCTGGGCGAACCAGTGCATGTGGCGGCCACGCCCGCAGGCCACGTCGAGCACGCTGGCGCCAGGCTGCACCAGCGGCGAGAAGCGCGTGATCCAGGGCGAAGGCTGCACGCTGGCGTGGGGGGTGGCTTCAGTCATGGGCGGAGCATACAGCAACTTCAAATTTCATAGCTTCTCGCGCTTGATGGGTAAGCGCTGGAGGCCTATTTCGCTATGAATCTGGTGCGGCTGCCTGCATACCCCTGCCGCACCAATCTGTGTTTGCATCCAGTAATTTCCGGCTTGGCAGGTTAAAATGCGCGGTTATGTCCATGTCACCCGCATCGTCCACCGCCGGCTATTCCGAGGGTTCCATCAAGGTCCTGAAGGGCCTGGAGCCCGTCAAGCAGCGGCCCGGCATGTACACCCGCACCGACAACCCCCTGCACATCATCCAGGAGGTGATCGACAACGCCGCCGACGAGGCGCTGGCCGGCTTCGGCAAGAAGATCAGGGTGACGGTGCACACCGACCAGTCGGTCAGCGTGGAGGACGACGGGCGTGGCATCCCGTTCGGCCTGCACCCCGAGGAACAGGCACCGGTGATCGAGTTGGTCTACACGCGCCTGCACGCCGGCGGCAAGTTCGACAAAGGCTCCGGCCAGGCCTACAGCTTCTCGGGCGGCCTGCATGGCGTGGGTGTCAGTGTGACCAACGCGCTGTCCAAGCGGCTGGAGGTGACTTGCCACCGCGAAGGCCAGGTGGCCCGCATCGTGTTCGCGGCGGGCGACGTGGTGGAGCCGCTGTCACTGCGCAAACAGGAAGCGGGTGACCGCAAGCAGGGCACCACCGTGCGGGCCTGGCCCGACATGAAGTATTTCGAATCCAGCGCGCTGCCGGTGGGCGACCTGGTGCACCTGCTGCGCAGCAAGGCGGTGCTGATGCCCGGCGTGAGCGTGACGCTGGTGAACGAGAAGACCCGGGAAACGCAGACCTGGCAATACAAGGGCGGCCTGCGCGACTACCTGGAGCAGACGCTGCCGGCCGACGCCGTGATCCCGGTGTTCGAGGGCGAGGGCTATGCCGACAAGCACTCCGACAGCTTTGCCGATGGCGAGGGCGCCGAGTGGGCCGTGGCCTTCACCGAAGACGGCACGCCGGTGCGCGAGAGCTACGTCAACCTGATCCCCACCACGGCCGGCGGCACGCACGACAGCGGCCTGCGCGACGGCTTGTTCCAGGCCGTCAAGAGCTTCATCGAACTGCATGCGCTGCTGCCCAAAGGCGTGAAGCTGATGCCCGAGGACGTGTTCGCCCGCGCCAGCTACGTGCTGTCGGCCAAGGTGCTCGATCCGCAGTTCCAGGGCCAGATCAAGGAGCGGCTGAACTCGCGCGATGCCGTGCGCCTGGTGTCCAGCTTCGTGCGCCCGGCGCTGGAGCTGTGGCTGAACCAGCACGTGGATTACGGCAAGCGGCTGGCCGAGTTGGCCATCAAGGCCGCGCAGACCCGCCAGCGAGCCGGCCAGAAGGTGGAAAAGCGCAAGGGCAGCGGCGTGGCCGTGCTGCCAGGCAAGCTCACCGACTGTGAAAGCCGCGACCTGAGCGTGAACGAGGTGTTCCTGGTCGAGGGCGATTCGGCCGGCGGTTCGGCCAAGATGGGCCGCGACAAGGAAACCCAGGCCATCCTGCCGCTGCGCGGCAAGGTGCTGAACACCTGGGAGGTGGACCGCGACCGCCTGTTCGCCAACACCGAGATCCACGACATCTCGGTCGCCATCGGCGTCGATCCGCATGGCCCCCAGGACGAGCCCGACCTCTCCGGCCTGCGCTACGGCAAGATCTGCATCCTGTCCGATGCCGACGTGGACGGCTCGCACATCCAGGTGCTGCTGCTCACCCTGTTCTTCCGCCACTTCCCCAAGCTGATCGAGACCGGCCATGTGTACGTGGCGCGCCCGCCGTTGTTCCGGGTCGACGCGCCGGCCCGCGGCAAGAAACCGGCGGCCAAGATGTACGCGCTGGATGACGGCGAGTTGGCAGCCATTCTCGACAAGTTGCGCAAAGATGGCGTATCTGAGGGAAAATGGACGATTGGCCGTTTCAAGGGCCTGGGCGAGATGAACGCGGAACAATTGTGGGAAACCACGCTCAATCCCGACACCCGCCGCTTGTTGCCGGTGCAACTGGGCCCATTTGATTTCGTGCAGACGGCGGCCGAGATGACCAAGCTCATGGGCAAGGGCGAAGCCGCGTCGCGGCGCGAGCTCATGGAACTGCACGGCGACGCCGTGGAAATCGACATCTAGATGACACACCACCATTCAGCCTCCGGCCTCAGCAGGTTCGCGCGTCGCGTGCGCCTGTCGGCACTGGGCGTGGCGCTCTCGGCGCTGCACCTGGGTGCCCATGCCGATCTGTGGACCTATGTGGACGACAAGGGCATCACGCACTTCGCGGCTTCGCAGGTCGACGAGCGCTACCAGCTGTTCTACAAGGGCAGCGATGCCGGCAAGCTCAACCTGACGCAGGGCGGCGCCGCTGCCGCCGCGCTGGCGCCCGAGCCGAAGCAGCCCCGTGTGGGCCTGAAGGCGAAGAAGGGCGAGCCGAAGTTCGAGGTGCCCAGGCGCTTTGCCAACATCGACTCGTCGAAGAGCTACAAGAACGTGCAGAAGCACATGCGCGCGGCGGCCAAGACGCACCAGGTCGATTACGAGTTGCTCAAGGCGGTGATCGCCGCCGAGTCGGGCTTCGACCCCGAGGCGGTGTCGCCCAAGGGCGCCGTCGGCCTGATGCAGCTGATGCCGCCCACGGCGCAGCAGTACGGCGTGGTGGCCGACAGGGATGGCCGCAAGGACCGCAAGGGCAACCCGCTGCCGGTGCGCAGTGTGGAAGAAAAACTGACCGACCCGCAGATCAACATCAACGCCGGCGCGCGCTACCTCGCCTACCTGATCAACCTCTTCAAGGGCGAGCTGGAACTGGCCGTGGCCGCCTACAACGCGGGCGAAGGCGCCGTGCAGCGCGCCGGCAACAAGATCCCGAAATACAAGGAAACGCAGGGCTACGTGAAGACCGTCATGGGCCTGTACGGCGTGTTCAAGCCCGAGCAGACGGTGGTGGCCGACGCCCGTGCCACGCCGGCGCAGCCGGTGGCCAGGGCCGCGCGCCGCGTGGGCGGGCGCGTGCGGGTCGAACTGGCGGGCGCCGGCAAGGCGATCGAGGCCGCCACGCCGGCGGCCGTGGCGCCCCCGGCTGATGCGGCGGCCAGCGTGCTGACGCCGGTGCTGTTCACCGTGCCGCGACTGGGCGCCGACGTGCGGGTCGACAGCACCACCAGCACAAGCAGCGGAAGCTGATTTCCTTTTCTTTTTCCTTTCCTGAATGAACGATCAAACGGTCCTCGATCTGGCCGGGGAGGGCGGCGGGTCGGATGACGACCTGGCGCTGGCCACCTACGCGCAGCGCGCCTACCTCGAATACGCACTGTCCGTCGTCAAGGGTCGAGCCCTGCCCGACGTGGCCGACGGCCAGAAGCCGGTGCAGCGCCGCATCCTGTATGCGATGTCGCGCATGGGCCTGGGCTATGGCGGCACCGGCGGCAACACGCCGGCCACGCCGGTCAAGAGCGCCCGCGTGGTGGGCGACGTGCTCGGCAAGTACCACCCGCACGGCGACACCGCCGCCTACGACGCGCTGGTGCGCATGGCGCAGGACTTCAGCCAGCGCTATCCGCTCATCGACGGCCAGGGCAACTTCGGCAGCCGCGACGGCGACGGCGCCGCCGCCATGCGCTACACCGAGGCGCGGCTGGCCAAGATCACGCGCCTGCTGCTGGAAGAGATCGACGAAGGCACGGTCGACTTCCAGCCCAACTACGACGGCCGCGAGCAGGAGCCGCGCCAACTGCCCGCGCGCCTGCCGTTCGCGCTGCTGAACGGCGCCAGCGGCATCGCCGTGGGCCTGGCCACCGAAATCCCCAGCCACAACCTGCGCGAAGTGGCCGATGCCTGCGTGGCGCTCATCAAGTCGCCCAAGCTGAGCGACGACGAGCTGTTCGCGCTGCTGCCCGGCCCCGACTACCCCGGCGGCGGGCAGATCATCAGCCCCGCCACCGACATTGCCGACGCCTACAAGACCGGACGCGGCAGCCTGAAGGTGCGCGCGCGCTGGAAGATCGAGGACCTGGCGCGTGGCCAGTGGCAGCTGGTCGTCACCGAGCTGCCGCCCGGCACCAGCGCGCAGAAGGTGCTCGAAGAAATCGAGGAACTCACCAACCCCAAGGTCAAGACCGGCAAGAAGGCGCTGACGCCCGAGCAGACGCAGCTCAAGGGCACGGTGCTGGCGGTGCTGGACGAGGTGCGCGACGAATCGAGCAAGGACGCGCCGGTGCGCATCGTGTTCGAGCCCAAGAGCCGCACCATCGGCCAGGACGAACTGATCAACACGCTGCTGGCGCACACCAGCCTGGAAACTTCGTCCTCCATCAACCTGACCAGTGTCGGCCTCGACGGCCGGCCGGTGCAGAAGTCGCTGCGCCAGATGCTGGTGGAATGGATCGACTTTCGCCAGCAGACCATCACCCGCCGCAGCCAGCACCGGCTGCAAAAGGTGCTCGATCGCATCCACATCCTCGAAGGCCGGCAGCTGGTGCTGCTGAACATCGACGAGGTGATCGCCATCATCCGCGAGAGCGACGAGCCCAAGGCGGCGCTGATCGCGCGCTTCAACCTGACCGAGCGGCAGGCCGACGACATCCTCGACATCCGCCTGCGCCAGCTGGCACGGCTGGAGGCGATCAAGATCGAGCAGGAGCTGAGCGAGCTGCGCAAGGAGCAGGGGGGCCTGGAGGACATCCTGGGCAGTCCGGCCAGCCTGCGCCGCCTGATGGTCAAGGAGATCGAGGCCGATGCGAAGCAGTTCGCCGACGCGCGCCGCACGCTGATCCAAGCCGAGAAGCGCGCCGTGGCCGAGGTCAAGGTGGTCGACGAGCCGGTGACGGTGGTCGTGAGCGAGAAAGGCTGGGTGCGCGCGCGCCAGGGCCACGGGCACGACGCGGCGGCCTTCGCCTTCAAGGCCGGCGACGGGCTGTACGGCACCTTCGAATGCCGCACCGTCGATCACCTGCTGGTGTTCGGCAGCAACGGCCGCGTGTACACCGTGCCGGTGGCCAACCTGCCGGGCGCGCGTGGCGACGGCCAGCCGATCACCACGCTGATCGACCTGGACGCCGGCACGCAGCCGCTGCACTACTTTGCCGGCGCCGAAGCGGTCACGCTGCTGCTGTCGGGCTCGGGCGGCTACGGCTTTCTGGCGCGCATCGAGCACATGCTGTCGCGCCAGCGCGGCGGCAAGGCGTTCATCACTGTGGGTGCGGGCGAGCAGGTCTGCAGGCCGTCGGTGGTGGCTCTGGGTTCAGAGCCGAAATCGACCCCAGCGCCCAGTGGGCAAGCGCAGGCAGTTATCAGTTTCGCAGCGGCCACACACGTGGCTTGTGCCTCCACGGGCGGGCGCATCCTCACCTTCGAGATCGGTGAACTGAAGCTGATGGAAAAGGGCGGCCGCGGCCTGACTCTGATCGACCTGGAGCCCAAGGACACGCTGGCCGGTGCGGCGGCCTACACGCGCAGCGTGCGCATCTTCGGCATCGGCCGCGGCGGCAAGGCGCGCGAGGAGCAGCTGGAAATCCGCAGCCTGAACAACGCCCGCGCCGCCCGCGCGCGCAAGGGCAAGGCGGCCGATCTGGGCTTCAAGCCCACCGGCATCGTGCGGGTGGAGTGAGCATGCAACTCGATCTGTCGTTCTTCGGCGTGTTCATCATGGTGCTGATGGCCGTGGGCAGCTTTCTGCTGGGCCGCTGGCTGTCGCGCCACTGGCGGGCGCGGCGCCGCGCCAAGGACATCGCCGCCGCGCGCGCGCAGGAAACGCGCCAGCAGCGCCGGGCGCGCGAACGGCGCGAGCGCGGCTGACGGCCGGCGTTCAGGGCGGCGGGCAGCTGGGCTGCGCCACCACCGGGCACTTGTCGAAGGCCTCGGGCCGCACGCCACCGCCCTTGAGGCGATAACCATCCATGCAGGCGTAGGCCGCGTTGTAACGCTGCCATTGCGCGGCACAGCTCTGGTCGTCCGGTGCTGGGGCCGATGCACCGGCCTGCGGTGCCGCGGCGGCCGACGCGGCGGAGGCGGCAGGCCGCGCCGGCTGCGCCAGATCGTCGCGGTACTTCTGCAGGCGGGCGTCGGCGGCGGCCTGGTCGGCGGCACTCAGCGGCGGGACGGGCGCGATGCTTTCCACCTGGGTGCCGGGCGCCGTTCTGGTGGGCAGCGCGTCCGAATAGTGCACGACGCCGCGCTCGTCCACCCAGCGCTTGATCTGGGCCGTGGCGGGCAGGGCGGTGGCCAGCAGGCAGGCGGCAAGGGCGGCCAGCGCAGGCCGGTGCGCTGCGGAGGTCAGGAGGGTGTTCATGGCCGGGGTTGTACCCCAGCCGGCCGTGCCTTGCAAAGCACGGCCTGACGTGTGGCGGCAGGCGCCTGATCACGGCCTGCCCATGGAGGTACCAAGGCAGGGGGGACTTTGAAAATAATAATGATGACGAAAAACGGCTCTGGCGCTTGTATATCGGGCGCTGGCAGCTCCTGAATCAATACTTGCAAACGGCGTCAAAACGTTGTCGCCTGATATGGCGCGCCTGGCGGCTTGCAGTCCGCCCACGGCCGCGGGGCGCGCGGCTTCAGTCGTTCACCAGCACCAGCTTGCCCTTGACCTCGCGCGAGCCCATGCGCGCGTAGGCAGCTTTCAGCTCGCTCATCGGCATGGTGCGGTCGATCAGCGGCTTGATCCTGCCCTGCGCGTACCAGCCGGCCAGCTCCTGCATCATGGCGGCGTTGGCAGCCGGCTCGCGGCGCGCGAAGTCGCCCCAGAACACGCCGACGATGCTGGCGCCCTTGACCAGCGCCAGGTTGATCTTGATGGCCGGGATGTCGCCCGCCGCGAAGCCCACCACCAGGTGCCGCCCGCGCCAGGCAATCGAGCGGAATGCCGGCTCGGTGAACGGGCCGCCCACCGGGTCGTAGATCACGTCGGGGCCCTTGCCGCCGGTCAGTTCCTTCAGGCGCTCGCGCAGGTCCTCGTTGCTGTAGTTGATGGTTTCGTCGGCGCCCAGTTGCTTGCAGAAGGCGCACTTTTCGTCAGTGGAGGCGGCAGCGATCACCTTCGCGCCCGCGATCTTGGCAATCTGGATCGCCGACATGCCCACGCCGCCGGCCGCGCCCAGCACCAGCACCGTCTCGCCGGCCTTGAGCTGGCCGCGGTCCATCAGCGCGTGGTGGCTGGTGGCGTAGATCATGATGAAGGCCGCCGCATCCACCGGCGGAAAGCCCGGCGGCAGCGGCATGCACAGCTTGGCCGGCGCCAGCGTGTGGGTGCCGAAGCCGCCTGTGCCGCTGAGGCAGGCCACGGCCTGGCCCACCTTCAAGTCCGTCACGCCTTCGCCCACGGCCTCGACGACGCCGGCGTATTCGCTGCCGGGCACGAAGGGCAGCTCGGGCTTGTGCTGGTACTTGTTCTGCACGATCAGCAGGTCAGGGAAGTTCAGACTGGCGGCCTGGATGCGGATCAGCACCTGGCCTTTGCCGGGCTGCGGCGTGGGCAGTTCCTTCCAGGTCAGGGCGTCGACGCCGACGGGGTTCTCGCAAAGCCAGGCGTGCATGGAACAGGTCTCCTTGGGTGATTCGTTGGAAGCGGCGCGCGGGGCGCCCAGCGTGGTGCCGCATGATAGAAGCCGGCACCCACCACACCATGTCCCAGCCGTGACGACGCAGGTCGAAAACGGGGGGGCGACGGCGCGCCTACAATCCGTTGCATCTGCGCGCACCCCTCCATGAAGATCCTGCTCTGTAACGACGACGGCTACCAGGCCACCGGCATCGTGGCCTTTCACGAGGCCCTGAAGGCGCTGCCGGACGTGCAGGTGGAAGTGGTGGCGCCCGAGCACAACAACAGCGCCAAGTCCAACGCCCTCACGCTGCGCGCGCCGCTGTACGTGTACCAGGCGGCCAACGGCTTTCGCTACGTCAACGGCACGCCGGCCGACTGCGTGCACATCGCGCTGACGGGCCTGCTGGACTACCGGCCCGACCTGGTCGTCTCCGGCATCAACAACGGCGCCAACATGGGCGACGACACCATCTACAGCGGCACCGTGGGCGCGGCCATGGAAGGCTACCTGTTCGGCATCCCGGCCATTGCGTTCTCGCAGATCGAGAAGGGCTGGGGCCACATCGACGCCGCGGCGGCCAAGGCGGCCGAGCTGGTGCAGCGCATCGGCGCGCACCAGCTGGACGGCGGCAAGCCCTGGCTGCTGAACGTGAACATCCCCAACCTGCCGCTCGACCAGATCAAGCCGCCCAGGGTGAGCCGCCTGGGCCGGCGCCACGCGGCCGAGCGCGTGATCACCATGGACAGCCCGCACGGCGACACCATGTACTGGATCGGCGGCGCTGGGCCGGCGGCCGACGCGGCCGAAGGCACCGACTTTCACGCCACGGCCGAGGGCCACATCGCCATCACGCCGCTGAAGGTGGACCTGACCGACCGCGACGCGCTGGGCTACTGGTCGCAGGGCCTCAGGCACATGCTGGGCGGAGGGCACGGCTGATGGCCACGCCACCGCAGCGCCCGGGCTTTCCGGCCCGCATCGACCTGGGCGCGGGCAGCCGCGCGCCGGCCCGCATCCTCTTCAGCCGCGAGCGCCGCGCCGAGAAGGCGCGGATCGAGGAGATCCTGGCGACGGTCAAGCTGGAAGGCGCGCGCCACCGTGTCGCCGCCGAGCTGTCGCACGGCCAGAAGCAGTGGCTGGAGATCGGCATGCTGCTGACGCAGGACCCCGAGCTGCTGATGCTCGACGAGCCCATCGCCGGCATGAGCGCACGCGAGCGCGAACTCACCGCCGACCTGCTCAAGCGCATCTGCCAGAACCGCTCCGTGATCGTCATCGAGCACGACATGGATTTCGTCGCCCGCATCGCCCACAAGGTCACGGTGATGCACCAGGGAAAGATCCTCGCCGAAGGCTCGATGGACAAGGTCCAGTCCGATCCCAAGGTCATCGACGTCTATCTAGGCCACTGAACCGCCCCGGAGAACACCATGCTCAAGGTATCCAACCTCGTCGTGAACTACGGCCAGAGCGAGGCGCTGCACGGCATCTCGTTCGCCGCCGAACGCAATGAAGCCGTCGCCATCATGGGCCGCAACGGCATGGGCAAGACCACGCTGTTCAAGTCGCTGATGGGCGTGCTGCCGCTCAAGTCCGGCAGCGTCGAGGTCGACGGCCAGGAAGTCGGCAAGGACGAGAGCTATCGCCGCGTCGCCAAGGGCATCGCCTACGTGCCGCAGGGACGGATGATCTTCCCCACCCTCACCGTCGAGGAGAACATCCACACCGGCCTGGAGAACGCCAAGGTCAAGAAGGTGCCCGACGAGATCTACGCGCTGTTCCCGGTGCTGTGGGACATGCGCCGGCGCAAGGGCGGCAACCTCTCCGGCGGCCAGCAGCAGCAGCTGGCGATCGCCCGCGCGCTGGTGACCGACCCCAAGGTGCTGCTGCTCGACGAGCCCACCGAGGGCATCCAGCCCTCGATCATCAAGGACATCGCGAAGGCGCTCAACGAGATCCGCAAGATGCGCCAGATCACCATCGTCGTGTCCGAACAGGTCCTTTCCTTCGCGATGGACGTGGCCGACCGCCTGTTCGTCATCGAAGGCGGACGCCTCGTCCATGAAAGCGCGCGCGCCGACACCGACGAAGCCCACATCAAGCAGTTCCTCTCCGTGTAACCCACCAAAAAGAGGTGTGCCATGCCTGAAACGCTGATCAAGGTCGACCTGAAGCAGTCCCCGTACGAGAACGAGATGGTGCACAACCGCTGGCACCCGGACATCCCGATGGCGTGCTGGGTGAAGCCCGGCGACGACTTCGTGCTCGAGACCTACGACTGGACCGGCGGCTACATCAAGAACAACGACAGCGCCGACGACGTGCGCGACGTCGACCTGACCACCGTGCACTTCCTGTCCGGCCCGGTCGGCGTCGAAGGCGCCGAGCCCGGCGACCTGCTGGTGGTCGACCTGCTCGACATCGGCGCCAAGGACGACAGCCTGTGGGGCTTCAACGGCTTCTTCTCGAAGAACAACGGCGGCGGCTTCCTCACCGAGCACTTCCCGCACGCGCAGAAGTCCATCTGGGACTTCGAGGGCATGTTCACCAAGAGCCGCCACATCCCCGGCGTGCGCTTCGCCGGCCTCATCCATCCGGGCCTCATCGGCTGCCTGCCCGACCAGAAGATGCTCGACATGTGGAACGAGCGCGAGGTCGACTTCATCGCCACCCAGCCCGACCGCGTGCCGCCGCTGGCCAACCCGCCCGCGCCCAAGACCGCGCACATGGGCAAGATGAAGGGCGAGGCCCGCGACAAGGCCGCCGCCGAAGGCGCCCGCACCGTGCCGCCGCGCGAACACGGCGGCAACTGCGACATCAAGGACCTGTCGCGCGGCTCGCGCGTGTTCTTCCCGGTGTACGTGAAGGGCGCCGGCCTGTCGGTGGGCGACCTGCACTTCTCGCAGGGCGACGGCGAAATCACCTTCTGCGGCGCCATCGAGATGGCCGGCTGGGTGCACATGAAGGTCAGCCTCATCAAGGGCGGCATGGCCAAGTACGGCATCAAGAACCCGATCTTCAAGCCCAGCCCGATCACCCCGCAGTTCAAGGACTACGTGATCTTCGAAGGCATCTCGGTCGACGAGCAGGGCAAGCAGCACTACCTGGACGTGCACGTCGCCTACCGCCAGGCCTGCCTCAACGCCATCGAGTACCTGAAGAAGTTCGGCTACTCCGGCGCCCAGGCCTACTCCATCCTCGGCACCGCGCCGGTGCAGGGCCACATCAGCGGCGTGGTCGACATCCCCAACGCCTGCGCCACGCTGTGGCTGCCCACCGAGATCTTCGACTTCGACATCAACCCCACCGCCGAAGGGCCGACCAAGTTCATCACCGGCGCGGTCGACATGCCGATCGCCTACGACAAGACTTGAGCCCGCTTCAGCCTTAGCCCCCGCCCGCCGTCGCAGCCCGCGCGGCGGGCACCGCCACCGGGAGCCCACCATGCCGACCTACGAATACTTCTGCGAAGACTGCGGCGACTTCTCCGCCCTGCGCCGCATGAGCGAGCGCAACGAACCCTGCGCCTGCCCGCACTGCGGCGCGGAGGCCTACCGCGTCATGCTCAGCGCGCCGACGCTGGCCACGATGGACGGCGCCACCCGCAGCGCCCACGCCACCAACGAACGCGCAGCCAATGCGCCGATGACCAGCGCGGAGTATGGGGCGCGGCACAAGCACGGGCCGGGGTGTGGGTGTTGCAGTGGGAAGCCGTCGAAGTCGACGGTCAGGGC
>JRYL01002056.1_pt1 | contig 32254 bp, 28 predicted proteins | sample 235391 | NCBI WGS metagenome assembly JRYL01 (sample SAMN03074223, study PRJNA261481) | activated sludge metagenome | biome: Wastewater Treatment Plant; feature: Wastewater; material: Activated sludge; isolation source: activated biomass of a wastewater treatment plant treating wastewater from... ...
GGTTGAAAAAACCTTCACCAGTTCGGGTACTTCAGGAACTGAACAGAGCAGGCAATTGGTTACAAATCTTGATTTCTACAGAGAAAGTCTGAATCACAGTTTCAAACATTTCTACGGAGATTTTTCGGACTACACCATTTTCGGACTTTTGCCTTCCTATCTGGAAAGGAGCGGTTCGTCGCTGATCGATATGGTTGAATTTTGGATTGCACAGTCGGGAAGTGGCGGATTTTATCTGTACAATCATGATGAATTGTATCGTGGTCTGGTCAACAGCGAAAAGGAGGGAAGAAAATCAATTCTGATTGGTGTCTCATTTGCGTTGATTGATTTTGTTGAGAATTACAAAATGAACCTGAAAAATACCATCGTGATGGAAACCGGCGGAATGAAAGGCCGGAAAAAGGAAATCACACGAGACGAACTGCATTTGATATTGAGAAACGGTTTTGGTGTTGATAAAATCCATTCCGAATACGGTATGACCGAGCTGCTTTCTCAGGCCTATTCAGACGGCGGTGCCGGATTTGTAACGCCGCCCTGGATGAAGGTTCTGATCCGTGACACCGAAGATCCGCTGTCTTATTCAGCAGTCGGAAAAACCGGCGGAATCAATGCAATAGACCTCGCCAATCTCAATTCCTGCAGCTTCATTGCCACCGACGATTTGGGAAAATCAAATCCCGACGGCTCGTTTGAAGTGGTTGGTCGTTTTGATCATTCTGATGTCAGAGGCTGCAATCTGATGGTTTCCGATTTATAATTTTTTCAGCAGCAGTGATTGGCTTGAATCCTGAATGATTTGGTCAAAAAACGATTTGATTTCACTGTAATTTTTGTCAAAAACCGATTGTAAGAGCAAAAATTCAAAATGCATTTTCAGTTTTCCGTTTTCAACTTCCGCATTCTGATAATACATCAGTTCCTTAGAACCGGTTTGGATTTGAGATTGATAAGCTTCCGGAATTTCGACCCGATAACCGTCTGGAATGTCGATGATCAGATCGGTTTTGTAAAAAAAAGGAAAATTAAATTCAAGCGGTCTTTCCCGATCCGCTTCATAAAGTTTGAACTGAGAAATCACGGGTTTCAGCGGATTTTCGATCTGATAGAAACTGTTGCCTCCTAATTTTGGCGACTCCGAAATCATTCGTTCCATCTCAAAACTATTTTCATCCGATTCTTTGAAATCCGTTTTTACATCTTTTAAAAACAGATCCAGACTCTGAGTCTGATCGTTGTATTTCCCCCATTCATTGGACAATTCGTACAGATTTTTTTTGAAATATCCGTTTCTTTTGTCATTTCTTATATAAATAAATTTTCCGTCTTTCAAACTGTAATTCTGAACCGAATGATATTCTGACATCGGCGGATTCATCACGATAAAACGGTCTGCGCCGGTATCGAGAATCAGTCCGTACTGGTTGAAATTGTCCAAAGGCATAAAATCATAATCTTTTGTCGGGAGATAAGCAGCATCAATAAAAAATGTTCTGCCATCCTTCATTTTGACCAAATTGACAAAGTTATTGAACTGATTGGCAAAAGGAGAAATCACTTTTACCCTTCCGTTGTCACGCTGACTGACCAGCACCAGCTCCGACTGTATATTTTTCTTTTTGAGCAGATGATTCAGCAGCAGATTGAGATCTGCCGAATTTCCTTTCTTTTCTTTTTCGATTTCGGCAAAAGTTCGGATCGATTGGACTCGGTAACTGCCGTTCCATTTGAAATTTTCTCTGAAATAATTCAGCACCTTGTCTAACTGATCCTGTTCGTCGAGACCGGGTGAAATATTGAGCGAAATTTTATTGACAGCTGTCAGATTGATCTTTTTTGAATTTGATTCAATGATGGTGTTTCTCAGATCAAACCAGGACGAAACCTCGTTTACATAATCAAAATTGACATTTCTGTATCCTTTCCGTTGAAAGATTATTTTTTCGGCTGCATCTGTTTTGTTGTATGCAAACTGAATTTTATCAATGCTTGCCAAATCCTCAACCGTCCAAACATTCAGATACTCTCTTTTTCTCTGATTTTCTTTGGCATATTTTACAATTTTCTCGCCCAGACAAATCGGTGTATAATCAACCGGCGCCTGGACATTTATCTCGAATGTGCTGTACAATGTTGGAATCTCGTGCTGAAATTGCCAGGGTTCAATAGCAAAGTTGTTGACTCCGACAGCCGAAAATTCAACTTCTATAATGGTGCCCACTTTTACATTTGGAATTGCAAATCGTATTGTTCTTTGGTATTCACCGGTTTTAGTGGTGTATATCTCACTGTTTTTTACTGCTGTTTTTACAATTTTACCATCGACCAGATTGATCGACTGTGCCTTTATGTTCTTGATTTCATCAAAAGAAAAAAAGTCATAGTAAACAATTTCCTGGTTTGCATAAGCCTTGCCTTCTTCCTTTAGAATTTTGATTCTTCTGTATCTTTTGTTTTCATTGTCCACGGCTGCAATGGTCAGCTCACCGCTTTCGTAAAGGATTACCGCAGCCGCATCTTTTTCAAACGGAACTTCGGTATAATCAAATTCCGTCTGATTTACATTTCCCCATTTCGTCTTCGGATTTAGCTGACAAAATGCTGAAACAGAAATCGATAAAGCCAAAAAGGAACAGATCAGTTTCATTGTTTTTTGATCAGCAATGACTTGTTTGAATCCTGAATGATTTTATCAAAAAACGATTTGATTTCATTGTAATTCCTTGACAAAACCGGTTTTGCCAGATAAAATTCCGCATGCAAAATCAGTTTCCCGTTTTTGATTTCAGCCGACTGTATGTAACCCAGATCTTTGTTTGAAGCCATCGACTGAGCATCATATCCCGCCGGAATTTCAGCTTTAAAACCATCAGGAATTTCGAGTACCGCATTCACATTGTAATGAAAAGGAAAATCAAATTCAAGCGCTCTTTCTCTGTCTTTTTCAAATAATTTATAGGTCGAGATGATGTCCTTCAGCGGATTTGAAAATGCAATAAAGTTTGCATTCGCAAAATCAACCGTTTCGGACTGTATCCTTTCCATCTGCTGATCTTCAGCATCTTTTGTCTGAGAATTGATTTCATTTGTCCTCAGATCCAGAGAATTTGCAATCGGATTGTATTTGATCACACCCGCCGGAATTTTTCTGTCCTGCTGTCTGAAATATCCGCTTCTTTTTTCAATTCGTGTAATTGCAAAATGATTGTCTTTCACCACATAAGTTTGTGTGGACTGATAATCTGAAATCGGAGGAGTCAGCTCGATAAAAGCTTCTTTTTGAGGGTCGACCAGCAGACCCGAATAGTTGTAATTCTGCAAAGGCGCATAACCCAAACCAAAAGTCATATCGGAAGCATCAATCAGATAAAGCGTTCCGTCAGAAGCTTTTACTACATTCACCAATGAATCAAACTGACCGAGATACGGATAATTTCCAATCGGTTTTCCGTTTCTTCTGGTACTGATCAGCACCAGCTCGGGTTTCAGATCTTTTGATTTCAAGACCGTATTCATCAACAAATTCAGATCGGCAGAATTTCCCGATTTTGTCTTTTCAACTTCTCGGTTGGTTTTTCTCGGACTGAAGCCGTAATACATATTCCAATTGTAATTTGCTTTGAAATATTTGAAAACGTTTTCCAGGGTTTCCATATCATTTTTTCCGTCCGGAATCGAAGCCGCAATTTCTTTTCCGGTTCCGTCATTTGAAAATTTGATGTATTCGTCGCTGATTTGTTTGTTCAGTTCCTTCCAGGTGGTCATCACACTCTGGTATTTATTGGTGTGACCCAATGCATCGCCGCCCTGTTTCATATAACCTTTGAGCTGAAACGAAATTCTTTCAGAAGCATCTTCGGGATTGTACAAAAACGGAATGCTGTTGTAACTCGGCAGATTTTTCAATACCCATTTTGTGATTCCCGATTTCTCATATTTTTTTGCCAGCTTGATCGCCTCATCACCGATGGTCAGCGATGTGAAGTCTGCCGACGAACGGTTTGAAATTTCATACTGGCTGTACAGTGTCGGATATTCGTGCTGAAAACGCCATGCATCGATATTGTTGCTTTTGTCGTCAAATTTGTATTCAAATTCGATGATCGAACCGACCTTTACATTTGGAAATGCAAATTTTTTAACCGACCAGAATTCATTCAAATTTGTATCAAAAAATGAATTTTTGTCAACCGCCGAAGTCACTGCTTTTCCGTTTTCAAAATTGATCGTCTGTGCTTTGATCGAAATGATCCTTTGAAGACTGTTTCCGGAATAATACCGGATTTCCTGATTAGCAGCTTCCAAACCTCTTTCATTCAGAATTTTAATCCTTCTGTAAATTGTGGTTGCAAAAGAAGTTTCAATCACCGTATTTCCTTCTTCATACAATATGACTGCGGCCGCATCCGGATCAAAATCAACCGCTTTGTAATCGATTTCTTCCTGTGACACATTGCCCCATTTTGTTTTCGGATTGATTTGGCCGATTGCAGTGAATAAACTGAGACTGAGAATTATAGTGAGCAGATTTTTCATTTTTTTTAATTGTTTTATTTGAAAATTGATTTGAGTTTTTTCTTTGTGTTTTGTTTTCTGTGATATTTTTTCTGAAATTTTTCGGTGTCATTCCAAAGCAGATCAAACAGCTTCTCGGCATCATTTCCAGAAACTTTTGAATATTCATCCGCCATGATTCTGACCATTTCTTTGTTTGGCGTCAGTCTTGACAGATTTTTCATTCTCAGGCCGATATCCATTGAATTATGAAAATTCATACGGTTCAGATCGACCAGAAAAAATTGATAAGTTCCGTCATCCTGTTTTTTGATCAGCGTATTTCCTGGCGAATGATCTTTGAATTCGATTCCCGCCTCATGCATTTTGTAACAAAAACGGGTGAACTGTCTCAATATGTTGACCTCATCCGGAAAATCTTTGACTTCGACCAGTTCGCGATAGGTCAGATCATAATCCTGATGAAGACTTGCATAAAAACTTCTTTGCAGACCGATGCCCGAATAATTTTCCTGAAACCCGACCGGAGTGGGCGTACCGATTCCTTTTTCGATCAGTTTGTTTGCAAATTCAAAAGATCTTCTTGCTTTTGATTTTCTGAAATATTTGTAAACCAGCTGATTCAGTTTGTTTGGGATTTTAAATGATTTAATGTTGACCCGATTGCCGCTGATCTCAAAAATTTTGATTTTATTTCTCTCGCCATTGATGAATTTTTCGCCTGAATTGTCAAAATTCAGAAACGCAGAAAGGATTTCATTTTTGGAATCTTTAAAAGCCGGATTAATTTCAAAAATCATGAAACGGATTTTGACAAAAGTAAGGATTGATTTTATAAATAACCGATTGAAACCGCCAAAAAAAGCTATGATTTTTTTTATGATCCCAATGAATCAGAATAATTTTGAACTGAAAAATTTATGTACTTTTGAATCCCAAACCCTCATCGGATGAACATACTCAATATCACGACCATAACCGGACTCAGAGGCGGTGACATTCAGATGCACACGATTTACGGACTGCTGAAATCTCATTCGGATCTGAATCAGTTTATACTCTGTCCGTCAGATTCGGATTTGTTCAAAATGTATGGCGGTGAGGATAAAAATTTTATTCCGTATAAAAAATCAAACAAAATTTTCAGTGCGATCGGGCCGATTATCCGTGCGGTCAAAGAAAAAAAGATCGATCTGGTTCATGTGCATGATTCAAGTGCGCTGACTGCTGCTTTGATTGCATCACGTTCTTTTCCGAAAGATGTGAAAATCATGCTGAGCCGAAAACGCGATAAAAAAATCAAAAGAAATTTTTTGGGGAAACTCAAATACGGAAACAACAGAATTTCAAAAATCGTCTGTGTTTCAAATGCGGTGGCATCGATTTTTGACCATGTGATCAAAGACAAATCAAAGGTGGTAACGATTTATGACGGAATCGATGTTCAGAAATTCGCAGGGAATACTTCAAAAAATCTGATTCATCAGGAGTTCGGTTTTTCAGATGAAATCAAAATTATCGGAAATGTTGCAGCGCTTGAAAATCAAAAGGACATCATCACATTTACGGATGCCGCTGCCATTGCAAAACAAAATCCGGCGGCTCAAAATCTGAAGTTTGTGATCATCGGTGAAGGAAAGGAAAGAGAAAACATTGAAAAACACATAGCAGAAAAAAATCTTCAAAACGATATTTTTCTGCTCGGTTTCAGAAAAAATGTCAGCGAACTTTTGCCTGAATTTGATGTTTTTATGATGAGTTCAATTTCGGAAGGTTTGCCGCTGACCATCTATGAAGCTTTTGCCTGCCGTGTGCCCGTGATTTCAACAAAAGCCGGCGGTGTGCCCGAAGCGGTAATCGACGGTTTCAGCGGTCTGGTGTCAGAAATCGGTGATCCGGAACAGCTTGCAGCCAATCTTTTGAGACTTCAGACCGAAGAAGGACTGAAAGAAAAATTGAGTCAGAATGCATTCCAACTGGTCAATGAAAAATTTGATCTGCCGATTTTAAAGGAAAATTATTACCGTCTGTACAAATCGCTTTAATTTTGCGGTTGAAATGGAATTCAATCAGATCATCGAAGAAATTAAAAAAGGAGCCACCATCCTTTATCCGACCGATACCACTTTCGGTCTCGGCTGCGACGCAAACCATGTGGAAGCCATCCATAAAATTTACGAAATCAAAAACCGGCCGGATTCAAAATCGCTGATTATTTTGGTGGACAGTCCGGCAAGACTTCAAAGCCTGGTCGATGTTCCGACGCTTGCCTGGGACATTATGGATCTGTCCGAAAAACCGGTTACAATTATATATGACAACCCCAGAAATTTGCCCAAAGAACTGATTGCAGAAGACAATACCATTGCCATCCGGCTGACAAAAGATATGCTCTGCAAAAAGATCATCGGCAGGATCAATGCGCCGCTGGTTTCGACTTCGGCCAATCTTTCAGGTGAGCTTTCGCCACAGAATTTTTCTGAAATTTCACAAAAAATCAAAGATCGAGTCGATCTGATACTTCCCGAATGCAAAGATTTCATTCCTAAATTCAAAGCATCATCCATCATCAAATTATCAGAAGACGGCCGTGTGAAAGTGATTCGCGAATAATTGAAAAATCAAAATTTTCCGATAATTTGAAAACGGTTTAAATTTTAAAAACTTTTGGGAATCACTTTTTCAGTGTGACTGAAATTCTAACTTTGCAAAATGAAGCTCGAAAAAGCAGTAAATCATAAAGTTTTTGAACTGATCGGCGACGCAGCATCTGAACTCAATCAGCAGACTTTTGTTGTCGGCGGTTATGTGCGTGATTTTCTGCTGAAACGCGGACAGAAAAAGGACATCGATTTTGTAACCGTCGGCAGCGGAATTGAATTGGCAAAAAAAGCACATTCAAAAATGAAGGATGCGACCAAACTGACGGTTTACAAACGATTTGGAACAGCAATGTATAAATGGCAGGGGATCGAACTCGAGTTTGTGGGCGCCAGAAAAGAAAGTTATTCGGAAGACAGCCGAAAACCTTTTGTCGAGGACGGAACGCTTGATGACGATCAGAAAAGAAGAGATTTTACAATCAATGCGCTTGCGATTTCTGTGAACAAAGACAATTTTGGACAGCTGGTCGACCCGTTTGACGGCATCGGTGATTTGAAAAATAAAATCATCAGAACGCCTTTGGATCCGGATGTGACTTATTCCGATGATCCGCTGCGGATGATGAGAGCGATTCGGTTTGCAGCACAGCTCGGTTTTGAAATTGAAAATAATTCTTTTGATTCGATTTTGAAAAATTCAAAAAGAATTGAAATCGTATCCAAAGAAAGAGTGATGGATGAATTTCAGAAAATCATGATGACCGACAAACCTTCTGTCGGACTGAAACTGCTGGATGACGCCGGTCTGATGAAATTTTTACTGCCCGAACTGGTTGCGCTGAAGGGAATTGAAGAAATAGAAGGTCAGACACACAAAGACAATTTTTATCATACCCTGGAAGTGGTTGACAATATTTCTGAAAATACCGACAATGTTTGGCTCAGATGGGCCGCGCTGCTTCACGACATCGGGAAGGCACCGACCAAACGTTATGACAAAAAAATCGGATGGACTTTTCATACCCATGAATTTGTCGGTTCCAAGATGGTTTATTCGCTGTTCAAACGGCTTAAACTGCCGATGGGTCAGCCGATGAAATATGTTCAGAAAATTGTGATGCTCAGTTCAAGACCGATTGCACTGATAGACGAGAATGTTACAGATTCTGCTTTGCGCNNAGCGATTCAAAAAAAACTTTATTTTGGTCGAGCAAAAGATCAGAGAAGTAGAGGAGAGGGACCGGATTCGAAATTTTCAGCCGCCTGTATCGGGTGAAGAAATTATGAATATATTTGGACTCGCGCCCGGCAAAGAGATCGGAATCATAAAAAATGCGATCAAAGAAGCCATCCTTGAAGGCGAAATAAAAAATGATCGTGAATCGGCTTTAAATTATATGTTTGAATTAGGAAAAAAATTATATTTGACACCAAAATTAAAAAGAAGTGATTTATAAAATTCGTGTAATACTGGATACCAAAGAAGATGTTTTCAGAGACATTGAGGTTCGTGACAAACAGACCCTTTTCTCTCTTTACAAAGGAATTGTGAGCGCATTCAGTCTTCAGGGTGAGGAGTTGGCTTCGTTCTATGAATCAAACAAAGACTGGGATCAGGGGAGAGAAATTCCGCTCGAAGACATGGGCGATACCGGAAATGACGAGACGATGGCCGATTTTCAGATCAGTGAAATTCTGCCAAAGGTCGGCGATCGGATGATTTTTGTCTATGATTATATGGAAATGTGGACTTTCTATGTGGAAGTCATCGCGATCGAAGACAAAAAAGCGGTTTTCAATTATCCGCTGACGGTATACCGTTTTGGCTCAATGCCGCTGAAGGCACCCAAAAGAAATCAGGATATACTTGATCTTGAGGAAGATGAGATCATTGATTCTGAGGAAGATGCTGAAGCAGAAACTTCTTTTGACGATTTGGAACTCGATACGGATCTGGATGATTTTTAATCAATAAGAAATCAGTAAATACAAGAGCCGGTTTGGAAACAAACCGGCTTTTCTTTTGGAGCTTTTTTAAAACTTAATCTTTATTGTTTTGCAAAATTCTTATACAGATTCAGTGAATCTTTGATGTCGTTCTGCATAATTTTGATCAGATGCGGCTGGTCTTCAAGAAGCAGACTGTTTTCTCTTTGTCTTTTTTCCGAAATCCTGACCATTTTGGCGATTTCATCTATGTACTTCTGTTTGTCGGTGATTCCCTTTTTGTTCATTTCAGCCATTTTCTGTCTGATTTTTCTGGCATACAGTTCCGAATAATCAAATCTGATCTGCTGAACCTGAAGAACTTCAGGCTTTTTGACATTTGTCCAGGATGAATTCCGGTCCATCAGATTGAGAATTGTCATCTGCGGAATTTTTCCCTGTTCCTGTCTTGACTGATAAGAAATAACGGTGGTGATATTTGCAGCCTGCTGTTTGTTCATTGCTTTGGGAACTGCGCCTTTGAAATCATCAAAACTGAGTTTCCGATTTGACGACCATTCCAAAAAATCCTGACTGAAAAATGAAAAACTGATGAAAATGAATATTCCGAAGAAAATCCCTCTTTTTATTGTCATATAAACCCCAACTTAGAATCAGGTCAAAATTATAAAATTAATCGGAATTCAGAAAATCGGAAGCAGCTTTTCAAGTGCCATTCCTCTCGAACCTTTCAACAGCAGCAGTTGGGTGCTGATTTTATTTTTTTCAAAATATGATTTTGCAATTTCCCTGTCGCTGAAGAGAGTGATTTTTGAATTTGAATTTTTTATCTGACTGAAATGTTCACCGATCAGAAAGATTTGATCGATTCTGAGCATTGCTGCAAGATCTGCAATTTTCTGATGTTCGGACTGTGAAGTTTCTCCCAATTCAAACATATCGCCCAAAACTGCGGTTTTTGATCCTTCCATCCTTTCAAAATTCAGCAGCGCGGCTTCCATACTGCTCGGATTTGCATTGTAAGCATCGAGCACGATTTTGAGATTGTCTTTTTGAATGATTTCAGAACGGTTGTCGCCCGAATCATATTCGCTGACTGCTTCGGTGATTTTTTGCTGAGGAACTTTAAAATACAAACCGAAAGCGATGGCTGCTGCCACATTGGGCGCATTGTAGGCACCAATCAAACTGCTTTGAAACGACAATTTTCCATATTTGATTTCAGGACATTTTCCATGTTGGTTTTCAATAAATTCAAATCTGAAATCCGCTTCATCGCAGCTGCCAAAGGTAATCCTTTCCAGATCTGCTGTGAGTTCCATCTGTTTTGGATCATTGCAGTTGACAAATGCGGTTTTTGAATTCGCAGCCAGATAACGGTACATCTCAGATTTTCCTTTGATCACGCCTTCAACACCTCCAAAACCTTCGAGATGAGCTTTTCCGAAATTGGTGATGTATCCGAAATCGGGAAGCGCAATGCTGCACAGGAACTCAATTTCTTTCTGATGGTTTGCACCCATCTCAACGATTGCCAGTTCGTGTTTGTCTTTGATGGTCAGCAGCGTCAGCGGCACACCGATGTGGTTGTTCAGATTTCCTTTGGTGGCGGTGAGTCTGTATTTTTTTGACAATACCGCACTGATCAGCTCCTTTGTGGTTGTCTTTCCGTTGCTGCCGGTTAGTGAGATAATCGGAATATCCATTTTGATTCGGTGATATCTCGCCAAATCCTGAAGTGCAGTCAGTGAATCTTCGACATAATAGATATTTCTTTTCCGGTCTTCTCTTTCTTTTTCGTCTGTAATTGCAAAACGTGCACCTGATTCCAATGCTTTTTCGATGTATTCGTTTCCGTTTGAATTTTCGCCTTTCAGCGGAAAGAAAATTGCACCCGGCTGAGTTGTGCGGCTGTCGATTGAAACCGAAGCAGATTTCAAAAACAGCGAATACAGTTCCTGGATTTTCATGTTGTAAAGATAGAAAAAAGCCCAATCCTTTTTAAGGGATTGGGCCTGATTATTTTTGAATAATAATGATTATTTTCTCTTGTTAACTCCGGTTTTTGATCGTTTGGTTTTTCCTGAATCACCACCCTGATAATCCTGTGCAACTCTGAATCCGACCCATCCTGTTGCTTCAGCCTGATGCATGAATCTTCTTTGTCCGGGATCGAGCCAGTAAATCGGGTCTTTCCAGGAACCTCCTTTCACAACTCTTACTTCGTCAGAAATTTCAGTTGTTCTTGCTTCGTCGTCTTTTTCAAGGATTACTCTTCCTTTTTCGTCCACATAGAATTTTCTGGTCGGTGAGTTGTACATCTCACGGGTATCAGAATCGGTTTTCTTAACCAGTCCGGCGCCTCCGTCGTCAATGATGTTTCCGAGTGAATCAGTTGTCATTCCGGTGAAATTGTCATCTTCGAATCTCGGATTCAGCCAGGACATTCTGTCACCGTCTCTGAAATTGGTATTGTCCGTAATGGTTTCTTTTTTGTATTTTCCGGGAAGGCTCTTGTAAGCAAGTTTTCCGTTGTTGAGTGTATCGTATTCGATTTCGTCTTCAAATTTCTCAAATCCGCCGGCACCGTTGTCGATGTTTTCTTTGAAAGTATTTCCTCTGAAATAGTTGAAATCATTTGCTTCATCGTCAATGATCGGTCGGTATACATCTGCAGTCCATTCGGCAACGTTTCCGTCCATGCCGTAAACTCCGAACTGGTTTGACTGATATCTTCTCACGTCGGTAGTGATATCTGCACCGTCATTTCCAAATGAACCGATACCGGAATAGTCACCTCTTCCGACTTTGAAGTTCGCCATATAAAATCCGCGTTCTCTTCCTTTTTTGCCTCTCAATTCGTTCTGAACCACTGGTTTGCCCTGGTATGCGTTGTACTCTCTGTCGCCCGGAAGTGCAAGTGCAGCATATTCCCATTCAACTTCGGTCGGAAGTCTGAATGGAGCAACTTCACCCGAACGGGTTGCCTGATTTGCTTTTTGTACACGTTGGTTTGTATTTCTGATATTGAGCTGTTTTGCCAGTCTTGTCGTATCGATTGCATCTTTGACGTTGCTGTCATTCAACTTGTAGGATTCCAAATCAAAATATTTGGTTCCGTAGTTGTATTCTTCGTTTACATAATAATCTTTGCTCAAAACGCCTTTGTTCATAAGCGCCTTTTCGTTGGCTCTGTCAGTCAGCCAGTCGCAATAGTTGCTTGCCTGGAGCCATGAGATTCCAACGACAGGATAATAACTGAATTCGGGAGCGAACAGATAGGTTTCATTGTTAAAATTGTTTGGGGACAATTTGTTGTTGAAAACCTCAGTATCGGGAAGGGCGCCGTCATAGATGTATTTGTACTGCTCTTCTGTTGGCGGGAATACAACCTTCAGCCATGTTAGATATTCTCTGTACTCATAATTGGTTACTTCTGTTTCTCCCATAAAGAATGATTTCACCTGCATTCTTCTCGGTGAGTTGTTCCAATCGTGCATAACGTCATCTTTGACAAGTCCCATAGTAAATGAACCGCCTTCGATGAATACCATATTCGGCCATGCTTTGATTTTTGCTTTCTTGCCGGTGAAGAACCATCCTTTCTGATCGTTTGGCTTCCATCCGCTGGTGCTGGTAAACTTTTTGGTACCGCCGCCTTTCTTTGTCCCTCCGCTTCGGTGACCGGTACAGCTTATTACAGCTATTGAAAAAATCAATACAAGAATCGCTGAAATTCTACCCTTATTCATATTTTTAGTTATATGTTTCAATAATTAGTTTTTCCCAAAAAACGATTTGCAAATAAAATAAATTTAATTGAATTCTCAAACTTATTTGCTTTTGTATAACGCAGGCGTACTTTTTTTATTGTGTTTAGACTATTTTTGCTGAAAATTCGTTAGAGCTAAATGAAAAAGTATTTGCTGCCCTTTTTGTTTTTGTTTGCCGTACTGGCAGGTGCACAAACGGTAAATATCGACTGGAGAGGTACCAGGGAGTATTCAAACGGAGCCGGCTACAATGCGATGATGCCTTTCTTTGGAAATGAAGGATACAGCATTTTTAATGGTATACCTTATTATATATATTCAGAAACTGCAAATTCAATTGAAAAGGTCAGTCTGACCAATATCAAATATTCAAATCTTACTGCATCAGAAAAAGGCGGAATGAATGTTGCAGACATACCCGAAAAACTCGAATATACAGCCAAGATCGATCAGGGCATTGGCGGACTTCGGCTGACTGTCGGTATGGTTCCGTTTGTGAAAGAAAACGGTCAGATCAAAAAAGTAACATCATTTCAGATCGTCAGACAGGCAGGTGCCCCTCATGGAACCAATGACGGCGGAACGCTTGATCCTTCAACACTGAGCGTGCTGAAAACCGGAAGCTGGTACAAAATTAAAATTGCAAAATCGGGTGTTTTCAAAATTGACAAAACTTTTTTTGAACAAAATCAGATTCCGACCAATTTTGATCCGAGAACACTGAAGATCTACGGAAACGGAGGCAAAATGCTGAATGAAAATCCGGGTGATTTCAGATACGGCGCATTGCAGGAAAATGCAATCAAATTTGCTGGTGAAGAAGACGGAAGTTTTGACAGCGGCGATTATATCCTTTTTTACGGTCAGGGACCGCACGACTGGAACCGGCTGGACACTTCTGATCTTTCAAACCTGACGCACAGATTCAATCAGTATTCGGATTATGCTTATTATTTTATAACCTTCGGAAACGGCGCCGGCAAAAGGATTCAGAATTCTGACATACCCGATTCGCCGGTTCAGACTTTTAACCAATACGACGAGTATCAGTTTTATGAGAAAGATTCAATCAATATGAACCAGGTCGGAAGACAGTGGGTGGGCGAATCTTTTGGAGTCAATCCGACTCAGACCTTTACGCTTCAGGGCGGAGGGCCGGTGGCCGGAGATTTGTATGCAAAATATCGTCTGGTCGGAAAATCTGCAAATGGGGTCAGTTATACGGTAAGTCTCAATGGTGTTTCATTGCCGGGCAGTAATTTCAGCGCCGGTGATTTTGCGGTTTCCTATGTGAACACAGCGGTAAGCGGAGTTTCAGGCAATACCTTTAATTTTACAATTGCAGTGAACGACGGAGCCAATCCGGGTTCGTTTACATTTTTAGACTATATCGAAGTGATTTACAGGGCTTCGCTCAATTTTAACGGCAACCAGATGCGGTTCAGAAGACTCGAAGATCTGAACGACGGCAATACCTACGGATTTGCACTTTCCGGTGGAGGAACGGTTTGGAATATTTCCGATATAACAAATGCAATGAATGTTACTTCGTCAGGCGGAGTTTACAAATACAGATCAAACAGCCCGTATTTTAAAAATGAATTTATCGCTTTCAACGAAGGTGCGGCATATACAGAAATTGAATATGCGGGAACGGTTGCCAATCAGGATACCCGTTCCTTTACAAATATTGATTATGTGATTGTTACCCATCCGGATTATCTTTCGGATGCCGCGAGGCTTGCTAATTTCAGAATCCAGCACGACGGACTGAAAGTTGCGGTGGTGACCACCAATCAGATTTACAATGATTTTTCGTCGGGAGCACAGGATATTTCAGCCATCCGTGATTTTCTCAAACACCTCAGAGACACCGGAAATCCATTGAGAGCCGTACTGATGTTTGGCGGTTCTTCATTTGATTACAAAGACAGAATTCCGGACAATTCAAATTTTGTTCCTGCCTACATCAGTTACAATTCGACTTCACTCAATTTCTCATTTGTAACCGATGACTATTTTACCATGCTTGGCGATACCGATATTGTAATCAGCAATTCCTCAACACCTTCGGAATGGACACTTTCGGGATCTGCACAGATGGATATAGGAATCGGACGTTTTCCGGCGCACAATGCATCCGAGGCTAAAACTATGGTGGACAAAACCCTTGCGTTTTATGAAGCCCTTCCCAATCAGGGAACTTCATTTGGTGACTGGAAAACCAGATTCCTGCTGGTGGTGGACGACGACAAAGGAATTGCGCCTTTCCATCAGACGGTGGAAAATACTTCGGGTGTTTTTATTGATGCCAACATTCCTTATGCCACATTGAGAAAGGGTTATCTCGATTCTTTCCCGATGCAGCAGACCTCTGCCGGACCGAGATATCCGCAGGTCAACCAGCTGATCGGAAATGCATTTAACCTCGGTACAGCGCTGATTGTGTATTTTGGTCACGGAGGAACCCGAAGCTGGTCTCAGACCCGTGTGATCACTTATGAAGAAATCAGCAGTTTCAATAATTTTTCGGGTCTCTATTCCAGACTTCCGGTGGTGATGACCATCACCTGTGAATATACGGTTTGGGATCTGCCCTATCTGCCTTCTGCCGGAGTCTATATGTTCAAAGCATCTCAGGGAGGAGCTTCAGCAATGGTGACAACAAGCCGGCCGGTATTTGTAAGCTATGGTGAACAGTTCAATGAAAAGATTATGGAACAGTTGCTCAAAGTGGTAGGCGACAATTATCAGAGCCTGGGCGAAGCACTGACCGCATCCAAAGTGAATTATCCTTTCGGAAGTGTAAACCACATCAATGTGAATCTGCTGGGTGACCCGATGCTCAGTGTCCCGAGACCGCCAAGACAAATCAGAATTACAAAAATCAACGGTGAAGATGCCGAAACCTTTGACGGTGTATTGAGAGCTTTGGATTTTGTTGAAATCGAAGGTGAAGTTTTGGATGAAACCGGAACAATGCGCGATAATTCATTCAACGGAAAAGCAAATGCAAATCTGTTTGACAAACNNTATGGGTGTGATGAATTACAAGGAACAGGTAAATACCATTTTTAAAGGCGGAACCAATGTTCAGTACGGAAAATTCAAATTCCAGTTCTATATTCCCAAAGACATCAATTATGAAATCGGTGAAGGGAAACTGACCGTCTATGCACACAACAATGTGATTGACGGGGTGACCACAAAAAAGATTAAAATCGGAGATATGAATCCTGACGGTTTGAACGACGATCAGGGACCGACCATAGGGCTGTATATGAACAATTTGAATTTTGTCGATGGCGGTATCACCAACCGAAATCCTTATCTGCTTGCCTGTCTGGTGGATGAAACCGGAATCAATACCAGCGGTGTTGCCATCGGACATGACATCACCGGAGTGCTTGATCAGGATGTGGAAGGAACGATGGTTTTGAACGAATATTATGAAGGAGGAGACAACAATCCGTGTACAAATCCTCAGGTTTTGGACTATCAGAAAGGACAGGTGACCTACAGACTGAACAATCTGGAACTCGGTCATCATCAAATTGTATTTAAAGCATGGGACATCAACAATAATTCGTCCACACAGACGTTAGATTTTGTAGTAATGGAGGAAGGCTCTGATCACATCTATATCGAGAAACTGCTGAACTGGCCCAATCCTTTTACCAACCAGACCTATTTCCAGTTTGAGCACAATTGCGATTCCGAACTGGATGTAATGGTCCAGATTTATACGATTTCGGGAAAATTGGTGAAGACCATCCGTCAGACAGTTTCTGCAGAGCCCTGGCGTGAAGGATACCGCACCGGAAGATTCGCAATTCCGTGGGACGGATTGGATGATTTTGGTGATAAAATCGGAAAAGGTGTGTATATTTACCGCCTTTCTGCGCGGGGTGTAAATCCCGAGGAATGCAAAGGTTCTGCAACCGCGATAGAAAAATTAGTGATATTAAAATAATTACAGATGATAAAGAGAATTTTGATGATCGGATTGTTTTCTGCCTCAATTTTTGCAACGGCACAAAATGACCCCAACCCGGTACTCACGGGTGCACCATTTTTGAGAGTTTCACCCGACGCAAGAGCCGGTGGTCTTGGAGACATGGGAGCGGCAACTTCTGCTGACGCATTTTCACAATATTGGAACCCTGCAAAGTATGCCTTCAGCAAAAGCTATTCAGGCGTTGCACTTTCCTATACACCCTATATGAGCAGCATCACTGACGATGTGTTCCTGCTCAATGCATCTTTTTATACCTTCCTCGGACAGGAAGAGAGAAGTACGCTTTCTGCCAGTTTGTATTATTTCAACATTGGCGAAATCGACCTGACCGAACTGGTGGGTACCCAGATCGTAAACACAGGGATTGCAAAACCAAACGAATTTTCATTTGATGTTTCATACGGTCTGAGACTTTCCGATACCTACAGTATGGCGGTGACAGGACGTTTCATACGTTCCGACCTGTTCAACAATATCGATGACGGAACCGTTCAGCCGGCCAACACTTTTGCGGTTGACGTTTCAGGTTTCTATCAGACACCGAGACACGACTGGAACAATTTTGAAGGACGTCTGAGAGCAGGTTTCAATGTGAGCAACATCGGTCCGAAACTCGATTATTCAAATTCAGAAGACAACGCAGCCTATCTGCCGACCAACCTGAGATTGGGTGTGGGCTACGATTTTATATTTGATGATTTCAACACGGTTGCACTGACACTCGAAACCAACAAACTTTTGGTTCCTACGCCGACTTATGAAAAAGATGCGGACGGAAATGAAGTGCCGGGCACGAGATACATCCCCAACAAAGGTGTAGTGGAAGGAATGTTCAGCTCATTCGGTGATGCACCGGGCGGTTTCAAAGAAGAAATGCAGGAATTCAACTGGGCGGCTTCACTCGAATATTCATACAACGACGTACTGTTCATCAGAAGCGGTTATTTCCACGAAAGCCCGATGAAAGGCGACCGTCAGCATCTGACACTGGGTGCCGGTTTGAAATACAATTCATTCGGATTGGATTTCTCCTACCTGATTCCGGTTTCAAAAACCAACAATGCGCTTGAAAACACACTTCGTTTTGCACTGACCTGGGAATTTGGCGGCGAGACCAGCAACACCTGGGATTATTAATCATTGACAATTAACAAAATACAATTACCCGGAGCCTTTGGTTTCGGGTAATTTGTTTTTGATACAATTCAAACTTGGTGCTCAATAATTTTATGTACTTTTGTAACGGATTTAATCAAACAGAATGTCAATTAATAAATTTCTGCAATTTTTAGTTCCTAAGGATAAAAAATTCTTTCCGCTCTTTCATCAGATGTCCAAAATCCTGGTCAATATGGCGCAGACACTGCACGAAGCTGTCAATGTGAAAGCGGACGAACGTCTTGAATTTTTTGAAAAACTTGAAAAGCTCGATGCCAAGGCCGAAGAAATCGACAGAATGATCAATTTTGAACTCAGCAAAAACTTTCTGACACCTTTTGACCGTGAGGACATCAATGCGCTGGTCAACAAGATGAGTGAGGTGGCAGACTACATCGATGCATCTTCAAAAAGGATGAGGCTTTATCAGGTGGAGAAAGTAAAAAAATCAATTCGAAAAATTACAGAAGCCAATTTGGAAGCTTGTCTGCTGATTCAGAAAGCGATCATTTCGCTCGAAGGATTCAACGATCTGAAAACCGTCATCAAATGCTGCGAGAAGATTGACAAAATCGAAAACAAAGTGGACAATATCTATGACAAGGAAATTTTTGAGATTTTCGATAAATATGAGGATGTAAAACAAATCATCAAATACAAAGAAATTTTTTCGGCACTCGAAAATACGTCTGACAAATGCAAACTGGTAGCCGATGTGCTCGAAGTGATAGCAGTCAAACACTCCTAAAAACCGCAGCTGAATGGATTCGCAACTGATTCTTCTGATCATCATTATCGTATTGGCATTGATTTTCGATTATATCAATGGTTTTCATGATGCCGCCAATGCAATTGCGACCATCGTTGCAACCCGTGTGCTCACTCCGTTTCAGGCGGTTCTCTGGGCAGCGACATTTAACTTTGCAGCTTATTTTATTTCGAAATACTGGATCGGTCATTTCAATATCGGTGAGACGATATCAAAATCGATCAATCCGGATTTTATTACACTCGAAGTCATACTGGCGGGAATCATAGCCGCCATCATCTGGAACCTCATCACCTGGTGGTTCGGTATTCCATCTTCATCATCACACACACTGATCGGCGGTTTTATCGGTGCGGCGGTTGCCCATGTTGGCGCATTTGCACAAAACGGTCAGGATGTGATCAATTATGTAAAAGTATTGCCGATTTTCCTGTTTATATTTCTCGCACCGATCATCGGTATGATCGTCGCCTATTTTATCACCATACTGATTATGAATGCATGTCGGCGGATTTCGCACAAAAGGGCAGAGGATATTTTCAAAAGACTTCAGCTGTTTTCATCCGCCATCTTCAGCTTGGGTCACGGCGGTAATGATGCCCAGAAAGTAATGGGAATCATCGGTGCAGCCGTCATTTTTTATCATGTGCAGCGCGGCGATGCCGAATGGCTGAATGCCGATAACCGTTTTGACCATTTTGTGCATGACTACTGGTGGGTACCGCTTACCAGTTTTATCGTGATCGCACTCGGAACGATGAGCGGCGGATGGAAAATCGTAAAAACAATGGGAACCAAAATTACCAAGGTTACACCGCTTGAAGGTGTTGCTGCCGAAACAGCAGGTGCATTTACACTCTATCTGACCGAATTTTTGGGGATTCCGGTTTCTACCACCCATACCATCACCGGTTCAATCATCGGTGTGGGCATCACAAAAAGAATGTCTGCCGTCCGCTGGGGCGTCACCATCAATCTGCTTTGGGCATGGATACTGACCATTCCGGTTTCTGCGCTGATCGCCGCTTTGGTTTATTATTTAATTCTGCTGTTTTAAAGCCGGTTTAAATTTCAGTTCAGTCTGATCTGATCCGGTTTGTTCACGATGATTTCCGGTTTATCGTTGTAAAGAATCAGCTTTCCTTTGACACAGATCTGTTTTCCTTTCAGAAATTCAGCCGGTTTGTAATCAAAATTTTTCCAGTCGCTTTCAAAGATTGCAACCGTCAGCAGATTGTTCGGATAGTCGGCACCCAGATTGAGCAATGCTACTTTTTTCTTGCCCTGGGTGACATAAGTGCCATAAACCTTGTCGCAGAATTCAACTTTTTTGTTGAGATACTGCTCGAGATCGATCTCAGAAATCTTTTGCTGTGCCTGAATGAAACCGCAGATTGCGATCATCATCAAAAAATAAATCGCTTTCATGTTATTGGTGTTTATTGTAGAATGGCTGACTAAGATAGTCAAAAAATCGCAGTTCTGCCTCTTTTTGTGAGATAAAAATGCCACATATAAAAGGTGGCGAGCGATCGGCAGGGTTTCCATTTTTCGGCTGTCCGGATGATTTCTTCTCTTTCCTTAACTTCATACAGCTCTTTGATGGTATTGACCACCGCAATGTCGCCAATCGGAAAAATATCTTTTGACTGCAGACAAAACAGCATAAATACCTCCGCAGTCCAGTTGCCGATTCCTTTGACCGAAATCAGTTTTTCCCTGATTTCATCATCATTCATTTGATTAAAATCTTCAAAAATGATTTTTTCAGACAAAATCGCATCCGACAGTTCTCTCAAATATTTTGATTTCTGACGGCTGATAAAACAGTTTCTCATTTCTTCGTCAGAAAGTTTGAGTATGTTTTTTGGGTTAAATTTTTCGATGTAATTTTTTAATTTGTTGAAATGAGCTTCTGCAGATTCAAGACTGACCTGCTGACCGAGTATGATTTTAGAAAGCGATTCAAAATCGGGTTTTCTTTGCCAGTCGGGCGGTGCACCGATTTCTTTGTCGATTTGTTGAATCACTTTGTCTTTTGAAATCAGAAATTTGATATCTTCCCGGTTGACAATCGGTTTTGAATTCACTGCTGATCGGTTTTTTATTGTTTTGGATAAATTTATAATCGGATGTATTCAAATATTTTTTTCGTACTGAAATTTCAATCCTCAAACTGATTCAGCAGCGCGCGCCATTCGTTGAGTTCGGGATCATCATTTTCACGGTCGCAGAAGATTTCAAACATCATTTCATCATTTCCGTCAAAACATTCGATCGAACTGATGATGCCTGAATTGGTCGGTTTTCTGACAATTCTGCTTTCGATCACTTTTGAAGAATCAAAATGAAAACCGAAGTCGGGTGCAAAAACATTGAACCATGAGCCGTGCCATGAGGAATTTTCAATTTTTCCGTGATAGGACTGTATGCAACAGCTGTTTTCGGTATAAATTCTTACCGGAATTTCTGCTTCAATAGTTTCTTCGAGCAGATTGACAACTTTTCTGTTTTTGATTTTGGCCGCAAAAAAATCATCGGGCGCATTATGAACCGCCTGCCATCTGGTCAAATTGTGTTTTTTCAGAATTTTCTGAAAATCATCGATCGTATCCAGATTTTTCCAGTCGCTGTGAAATTCCTGAAGATTGATTTCCGGAGAAGTTTGATTCACTAAAGTTTCAGCTGCTTCGATTTTGAGTTCTGCATCCTGATCTTTTGAAATAAATTTCTCGGTGATTTCATCAAATATTTTCTGATCGCTTTCCGGTTTTGTGATGATTCTCAAGACGGTTGAACCTTTTGAATCAAAAAAACGGAATGAATTTTCGGTTTCCGATTTGATTGAAAAACAATATTCTAAATCTGAAATTTGAATGCTCAAATTCGCAGTTTCGTTTTCGATATTTAATTTCCCGTTCTGACTTGAATTTATTTTAAAACTTCCGTTGATTTCCTGAATACAGCTTTTGTTTCTTATCAGAATTTTGAAATGTTCAATTTTTTCAATTTCGGCAAACAATTCACCAAATTGATCATTTAAAATTTTCAGATTTTCTCCTTTTGCCGACTGAAACAGTTCAACTTCACTCACTTTCAGTTTTTCGGCTGCCGTTGCCGGACTCAATTCGGGATGATAAGATTTGAGCTGCTCCCATCTGAGTCTGATATCGTTTGTTTCCGGATTCACTTCTGTCTTAATTTCGGTTAACAGACAAAATTAAAGATTAAATCTCTTTTAAGAGACTTTTGGGTGTTTTAATCTCGGACTGATACATCTCATTGATACTGTTTGCAAATCAATCATTATCTTTGCATTGAAATTAATCTTTAAACGATTTTTAAGATGAAAATCAGAACAATTTTGGCAGCATTTGCAATGGCTGCATTTATTTTCTCATGCGGAGGAAATGAAAACAAAGCAGACGGACACGACGACCACGGAACAGAGATGGCAGCAGCACTTGATGTGGAAGTGGACAACAAAATCGATCCGATCTGCAATATGGAAATGAAAGAGGGAATGGTTCGGGATACTATCCATCACAATGATAAACTGTACGGGCTCTGCAGCAAGAGCTGTAAAGAGACTTTTGAAAAGACACCAGAAGATTATCTTGACAAAATGGGAAATTAAAAAAACTTTTTTAATGGTTAAAACCTCAAAAAGCGCAGTTGCTTTCTGAGGTTTTTTTTGTGCCTGTCTTTTTTGGCCTGATTGCTTAATTATCTTGAGGTTCAGCAGTTTCAATCAAACTATTTGAAAAAATAAACTCAGATTTCTTGTATTTCTTTTGATTTTAATCCGAACTTTATTGGATTAAAATCAATTTGAAATGAAAACAATATATCTTTTTTTGATCGGATTATTCTGTTCTTCGGCTTTCGGTCAATGGACAAATGATTATGGTGTAAATACGCTGGTGGCGGACAGTCATACAAGCGATGTTCAGTCGGTGGGAACAAACGACGGAAAAACCTGGGTGGTCTTTTGGGATGAAGATGCGGGTTATAAATTAAGGGTCCAGCTGTTGGATCAGGACGGAAATCTTCAGTTTGGTACAAACGGTATGCTTGTCAATTCGGTGGCTGACAACGGAACCTGGACAGCTACCCGTTCAAATGTAGTCGATGAGGATGGAAATGTCTATATCGGTTTCACAGCGACCAACAGCTCAATCGGTTATGTCAACAAAATTGCGCCCGACGGAACTCAGCTGTACGGTGAAGAAGGAATCAGCATTCCAGACGGCTGGGATCTGAAACTGCTTGCGNNTGATTCAGACGGAGCACCGGTTTGGGCTTCTCCGATTGCTGTTGAATCGGCGAATACTTCACTGCCTTATTCAAATATCGGTGAACTTGCCGGACTGTCTGACGGTTCGTTTATCGTTTTGCTGCATACCAAAGCGACAAGCTGGACGATCAATTCCACAATGGATGCATTGAAGTTTGATGCTGACGGAAATGAAATCTGGCGGATTGAAGCATTCTCAAACCAGACGATGGCAAGCAACCGCAGATATCCGATTCTTCAGTACGGAGATGTGGTTTATTTTGGTTATTACGGTTCAACCGGTTATCGTTTTGATTCGTTTCTTCAAAGAATCAATCCTGACGGAACGCTTCCCTGGGGTGTGGACGGAATTGATTTTTCGACCGATGATACTTTTTATGAAATGACCACCACCATTGCTTTTGAACCCGGTTCGGATTATATCTGGGCAGCTGCAAATGTGTGCAATGACACACAGTCTGTATACGGTCAGTTTGTTCAGAAATTCAATAAGGAAACCGGCGAAAGACAATTGGGCGACAATGCAAAAGAAATCTTTCCGGTGTCTTCCAACTGGATTTCGGTTGGAGATTTGCAATTGGTTGACAGTCAGCCGCTGTTTTTGTTTTCAAACGATATCAGCAACGGTGTCAACCCGATACAGCTGGGTGTAGTTCTGCTCGATGCAGACGGAAATTTTGTCTGGCCCGAAGAATACAAAATGATTGCAACCAGCGAAGGAAACAAATTCAGAAATGATTTTACAAAAAACGTAAACGGTCAGAGCGTTGCCATCTGGTCCGAAAACAGAGACGGCGGAAATTTTGCATATGCACAGAATATTGTGGTTGAAGGCGATACCCAGTCGGTGAATGATTTGGACAAATCAAAAGTTATTGTTTATCCGAATCCGACAAACGGAATAGTAACCATTCAGTCGGATCAGCCGGTTTCAAAAATTGAAATCATAGATTTTGCCGGAAATTTGGTTTTGAAAAAATTGAATTCAAAATCAATTGATCTGCAGAAACTGCCCAACGGTGTTTATCTGATCAAAACCACATTGAAAGACAATTCGGTTAAAATCAATAAGATCGTTAAAAAATAAAATTATTATTAATTAAAAATTGGAAACATCCTGAATTGATTTTCGGATGTTTTTTTATGCCCGGCTGTTACATTTTTGGAAATTGACATACTAATTCATTAATTCAACTTCGAATTCAACGCTGATTATGGAAAACGTACTTGAAATTAGAAATCTGACAAAACGATTTGGAAAACTGACCGCGGTTGACGATCTCAGCTTTTCGGTCGAAAAAGGAAATGTTTACGGTCTGCTCGNNAAATCAACCACCCTGGGCATGATCCTCAATGTGATCAATCCGACCAAGGGCGAATGGCGCTGGTTTGGAAAAGAAGCTTCGGTTTCTTCGCTGAAAAAGATTGGTGCCATCATCGAACATCCGAATTTCTATCCTTATCTGTCGGCTCAGAAAAATCTTGAAGTCACTGCCGAAATCAAAGGTGTGCCTTATTCAAATATCGATGAGAAATTAAAAATCGTCGATCTGTATGACAGAAAAAAAGACAAATTCGGTTCCTATTCTTTGGGTATGAAACAGCGTCTTGCCATCGCAGCCGCAATGCTCAACGATCCCGAAGTTCTGATTCTGGACGAACCGACCAACGGACTCGATCCGCAGGGAATCATCAAAATCAGAGAAATCATTCAGAAGATTGCAGCCGACGGAACCACCATCATACTGGCGAGCCATCTGTTGGACGAAGTTGAAAAAGTCTGTTCGCATGTTGTGATTCTTGAAAAAGGAAAAACGCTTTATTCGGGCCCTGTGGATGAGATGACCCACAGTTTCGGTTATTTTGAACTCGAATCTGCGGATCATCAAAAACTGAAAACTGCGCTTTCCGAAATTTCTGCATTTGACAAAATTCAGGAAAATGACAAATGGCTGAAAGCCTTGCTGAGAGAAGATCTGGATGCTGAAACGCTCAACCGTATGCTGTTTGAAAAAGGAATCGTTCTGAGCCATCTGGTCAAACGAAAAGAAAGTCTTGAAAATCAATTCCTGCAAATCACCCAAAAATTAAACTGATCATGATGAAGCTGCTCAAAATAGAATGGAATAAAATCTTTTATTACAAAGCCACCCGTACTTTTACGATCATCTACTTTGTACTGCTGATCGCTGCCGGGTTTATACTCGCCAACATCAAACCGACCATCGGCGGAGTGAAGGTGAACATCGTGAAAATGGGAATGTTTGAATTTCCGGTCGTATGGCAGAATCTGACTTATCTGATCTCGATTCTGAAAATTTTTATCGGTGTGATCATCATTACAAACGTAACCGCAGAATATACAAACTCAACGCTGAAACAAAATCTGATAGACGGTTTGAGCAAAAAGGAATTTCTTGCTTCAAAGCTGCTGACCAATCTGATTTTTGCATTTCTGTCCACCCTTTTTGTATTTGGAATCGCATTGGGTCTCGGGCTTGCATTTTCAAAAAACCAGGAAAATATCTTTCAGGGATTTCAGTTTGTGGCGGTTTATTTTCTGAAACTCAATCTGTTTTTCTCAATCTGTCTGTTTTTGTCGATACTGCTCAAAAGAACCGCATTTGCATTTCTCGGTCTGATCGTTTTGTGGATGGGTGAGGGCCTGATTTCGGCAGGCGAAGTGATCATCAAAGCGATGATGGGTGACGGTTTCAAAAACATCAATCCCTATGATTTTTATCTGACCAACTATCTGCCGCTGAACACTTCTTCAAAACTGATTGACTTTCCGGATATCAACACCGAAGGTTTTTTAATCGGCGGATCGATTTTTAAATATTCAACGGTCAATCCTTCATTTGTGGTTGCTGCCATTGTTTATTTTGTGATTTTCAGCTGCTTGTCTTATTGGATTCTGAAGAAAAGGGATTTGTGATTTTGGGAAATCTGTTTTGTCACAGTTTTTGGTTTGCTTCGCGAATGTTCAGTCGACAGGGTCAGCCTTTTCTGTTATCACTTTAATCTCGCCGCTTTTTATCTTTTCTTCATAAATCTTTTGTTGTTCCCTTCTTGCTTCTATGATTGAGTCTCTCCATTGCAATTCTTTTTCATCAATATTCAAATTCCCTTTTGCTTTGTAAAAAGTACGGGTCCAATTTAGACCGGGATTATTTAATTTCTTCAGCACCATTGAATCCTTATTACGGGAAATAATTTTATAATTATCTTCACACATAATATTTAGTGTCCCGTCATCATTTAATTTCCAACGATTACATATTCCGTAATTATCCGGAATGCTGTCAAAAACATATATTCTTCTAATGCCGTCGATACCTAATGCGTATGTTTCACAATTACCCGATTTATCAAAACTATATGATAATCTCACATTTCCACTGTAATTGTAGGCATCCCAAAACTGTATGCTGTCACTTGTCAGATAAGATCTTATATTTTGCTGTACATTGTTTTTATTGCACGAAAAAGTAGAAGTTATAAAAAATAACAGAGATAGAATTTTCCATTTAACTACTGAAGTTTTTATGTTCTTTATATTTTTCATTATCAGCACTTTTTCCAATAATACAGTTTTAAAATCGCTTTCTTTATTAAAGAAGACCTGTTAAATAAAATAAATAAACGATTCCAAACGAAAGTGCAGCAAAGACTGCGAATCCTATAATTACATTCCAAATATCATTATATACAAAATCCTGAAATTCTTTTTTTTCACCTCCTAATTCTTCAACGGACTTTTTATGACCGATTATTTTAAAAAATAAATATCGCGTTCTCACCCCTAAAAAACGAATGATAAAACGGCCAATTATTATTTCAAATAAAATTTCCATTATTTATGAATTAGTGTTGCCGGTTTTATTTGGATTCCCGCTGCCGCGCGATTGTATCGCGTGGCCATGAAAAATTTCGAATACCTTTCACCCGATTCTTTTCGGATAAATTTAAATCATTTTATGAATTAAAACCCGATTTGGGATTTTATTCAAAAAGAACTATTGATTTTATTGAAAGAGTTTCTCTCTGTTTTGTCACAGTTTTTGGTTTGCTTCGCGCCAAAAACAGCGCCAAAACATTTTCTGTAAACTTCCTCTTTTGGCTATACATATTCGACCCGCGCTGCGGGTCGGATAGAGACAAAACCGATTGAAAGAATTCATTAAAAACATTCAATTTTTGGCAGCTTTTCACTATCCGGTGGGATATATTCACTGGTTTTCAATTTTACATATCTTCTGATATTCTTCTTACAAATTACATAATCAATTCCCTCAAGCAATTCGTCAACCTTAAAAAGAGGAGGTGAAGGAAGATCTTTCCTGTTGGATTCCCAATCATCACCATAAACACCCGTTTCATATCTCAATCGAATTGAATCCAGGATATTATTCTCATACAAAACATTTATTATTTCCTGACTTAAAGGAGTTTTCCGGTCATTCCAGACAAATAATTTATTGTTGTAATATTTGTAATTCGTTGGAAAATAACTTGGAAATGAACCCAAAGTATCTAAAACAGAAAAAACATTTTCTTCAGGAAGAATATCAAATTTATGGTATAATTCATCGTTTGTTTTGATTGATATATGAAAAACTTCATACCTGTTTATTTCATCCTTATTTGTATGGTAATAATCAATAATTGAATTTTCAATGGCTTCATATTCTCCGCCTTCTTTGTTCAAAAGACCTTTGTATTGTGAACAGGATACAAGAATGCCGGCCAAAAACAATGCAAACAATTTTATTTTATTTGAATCTTGAACCATCCCCGCTGCCGCGCGATTGTATCGCGCAGCCTTGATAAAATTTCGAATACCTTTCACCCGATTCTTTTCGGATAAATTTAAATCATTTTATGAATTTAAACCCGATTTATGATTTTATTCAAAAAGAGCTGTTGGTTTTGTAGAAAAGGCTTTTCCCTGTTTTGTCACAGTTTTTGGTTTGCTTCGCGCCAAAAACAGCGCCAAAACATTTTCTATTGTTAATCAAGCGACTTAAATTTAAAATTATTTGACGAGATAAACTTAATTAAATACATAGTCGGGATTTTCGACGTAGCATTTAAATAGCCCTCGGCATGCGGTAAGAATTCAAGCACGCTGTTGGTGTACCGGAAACCGTCAAGATAGTCGGTGGTTGTTATTTGGCTGCCGTTGGTCACTTTCTTTTGGAGTTTTTCGCCGGTGGCAGCATAAAGATAATCGATTTTTTTGGTACCTGACCAAATGATTTCAACCGGGGGTTCAGATGGTTGTATTTGATTCTAAAAATTGGGCTTAGTATTTGGATATTTTGTAAAAAAATAATTGCGCCTCTCTCCTTTGAAAGATTTAGAATATTCATATATGACCATCACTCCTTTATCGAGATCTGTAAACCATATAAAAGGCGTGTTTTTTTCATTCTCATCTGAGGTATAGCCAAACATAACAATGTGTTTTTGGAGCCAAATGGCATCTTCTATACTTTCGATAGAGCCTGTCTGTGCTATCCGGCATCTCATTTTTTTTGCCTTGTCTATGACATAAACTTTAGTATCTACTTCAAACCCGACCAAAATATTTCCTTTTTCCCGCTCAATAAAAGTATTGTAGGAGTATAAATCAATAGCGTAATTTCCTGAGGAGATCAGCAAACTGTCGAATTGTTTAAAATACGAATCGTTAATATCAAAATCTTCCCAAACAATCCTTATTGTATCCACCAACTCAATATGAAAAGAATTCGATTTCAGGGCTGTTTTGTCCCATTCCCATGAATTGAACCAATTATTGTCCAATCGTTTTATTTCATTAAGGGAAAAGTTGTCCAAATAATTCTCTTCGATTTTTGAATTGGGTGCACTGTGATTTTTTATTTTACGCTCACAAGAAATAACAGTAAAAAGAACTGTCAGGAAAGCGACAAAATAAATGATATTCTTTTTAATCCTCATTGTTTTATATTTATAATAGACAAAAATTAGGCGTTCTTAGGGATTGTTCACTAAAAATAAGTAAATACCCACGGCAATATCCCTGGCAATAACATTTGGATATTTTGACATTAAATTTGCGTCGGAACTGTTGGTTATGAATCCAACCTCAACAAGAACGGCAGGTCCAGTAGAACTAAAGGAATTCAGTACCATTAGGTCGTTTCTTACTGTTAATCCGTTCCCTCTTACGGACATCAATTTTTGATTATCCGAAATACTTTTGGCAAGAGCCTTATTTTGTTTCTTATAATTCCCATTATTCTTGTATAAAACTGTAAATCCACTGGCATTTCCATTTGCGATTGCATTTATGTGAATGCTTACAAAAATATCAGCACCTTCTTTTTTAGCCTTATTCGTTCTGTAAATAAGAGAATTACCTTCAACAATTAATTCTCCCTCTCTTATCATTGTGGTCTCCTCACCAAAACTTTGAAGGAAAAAATTAACATATTCAGAAATTGTTAAGGTCAGATCGGACTCTTTGAGGCCGTTTCCACTAGTACCCCGATCCATTGCTGGATTATTATTTCCTTGTATTCCATGTCCTGGATCTATTGCTATTTTCGACGGTTTTTTACACGGTGGATCGTCGCATTCTGCCTTCCGTGTCCCATCAGGATTTAATCCTTGACTTGCCATTGCTTCTTCAAATGTGACTTCTTTTCCTTGGTCATTTTCATATCTTCCTGTTTCCCAGTTGTAATGTTCACTTGAAGCTCCACTCGGATCTGACCAAAAAACAGGGTTTCCGTCAAAGGAACTATATGGTGACTGATTATGATGGACAATGGGGTCTTGAACTACCCATCTCGCTATCGCAGGGTCATACATACGCAAATCCATAGCGTACATATTCAGCCCCAACTCATCCTGAAACTCTTTACCGTTGTACTTATACTTAAACGGATTATTCGCCACCGGTGCAATGATGACCCCCTGTATCGGGTTGGTCGTAAAACCATTGGCCTGGTATTCCTGATGTTTCAGGCCGAAAGGATAATAATGGCTTTCATCAAGGATTTTCAGATTTCCGGTTTGAGGATCTTTGGCGTAGCTCAGTCTGACATTACCAAGGTGATCTGTGTAATTGTAAACGTAATTAAAAGCATAATTGGGATTGCCTCCAAGCGAAAGAGTAGTTGCTTTTACATAACCTTCCGAATGTGGAAAGAATTCAAGCAATTGCTGGTTGTACTGGAACCCGTCTAAATAATCAGTTGTCTTTATGTTTGCACAGTTAGTCACTTTCTTTCTCACTTTTACACCTGCGGCATTGTAAAGGTATTCGATTTTTTTGATACCGGACCAAATGATTTCAATGGGGATGGGATCAGAACAAAAATTTCGTTGACAAAAATAAATCGCATATCCTCTCAGTTTTAGATGGTTCCCTACGGTCTGTGAAATTGAAGGAAATTGCGGTTGGTGAAATATGAGGCCAACCTTAGTACCTACTCCGATTTCGTTTTGAATAAAGTTTCAATTTTGGAAACTACTGATGTTTTATTTCATGGAAGTTATTAGAACTATTCGTTTTGATTCTATTTTTATTATAAATTTGCATGGTATTTTCGACTTCCAAACTTTTATTCAAATCACCGCCTATAATATAAACGGTTATGTATGGTGCGTCCGATATTATCCCAATATTTTTTGAAAGAAGTTTTTCATTTAAAAAGTTTACTTTTACAGAGTACTTCAAAACATTAGATGTCTTATACTGAATATTTTGATAGGATAATAAATCATTTATTTTGATGTAATCTCTTCTTTTGTGTTTATATTTAACAGTCTCAAATTTAACAATCCCAAAATTTTTCAACCAAAAATTTTTACTCGTTCCCAACAATAAACGATTAGCGTTTAAAACTAAAATCTCATCTTTTTTAATAATATATCTTAGTCCATTTCCGAAATCGTCGTCATCATCTATAAAATCAGAAAAATTCAATGAATTATTATTCACAATTTCAATATTTCTATCGCAACTTATGGTCGTAATCCCCGGACATTTTTTATAAAAGATTCTTTTTACTTTCAGAGTATTAATTTTAATCTCTTTTTCAAATATCACATTTTCATCATTCTGAACCTGAGCCGGAACTAAATAAATTGGCACAAAAAGAAATAAGAAAAATATTGTTCTCCGTAACATTTTATTTCTTTTTTAAGTTTAATGTACCGCCTAAAAAGTTTACACCTTTATACTCTCCTTTAACACTAAAATTAGTTGGCCCTTTATGCATATAAGGGTTTTGTAAACTATGTGTGTTTTCTTTCCGCCTTTCAGCTAAATTAAATGCTCTTTTTATCACATTCTTACCATTTTCAACCGAAACATTATCCATAGGATTCTTATATGCCATAATCCCTACTGGATAATCTGGTTCAAAAAGTGTATGACCTATCTCATGACCTCTCGTTTGATCATTGGCAACTGATCCCCTAATATATATATATTTCCCCTGATAAGTAAATCCACCAGTACTAAACCAATCATGAAAAGATTCAGAAGAAGTTCCTTCTTTATACCCATCATATATCTTTCTATAATCTGTATCTTCTTTAATTTCGCCAATATAATTCCCCATGGGATCGCTTTCCGCTAATTCTTCGGCATCTTGTCCTTCTTCAGCAATTTTCGACCTTAAAATGAATCTTACACTATACTCCATGTCATCAACTGAATAGGTTCCTTCAAGTTTATTCCAATCTCCTATAGCGTCTTTGTTCCTGAGATAATCTTCTTTATTATCGAAGTAATAGTTAGCAGTTATTATTATAGTTTTTCTTTCATGGTCTATAGTAATCCCGAAATCTCGTCCGTCATAATCAACGAATAATGTTGGTATATTTGATGCGTAATTGTAAGGGGTCATATGAGAATATTTCTCCGCCAACGGGTCCATATTCATCCATCTACCCAATGCAGGGTCATAATTTCTCGCTCCATAGTCGTACAACCCAAGCCCCAACTCATCTTGAAGCTCTTTTCCGTTGTACTTATACTGGTACTCCATCCTCGTTACATAATCAAGCACAGGCGGCAGACCTGGTTCGGGTTCTATGCCGTCTCCGGGGTTTCTTGAAAAATCTAATTTTGTGACGCTCACATAAACTTCGTGTCTCAAACCAAATGGATAGTAGTGATTCTCTTCC
>JRYL01000965.1_pt1 | contig 32084 bp, 41 predicted proteins | sample 235391 | NCBI WGS metagenome assembly JRYL01 (sample SAMN03074223, study PRJNA261481) | activated sludge metagenome | biome: Wastewater Treatment Plant; feature: Wastewater; material: Activated sludge; isolation source: activated biomass of a wastewater treatment plant treating wastewater from... ...
TGGAGGACGAACTGGGCTTCCTGCTGTTCGTGCGCAAGGGGCGCAGCCTGGAGTCGGTGACCCCGGCCGGCGCGCAGGTCATCGAACGCGCGCGCGCGGTGCTGGCAGAAGTCCACAACATCCGCACCTACTCGGCCAACCAGCGCCGCGAAAGCCGGGGCGAGCTGGTCATCGCCACCACCCACACCCAGGCGCGCTTCGTGCTGCCGCCGGCCATCGCCCGGATCAAGCAGGCCTATCCGCAGGTCGGCGTGCACCTGCAGCAGGCCGGCGCGGCGCTGACGCTGCAGCTCGATCCGCAGCGGCTCTATCTCTTCGACGCGGCGGGCGGCCTGCTGGCCGTGCCGAACGGCGCCGCCGGAGGGCAGGCCTGATGGCCCGCGTCACCATCGAACGGCTGCGCCACGCCTATGTCGCCGCGCCGAGCGAGCCGGCCCACTGGGCGCTGAAGCAGGTCGACTTCGTCTGGGAAGACGGCGGCGCCTATGCCCTGCTGGGGCCGTGCGGCTGCGGCAAGACGACCCTGCTGCGCCTGATCGGCGGTCAGCTGAAGCCGACCGCCGGCCGCATCCAGGTGGCCGAGCACGATCTGGCCAAGCTGTCGCGCCGTGACATGTACGCCGCGCGCCGGCGCATGGGCATGCTGTTCCAGTTCGGCGCGCTGTTCACCGACCTGAGCGTGTTCGAGAACGTGGCCTTTCCGCTGCGCGAGCACACCAAACTGCCCGAGGCGCTGATCCGCGACATCGTGCTGATGAAGCTGGACGCCGTGGGCCTGCGCGGCGCGCGCGATCTGATGCCGGGGCAGATCTCCGGCGGCATGGCGCGGCGTGTGGCGCTGGCGCGGGCCATCGCACTGGACCCTGAACTGGTGATGTACGACGAGCCGTTCGCCGGGCTGGATCCGATCTCGCTTGGCACCGCGGCCAAGTTGATCCGCCAGCTCAACGACGCGCTGGGCATCACCAGCATCGTGGTGTCGCACGACGTGCAGGAGACTTTCCTCATCGCCGACCAGGTGATCATCCTGGCCGACGGCAAGGTGGCCGCGCAGGGCACGCCGGACGAGGTGCGCGCCAGCAGCGACCCGCTGATCCGCCAGTTCGTCGGCATGGACATGGAGGGCCCGGTGGAGTTTCATTACCCCGGCCCCACGGTGGAGCAGGACTTTGGCATCGAGGTGGCCCGATGAGCTGGTGGCGCCCGTCCGACGTCGGCTTCGCCACGCGCCGCGCGCTGGCCGATGTGGGCTACGCCGCGCGCTTCTTCTGGCGCCTGGTCGCGCTGCTGGGGCCGACGCTGCGGCGCTTCTCGCTGGTGCGCGACCAGATCCACTTCCTGGGCAACTATTCGCTGGCCATCATCGCGGTGTCGGGGCTGTTCGTCGGCTTCGTGCTGGCGCTGCAGGGCTACAACATCCTGCAGCGCTACGGCTCGGCCGAGGCGGTGGGGCTGATGGTGGCGCTGTCGCTGCTGCGCGAACTGGGGCCGGTGGTCACCGCGCTGCTGTTTGCCGGGCGCGCAGGCACGTCGCTGACGGCCGAGATCGGCCTGATGAAGTCGGGCGAGCAGTTCAGCGCCATGGAGATGATGGCGGTGGACCCGGTGCAGCGCATCATCGCGCCGCGCTTCTGGGCCGGCATCATCGTCATGCCGCTGTTGACGGCGGTGTTCAACGCGGTGGGCGTGCTGGGTGGCTGGATCGTCAGCGTGCCGATGATCGGCGTCGACCCCGGTGCCTTCTGGAGCCAGATGCAGGGAGGCGTGGACATCTTCTCCGACCTGGGCAACGGGGTGATCAAGAGCGTGGCCTTCGGCATCACCGTGACCTTCGTGGCCCTGCTGCAAGGCTACATGGCCAAGCCCACGGCCGACGGCGTGGCGCGCGCCACCACTCGCACGGTGGTGATGGCGTCCTTGATGGTGCTGGGGCTGGACTTCCTGCTCACGGCGCTGATGTTTTCCTATTGATGTGAGGGCGAGCTAGATGGAACGCTCCAAGAATGATCTCTGGGTCGGCCTGTTCGTGATGATCGGGCTGGCGGCGCTGGTGTTTCTGGCGCTGCAGGCGGCCAACCTGCTGTCGCTGAACTTCCAGTCCACCTACCGCATCACGGCGCAGTTCGACAACATCGGCGGCCTGAAGCCCAAGGCGGCGGTGCGCAGCGGCGGCGTGGTGGTGGGGCGCGTGGCGGGCATCAGCTTCGACGACGAGCGCTACCAGGCCCGGATCGACCTGGACATGGACGCGCGCTTCAAGTTTCCGAAGGACAGCTCGCTCAAGATCCTCACCAGCGGCCTGCTGGGCGAGCAGTACATCGGCGTGGAGGCCGGCGCGGCCGAGGACAACCTGGCCGCCGGCGATAATGTGACCAGCACGCAGTCGGCCGTGGTGCTGGAGAACCTGATCAGCCAGTTTCTCTACAACAGCGCGGCGGGCAGCGCATCCTCCGCCGGTGCTGGCAAGCCGGCCGCCGAGGGTGCCAAATAGTTGCTGGTTGCCGTGCGGGGCAGGGTATGGTGCCCGCACCGGCCAGGCCCACACATGACAGGAATGCTTCGATGAACACAGATACGGCGCACCGCGTGGCGCGGTTCGGCAAGGTCGCCGCACTGGCGGCGGTGTTGGTGCTGGCGGGGTGCGCCACGGCGCCGGGCGCCGATCCGCGCGACCCCTGGGAGCCCTACAACCGCTCGATGACCCGGTTCAACGACGCGGTCGACAACGCCGTGCTCAAGCCCGTGGCCACCGCCTACAAGGAGGCACTGCCGCGCCCCGTGCGCACCGGCGTGAGCAACTTCTTCGGCAACCTGAGCGACGTCTGGTCCTTCGTCAACAACGTGCTGCAGGCCAAGCCCGAGGGCGCCATGCATTCGTTCTGGCGCGTGGTCATCAACACCACGATGGGCCTGGGCGGCGTGCTCGACCCGGCGAGCGAGATGCGCCTGCAGCGCCACCGCGAGGACTTCGGCCAGACGCTGGGCCGCTGGGGCATGCCCTCGGGCCCGTACCTGGTGCTGCCGCTGCTGGGGCCGTCCACCCTGCGCGACACGGCGGGCCTGCCGGTCGATTTCTACGGCCAGCCACTGGGGCACGCCAACGACGTGTCGCTGCGCAATTCGCTGGCGGGCGTGCAGGTCATCAACACCCGCGCCCAGGTGCTCGACGCCGCCGACCTGCTGGAGGCCGCCGCGCTCGACGTCTACACCTTCAAGCGCGACGCCTACCTGCAGAAGCGCCGCAACGACATCTACGACGGCAACCCGCCGCAGGACGAGGAGCGCTACGACCTGGAAGAGGGCGAGGCCGCCGCGCCCTCGCCCGCCGCCTCGGAGGCGGCGCCGCAGTCCGGCCGCTAGCACAACTTGTAACAGGGCTGGGGAACCCTGGGCGCCTGGCAGATTCAAAATGCCAAAGGCGCCGGGGTGCGCCTTCGCAAGAAAGAAATACCAATGAATATTGCCGATCGCCGTTCCTTTGTCCGCATCACCGCCGGCGCGCTGGGCGCCCTGGCCGTGGCCGCCGCCGCGCCGTGGGCGCATGCGGCCGACGAAGCGCCCGACGCCATGATCTCGCGCCTGTCCGGCGAGGTGCTGAACATCATCAAGACCGACAAGGCCGTGCAGGCCGGCGAGATCGACCGCGTGATCTCGGTGGTGGACGCCAAGATCATGCCCAACGTGAACTTCACGCGCATGACCGCCTCGGCCACCGGCCCGAGCTGGCGCAAGGCCACGCCCGAGCAGCGCCAGCGCCTGCAGCAGGAGTTCAAGACCCTGCTGGTGCGCACCTATTCCGGCGCGCTGCGGCAGGTGAACGACCAGAGCGTCGAGGTGCTGCCGCTGCGTGGCGCGGCCACCGACAAGGAAGTGGTGGTGCGCACGCTGATCCGCGGCCGGGGCGACCCGGTGCAGGTGGACTACCGCATGGAGAAAACGCCCGGCCAGGGCGCAGGCTGGAAGATCTACGACCTGAACGTGGTCGGCGTGTGGCTGGTCGACAACTACCGCCCGCAGTTCGCGCAGCAGATCAATGCCGGCGGCGTCGATGCGCTGATCAGGTCGCTGTCCGAGCGCAACCAGAGCAACGCCGCCAGCGGCAAGACCTGACCGCCATGCTGGTGCTGCCCGCCGAACTGACGCACGCCCAGGCGCCCACCTGCCTGAACATGCTGCTGAAGGCCGCGCGGGCCGAGAGCGAGCCGCAGGTGCTGGTCGACGCCACGGCGCTGACGCGTTTCGATTCGTCCGCCCTGGCGGTGCTGCTGGAGTGCCGGCGCGAATGCCTGCAGGACGGCAAGCGCTTTGCCGTGCGCGGCCTGGCGCCGCGGCTGCGTGAGCTGGCCGGGCTGTACGGCATCTCGGCCCTGCTACCCGATCCCGTCCTGCCCGAGGACACCGCGGCCTGAAAGAGCCTGCGCCCCCAGGGGCTGGGCCGGTTGCGCACCACGCGGAACGGCCCAAAATCGTAAAATGGCCGGTTGCCTATGCCTGCCATCTCCTTTCAGTCGGTGTCCAAGGTCTATCCGGCCGCGGGCAAATCCGGCGCCGCTCCCCTGAAAGCCCTCGACAACGTCAGCTTCGACATCGAAGAAGGCGAATTCTTCGGCCTGCTCGGCCCCAACGGCGCGGGCAAGACGACGCTGATCTCCATCCTGGCCGGCCTGGCGCGCGCCACGGCCGGCACCGTCAAGGTGCATGGCTACGACGTGCAGCAGGACTTCATGCAGGCGCGCCGCCACCTCGGCATCGTGCCGCAGGAGCTGGTGTTCGACCCCTTCTTCACCGTGCGCGAGGCGCTGCGCTTCCAGTCCGGCTACTTCGGCCTGCACCGCAACGACGACTGGATCGACGAGCTGCTGTCCGGCCTGGGCCTGGCCGACAAGGCCAGGGCCAACATGCGCCAGCTCTCTGGCGGTATGAAGCGCCGCGTGCTGGTGGCGCAGGCGCTGGTGCACAAGCCGCCCGTCATCGTGCTCGACGAGCCCACCGCCGGCGTCGACGTGGAACTGCGCCAGACGCTGTGGCAGTTCGTCGCCGCGCTCAACCGCAAGGGCCACACCGTGCTGCTGACCACGCACTACCTGGAAGAGGCCGAGGCCCTGTGCCAGCGCCTGGCCATGCTCAAGAAGGGCCAGGTCATCGCGCTGGAGCGCACCAGCACGCTGCTGAACAACGCCACCGCCAACGTGCTGTATTTCAAGACCGACAACGCCCTGCCGCCCGAGCTGGCCGCGCAGGCGCGCACCACCGGCCGCATCGTCGAGTTGCCGGCCAGCGGCCCGGCCGAGATCGAGGCCCACCTGGCCGCGCTGCGCCAGGCCGGCGTGGCGGTCGAAGACCTGGAAATCCGCAAGGCCGACCTGGAGGACGTGTTCATCCAGTTGATGAACGCGCCCGCCATCGCCACGCCGCCGCCAACCACCACCGCAGGAGCGCTGTCATGAACGAATCGGTGATGCGCACCACGCACCTGCAGGCCCTGCCGGCGCCCAACGACGGCTGGAAGATGCTGCTGAAGAAGGAGGTGCTGCGCTTCTGGCGCGTGGCCTTCCAGACCATCGCCGCGCCGGTGCTCACCGCCGTGCTGTACCTGCTGATCTTCGGCCACGTGCTCAGCGACCGCGTGCAGGTGTACCCCGGCGTCAGCTACGTCGCCTTTCTGGTGCCCGGCTTGGTGATGATGAGCGTGCTGCAGAACGCGTTTGCCAACAGCGCCTCCAGCCTGGTGCAGAGCAAGATCATGGGCAACCTGGTGTTCACGCTGCTCACGCCGCTGTCGGCCTGGCAATGGTTTGTGGCCTACGTGGGCGCCGCCGTGCTGCGCGGGCTGCTGGTGGGGCTGGGCGTGTACCTCGTCACGCTGCTGTATGCGCCGCCGCGCGCCGCCTCGCTGCCCTGGGTGCTGGTGTTCGCGCTGCTGGGCGCGGGGCTGATGGGCGTGCTGGGCCTGCTGGCCGGGCTGTGGGCCGACAAGTTCGACCAGATGGCCGTGTTCCAGAACTTCATCGTCATGCCCATGACCTTCCTCGCCGGCGTGTTCTATTCCATCCATTCGCTGCCCGGCTTCTGGCAGACGATCAGCCACTTCAACCCGTTCTTCTACATGATCGACGGCTTCCGCTACGGCTTCTTCGGCGTCAGCGACGTGTCGCCCTGGCTCAGCCTGGGCGTGGCTGGCTCGGCGGTGGCGCTGGTGTCGGCGCTGACGCTGTACCTGCTGAAGACCGGCTACAAGCTGCGCGGCTAAGGTCGTGGGTGCCGGGCGCAAGCAAGCCGGTGCTCATGAATTGAGAGTGGCTTGCGCCCGCCAGTTGGTTGTTTCAAGCGAAAAACATTTGAAACCATTGATTGACAGGCGCAAGCAGCTATTATTTTGATAACCCCCCCGACATGACCGCTGACCAACTCAAAGCCCTCATCGCCGCCGGCATGGCCTGCGAGCACCTCGAAGTCGAAGGCGACGGCCGCCACTGGTTCGCCACCATCGTCTCGCCCGAGTTCGAGGGCAAGCGCCCCATCGCGCGCCACCAGCGCGTGTACGCCACGCTGGGCGAGCGCCTGAAAACCGACGAGGTGCATGCGCTGTCGATGAAGACGCTGACCCCTGCCGAATGGGCAGCCAAATGAAATCCCCCCTGAGTCGCCTGCGGCGCCTTCCCCCCGCAGGGGGGACGCACCCAGTGGCCGGCGCAGGTCCGGCCACGGGTGCTCGCGCCTGGCCTGCGCTGCGGCCTCTCGATATTCACCGAGCCTTTTCAATCCAGCCATGGACAAACTCCTGATCCGCGGTGGCCGCCCCTTGCGCGGCGAAGTCACCATCTCCGGCGCCAAGAACGCCGCGCTGCCCGAGATGTGCGCCACGCTGCTGACCGACGAGCCGGTCAAGCTGACCAACGTGCCGCGCCTGCAGGACGTGCGCACCATGCGCAAGCTGCTCGACAACATGGGCGTGCAGACCGAGACGCACGGCGAGCGCGGCGGCATGAGCTTTCACGCCGCCGAGCCGATCACGCCCGAGGCGCCCTACGAGCTGGTCAAGACCATGCGCGCNNGCACATCAAGGGCCTGCAGGCCATGGGCGCCCTGATCGACGTGGAGCACGGCTACATGGTCGCGCGCCTGCCCGACGGCGCCACGCGCCTGAAGGGCGCGCGCATCACCACCGACATGGTCACGGTGACCGGCACCGAGAACTTTCTGATGGCCGCCTGCCTGGCCGAGGGCGAGACGGTGCTGGAGAACGCCGCGCAAGAGCCCGAGATCGTCGACCTGGCCGAGATGCTCATCAAGATGGGCGCGCAGATCGAAGGCCACGGCAGCAGCCGCATTCGCATCCAGGGCGTGGAGCGCCTGCGCGGCTGCGAGCACGAGGTGGTGGCCGACCGCATCGAGGCCGGCACCTTCCTGTGCGCCGTGGCGGCCTGCGGCGGCGACGTGACGCTGCAGCACGCCTGCGCGCACCACCTCGACGCCGTGGTCGAGAAGCTGCGCGACGCCGGTGCCGAGATCGAGGCCATCGGCGGCCCCGACTGCCAGGGCGGCCCCAAGGCGCACGCCATCCACGTGCGCAGCCTGGGCGGCCGCGCGCTCAAGGGGCAGAGCTTTCGCACCACCGAATACCCGGGCTTTCCCACCGACATGCAGGCGCAGTTCATGGCGCTCAACTGCGTGGCCTCGGGCTCCAGCGTGATCACCGAGACCATCTTCGAGAACCGCTTCATGCACGTCAACGAACTGGTGCGCCTGGGCGCCAGCATCCACGTTGACGGCCGCACGGCCATGATTGACGGCGTGCAGCAGCTCAGCGGCGCCACCGTGATGGCCACCGACCTGCGTGCCTCGGCCTCGCTGGTCATCGCCGGCTTGGTGGCCGACGGCGAGACGCTGGTCGACCGCATCTACCACCTGGACCGCGGCTACGACCAGATGGAAGAGAAACTGCGCGCCATCGGCGCCGACATCGAGCGCGTGCGCTGACGGCGGTGACGGCACGCAGCGCAGCCCCCGTCATCGGCCAGGTGCGCGCCGTGCTGACCGGGCGCGCCGTGCCCTACACGCGGCCAGGCACCTTCAGCGCCATCGACAAGCAGTCCGTGAGCGGCCCCGTCGCCGTGGGGGCCGAATCGCTGGCCGGCGACGAACAGGGCGACCGCCGCGTGCACGGCGGGCCCGACAAGGCGGTGCACGTCTACCCATGGGCGCATTACGCGATCTGGCGCAGCGAGCTGGGCGACCGGCCGCTGCTGGCCGCGCCCGGCGCCTTCGGCGAGAACCTGAGCGTCGATGGCCTGGATGAGCAGAGCGTGTGCCTGGGCGACGAATGGCAGATCGGCAGCGCACGCTTCGCCGTCAGCCAAGGCCGCCAGCCGTGCTGGAAGCTGAACGACCGCTTTGGCGAGCCCCACATGGCGCGCCGGGTGCAGGACACTGGCCGCACCGGCTGGTACCTGCGCGTGCTGGCGCAGGGCAGCCTGCAGGCGGACGATCCTGTGGTGTTGATCACCCGCCCGCACCCCGACTGGCCGCTGGACCGCGTGGCCACCCTGATCCGCCAGCGCGTGTGCGAACCCGCCACGCTGCACGCCGTGCTGGCTCTGCCGTTGCCGCCCTCGTGGCGCAAGCTGTTCGAGCGCCGGCTGGAACAGGGCGCCGCCGAAGACTGGGCGCCGCGCTTGCACGGACCGGCGCGACAATAGTGGGCATCGACGACGACAAGTTCGCTAGAAGGAAACCCATCGTGATCACCCTGGCTTTGTCCAAAGGCCGCATCTTCGACGAGACCCTGCCGCTGCTGGCCGCGGCGGGCATCGAGGTGCTGGAAGACCCCGAGAAGTCGCGCAAGCTCATCCTGCCCACCAACCAGGAGGGCGTGCGCGTGGTGCTGGTGCGCGCCACCGACGTGCCGACCTACGTCGAATACGGCGGCGCCGACATCGGCGTGACCGGCAAGGACGTGCTGATCGAGCACGGCGGCGCCGGCCTGTACCAGCCGCTGGACCTGCAGATCGCCCAGTGCCACATGGCCGTGGCCGCGCCCGCCGGCTTTGATTACCAGAAGGCCGTGCGCCAGGGCAGCCGCATCACCGTGGCCACCAAGTACACGACGATTGCGCGCAACTTCTTTGCCGAGAAGGGCGTGCACGTCGACCTGATCAAGCTCTACGGCAGCATGGAGCTGGCCCCGCTCACCGGCATGGCCGACGCCATCGTCGATCTGGTCAGCACCGGCAAGACGCTGAAGGCCAACAACCTGGTCGAGGTCGAGCACATCATGGACATCAGCTCGCGCCTGGTGGTCAACCAGGCGGCGCTCAAGCTCAAGACGGCGGCCATCCGCACGATCATCGACGCCTTCGCGCAGGCGATGCACCAGCCGGCGTGAGCGCGCGTGGATGGCGCTAAAAAGGCGGGGATATCAAGATACTCCCCTTTATCCTGTTCGCCAGCGCCCGGCTGACGGGCGCTGAAGGCATATACTCCCCCCTTATGGATTGACCGCTGATCAGCGCCGGCGCGGCCTTCACCGACCCGCCATCAGATCGATCACGCGTCCCGTGTAGCCATCGCGCACGTATTCCATCCACGGGTCGTATTCCAGCGTCTGGTTGAACCTGAAGTCCTTCGGGCGGCGGTAGCGCTCCAGCACCAGCGCTTCCATGTCCATCATGCAGGGTGCGCGCTGCTCGCCGAGCGGTTATGCAATGGTCTTATCACGATGTCGAAACCGGACCGGCTTTCAGTGTCGGATGGAGCCGAGCAACGCGATGTCCGCCGATGGCGCCCACCAGCCCACGCTGAGTCCGTCGCCGTGGGGGAAGACGGCGCCGCGGCACGGCAGGGGCCAGCGGATCGTCTGCGGATGCATCAGTGCGTCGTGCGCAAAGCCCCAGACCAGCGCCACCTGAGCGTCGTCAAGCCAAATGTCGCTCCCCATGGCGTGCATGAGGTCGCTGATCGAGAGCTGGGTCAGGCAGCGCGAGGGCACCTCAAGCAGCGCTGCCGATTGCCTTTGCTGATCACACAGGCGCATCAGTGCCGCGGCCCGATCAAGCCAGTCGAAGGCCAGCGCTGGCAGATATTCCCCACCTTCGAGCCAGGTGCGTTCGTCGGCAGCCAACTGCGCCCAATCGAGCTGCCACAGCAGGGTTTGCGCATCTTCACCACAGGCGACCAGAGCCTGCAACGGCTTGGGGGCCGAGTTCAGCAGCCGAGACCGGAAAGCCAGTGCCGCGCTGCGAGGCTCGATCCAGATGATGTCACCATCGTCCATGACGACGAGTGTGCCACGCAGGCCGTGCTGGCGCGCCCGCTCAGGAATCCCGGGTGAGACAATAACCCGCTGGCCCGCAGCACACGGCGGGCGCTGTTGACCGTAGCCGCCCGCCGTGGCGCCATGATGACCATGTCCCTCTCCGCCAAGCCTCTTCGCCTTTCCACCACGCAGCCTGACTTCGAGGCGCAGTTCACCGCCCGCCTGCACTGGAGCGCCGAGCAGGACGATGCCATCGAGCAGCGCGTGAAGGACATCCTGGCCGACGTGCGCACGCGCGGCGATGCGGCGGTGCTGGAATATACGGCGCGCTTTGACGGGCTGGCCGCTGCGTCGATGGCCGAGCTGGAACTGACCGCCGCCGAACTGAAGGCCGCCTTCGACAGCCTGCCCGCCGAACAGCGCGGCGCGCTGCAGCAGGCCGCCGCGCGCATCCGCCGCTACCACGAGTGGCAGAAAACCCAGGGCGGCGAGACCGCCACCTACCGCGACGAAGACGGCACGTTGCTGGGCCAGAAGGTCACGCCGCTGGACCGCGTGGGCATCTACGTGCCCGGCGGCAAGGCGGCCTACCCGAGCAGCGTGCTGATGAACGCCATCCCGGCGCACGTGGCGGGCGTGGGCGAGATCATCATGGTGGTGCCGACGCCGAAAGGTGAGAAGAACCCGCTGGTGCTGGCCGCCGCGCACGTGGCGGGCGTCAGCCGCGCCTTCACCCTCGGCGGTGCTCAGGCGATCGGCGCGCTGGCCTACGGCACGCAGACGGTGCCGAAGGTGGACAAGATCACCGGCCCCGGCAACGCCTACGTGGCCAGCGCCAAGAAGCACGTGTTCGGCACCGTGGGCATCGACATGATCGCCGGCCCCAGCGAAATCCTGGTGCTGGCCGACGGCAGCACGCCGCCCGAGTGGGTGGCGATGGACCTGTTCAGCCAGGCCGAGCACGACGAGCTGGCGCAGTCCATCCTGCTGTGCCCCGACGCCGCCTACATCGACGCCGTGCAGCGCGAAATCGACCGCCTGCTGCCCACCATGCCGCGCGCCGAGATCATCGCCAAGAGCCTGAACGGCCGCGGCGCGCTGATCCACACGCGCAGCATGGAAGAAGCCTGCGACATCAGCAACCGCATCGCGCCCGAACACCTGGAGGTGAGCAGCCGCGACCCGCACCAGTGGGAGCCGCTGCTGCGCCACGCCGGCGCCATCTTCCTCGGCGCCTACACCAGCGAAAGCCTGGGCGACTACTGCGCCGGCCCCAACCACGTGCTGCCCACCAGCGGCACAGCGCGCTTCTCAGGCCCCTTGAGCGTGTACGACTTCCAGAAGCGCACCAGCCTGATCGAGGTCAGCGAAGCCGGCGCGCAGCAACTGGGCCGCATCGCCAGCGTGCTGGCGCATGGCGAGGGCCTGCAGGCGCATGCGCGGGCGGCGGAGATGCGGTTGAAGATTGAGGGTTGAGTCATGCTGATCAAGACTGCCGACGACAAGAGCAAGCGCATAGCTCTGCTGGAAAGCCTGCAAGCAGCCCCAGTACTTGACAGGCGGCAGAAGGAGTGGGTGGCCAATGAGCTGTGGCGCTTGCGGCAGGGCGTTCAAGGTGAGCGTGATGCCGCACATTACATTGACAGCCATTTTGGGGATGGTCAGAACCACGCCGTCATTCATGACCTGCGCATCGTGGTGGACGGCCAGGTGGCACAGATCGATCATCTGTTGATTGGTAGGAGCATTTGCTATCTGCTGGAGACCAAGTGCTTTGGCGGCAACCTCATCATCAACGAACAGGGCGAGTTTTCGGTCACCTACGCGGGGCGACGCACCTTCGGCATTGAATCGCCTATCGAGCAAAGCCGTCGCCATGAAAAAGTGCTGCGGAAGCTGTTCCAGCAACTCGGCATCCAGACCAGAACCGGGCAACCAATGGAGATGCAGCATGTGGTGCTGGTGCATCCCAAGGCGACCATCACCCGTCCCAAAGCCCAAGCGTTTGACACTTCCAACGTGATTAAGGCCGATCAACTGCCATCGTGGCATGCGCGGTTTGTCGACAAGGATCTGGGCGCGCTCAAATTGCTGAGCCTAGCGGTCAATGTCCGTGGGTCGGGTACGGTGCGCGAATGGGCTGAGAAAGTCGCTCGTCAGCACCGTCCGGCGGACCTTCTGGCGTTACCCGAATTTATGCGTGCAGGACATGACGTGGCCGAGGATGATGAGCCTGCTGCCCTGCAACACGCTGCCTCTGTTGCATCAAACATTGCAGAGACAACGCCAGACGATTCGCCCAAACGACTGGTATGCGCAAGTTGCGGCGTGAAGATCAGCTACGCCGAAGGCAAGTTCTGTTGGAACAACACACGCCGCTTTGGCGGCGCCCAATATTGCCGCGAACATCAAGGGCAGTTCAGGTGAACTGGCGCTTGGCTTGCCCGGCAATCAATGGGATCTATAGGATGCTTTGATCCCTGATTGGACCCTTGTGGCGGGAATGTCATTTCTCAGGCGATGAGTTCGTCGCTCAGAAAACCCCCATCGCCACCCCCGCCGCCAGCGCCGCGCCCAGTTCTTCGGCGCGCTTCAACTCGGCGGGCGGAATCTGCTTCGGCGCCAGAATCGCCTCCGGCGTCTGCGCGTGGGTGCAGACGATGAGTGGCGGTGCGGCGGGCTTCAGGCGCCAGCCGGTGGCGATGCGTTCGATCTGCCGTGCGGCGTTGCTGCCGTCGCTGCCGGCGCAGATCAGCGTGGCATAGGGGCGGCCTTCGATGCGCCCCAACACCGGGTAGTAGCAGCGGTCGAAGAAGTCCTTCATCAGCCCGGCGATGGCGGCCAGGTTCTCGGGGCAGGCGAACAGGTAGGCGTCGGCCGCCAGCACGTCGTCCGGCCCGGCCTGCGGTGCGGTCAGCAGGCGCACGTGCACGCCGGCCTCGCTCTGCGCGCCGCGCGCGGCGGCGTGCGCCAGCTGCTCGGTGCCGCCGGTCATCGAGTGGTAAACGATGAGCAGGGTTTTCACGGCGGCCACCCCTTGTTCAGCCTCAGCGCTGGCCGATCCAGCGCGTGACCTTGGCCGGCCCCTGGTGGCCCGAGCCTTCGTCGAGCACGGCGTCGGTCTCTTCCGCCAGCAGTTCGGTCATGTCGGCGAAGTCGGCGCGCAGCATGGCCAGCGTGTAGAGCATGGCCACGTTCTTGGGGCCGCCGCTGCTCAAGGGCAGTTGATCGGGGTGGAAGGCTTCGAGGATCAGCAGCCCGCCGGGCCGCAACGCCTGCACCAGCTTGCGGTGCACCGGCGCGCGCAGCGCCGGCGGCAGGTGCAGGTAGATGGCGACCACGGCGTCGAAGCTGGCCGGCTCGGGCTGCCACGCGCCCAGGTCGGCGTGGGTGGTGTGCAGCGTCACGCCGCGGCGGCGCGCCAGGCCTGCGCGCGTTCCAGGCCGACGGCCGAGCCGTCGATGCTGAATGCGGCGTGGCCGCGCTCGGCCAGCCACACGCCGTTGCGGCCTTCGCCGTCGCCCGGCAGCAGGATGCGCGAGGCGGGTGCCAGGCGCGCGGCCTGCGCGACGAGGAAGGCATTGGGCTGCTCGCCGTACTTGAAGTCGGCGGTGGCGCGGTAGTTCTGGTCCCAGACGGACGGGTGAGGGGTGTTGTTGTTCATGCGGCCGATTCTGCCCCCGCACCCAAGGCCCTGCAGGCGTGCCGGCTTGCCTGCGGTGGGGCGCCGCTCAGCGCGGCAGTTTGCGGCGCGGCAGATCGCCCCGCAGGCCGGCGGTGTTGCGCCGCTGGTCCACCCACAGCAGGCGGCCGGTGTCGAAGCCGGCGGCGCGCGCCTGCTCCAGCAGCGTGGCGCGCACGCTGGGGCGGATTTGCGGCGTGCGCGACAGCAGCCACAGGTAGTCGTGCGTGGGGCCGCTGACCAGGGCGTGCTGGTAATCGTCGTCCAGCGCGAACACGATGTAGCTGGCGCGCACCGGCCAGAAGAAGCTGACCTGCAGCTGCGCCGCGCCGGCGGCACCGGTGACCGGGCTGGCCGTGGCGCGGGCCTCGCGCCAGCGGCCGCTGGCCGGGTGGTAGCCGCGGTTGACGACCTGCACGCGCCCGCCCGGCAGCGGCCGGTAGTCGGCGCTGGTGTTGGTCAGGCCGTGCTCGTAGGAGTGGTCGATGCGCGCGATCTCGTACCAGCGGCCGAGGTAGCGCGTCAGGCTGAACGGGCGCACGGGCTCGACACCGGCCGGCCGGCCCAGTTGCTGGGTCAGCCGGTACAGGGCCCAGCCGCCAGCGCCGAGCAATGCGAGTGATCTCAGTCTCATCTGGGGCGCCAGCATAGCCGCGCCGCCGCGCCGTGGCTGTAGGTGCAGGCCGCAACATACTCCCCTTGGGGGAGGCGGGCGGTGCAGGCGGGGCCGGCGCAACGCCCTGGGGTTGTCAGCCCAATCGGCCCTCAGCGCCCGCCCTGTCTTTGCAGGCAGCTATCAATAGCATAGTCCAGTGATGCCCCCAGAATAGCGCCCATGAGCGACGACCATGTGGTGATCATCGGCGGCGGTGCCATCGGCAGCAGCATTGCGCGCTACCTGACACGGCCCGCCAGCCAGGCCGCGCGCCCCTGCCGCGTGACGGTGCTGGAGCGCGACTTCAGCTACGCGCGCGCCTCGTCGGCGCTGTCGGCGTCGTCGATCCGGCAGCAGTTCTCCACCGCGATCAACATGGCCATCTCGGCCTACGGCATCGGCGTGCTGCGCGATGCGGCGCGCGAGCTGGCCGTGCCGGGCGAGCCGCCGCCGCAGATCGGCCTGCACGAAGGCGGCTACCTGTACCTGGCCACGCCGGCGGGCGAGGGCGTGCTGCGCGACAACCACGCGCGGCAGCGCGCCAGCGGGGCCGATGTGGCGCTGCTGTCGCCGGCCGAGCTGCAGGCGCGCTTTCCGTGGCTCGCCACCGAGGGCATCGCGCTCGGCTCGCTCGGCCTGTCGGGCGAGGGCTGGTTCGACGGCTACAGCCTGCTGCAGGCCTTTCGCGCCCAGGCGCGGGCGCAGGGCGCGCGCTACGTGCCCGCCGAGGCGGTGGGCTTCGAGATGGCAAGCCGGGGCTCGCGCCCGTCCATCGGGCGCGTGCAGCTATCGAATGGAGAGCATGTCGACGCCAGCGTGGTGGTCAACGCGGCCGGCCCCTGGGCGCGCCACGTGGCGGCGTGGGCCGGCATCGCGCTGCCGGTGGTGGCGCGGCGGCGCACGGTGTTCCACGTCAGCTGCCCCGTGCCGCTGCCACGCTGCCCGCTGCTGATCGATCCTTCCGGCATCTGGCTGCGGCCCGAGGGCGCGGGCTTCATCACCGGCTTTGCGCCGCCGCCCGATCAGGACGGCGACGACCTGCCGCTGGACGAGCCCGACCATGCGGCGTTCGAGGCCTTCGTCTGGCCCACGCTGGCCGCGCGCATCCCGGCCTTCGAGGCGCTGCGGCTGCACCGCGCCTGGGCCGGCTATTACGAGATGAACGGGTTCGACCACAACGCCATCGTCGGCCCGCACCCGGCGTGCGACAACCTGATCTTCGCCAACGGCTTCTCGGGCCACGGCCTGCAGCAGTCGCCCGCCGTGGGGCGCGGCGTGGCCGAGTGGATTGCGCACGGCGGCTACCGCACGCTGGATTTGTCGCCGCTGGGCTGGGCGCGCGTGCTGGAGAACCGGCCGCTGCAGGAGCAGTGTGTGATCTGAAGCCGCTTCACGAGGCGGCACGCAGCACATACTCCCCATCATACAGGCCGCCAGCGCCCGTCTGACGGGCGCTGGCAAGGCATACTCCCCTATAACTGCCTGCGGGCCATGGCTGCCGGCGCCCGCCTGGCCGCTCAGCTTGCCGCGGCGATGCGGATGCGGATGAAGGCGGCGAAGTCCTCGCCCACCACGTCCTTGCTGAAGTTGGTGGGGTCGATCTCGACGATGCGCCAGCCGTCGGCGCTGTCGAAGCCGCAGTTGGTGCCGGCGAAGTCGTCGCCGAACAGCCACACGCCCTGCAGGCCGTCGGGCGTTTCGCCGAACACCTCGTCGGGCGCCAGCAGGCCGCCGTAGAGCATGAACGAAGCCTCGCCCAGCTCGCCAAAGCCCAGCGTGGTGAGAAAGTCGATATAGCCCTCGGGCGCATGCGGGTGCGCCGCGCGCAGGCGCGCCAGCGCGTCGGCGGGCAGAGGCGTGAGCTTGTCCAGGGGCGGCTGCCCCTGGTCGGCTGCAAGGTCGTCGAACTGGCTCATGGGTCAGGGGAAAACTTGGCTGCCGGGCCCGCCCGCGCGGTGGATGCCCTGCTGGTGCTGGTCGGGAAAGCGCGCCGGGTGCATGTTCCACCACTCGTTGGGGCCGCCGTAGCTGCTCTCGATGATGTGGTGCGCATCATAAGGTTGGCCCGCGCGGCGCACCAGCGTGCCGTTCTTCGAATACAGGTCCTCGGCGTAGCGCGGCCAGCTCTGGCCGGTCTGCTTTTCCCACTGGGTGATGAGTTCGTTCTTGACCTTGTTGAAGCTGGCGCGGTGCGCCTTCGAGTCGGCGGTGGGCAGGCGCGTGTGCTCGACCTTGGCCAGGTGCGCGTCGATCAGCTGCTGCTGCTTGGGCTTCACCGCCAGGCCGGTCTGGGTGCGGATGTCGTCGATGTATTTGCCCCAGGCCGGCTGCGCCCCCACGCGCGTGGCGGCGGCCGCGGCGCTGGCGGCGTCGCCGGCCTTGGCGGTCTTGGCGGCGCTGCCGGCCGGCACGTCGTCGGCCAGCTTCAGCGCCTGGCGGGCCGCGGCGTCCGACTCCTTGGCGAAGATGCCGGTCAGCTCCTTCAGCGTGGTCAGCTGCCGGCGCGCGCCCTCGGGCAGCTTGTCGAGCGGCAGCTTGGCGATGGCGTCGCCAATGCCTTGGATGGCCGGGGCGAGGGCCTGGCGCAGGGCGGGGTTGGCGCGCGCGGCGTCGATGGCCTTGGCCACCGTCTGCGCGTACTTGCCGAGCTTGCCCAGCTTGGCGGCGTCGCCCAGGTAGGGGATCATGCTGACGGCGCTGAGCCCGGCGCCCAGCCAGTCGCCCCGGCCCAGCGAGATCAGCGTGTTGGCGCCGTCCGAGATCGGCGTCGGGTCGAAGAAGCCGGCGATGTCCAGGCCGATCTGCGTCAGGTCCAGCGCCAGGTCGGCATCCACGCCGGCGGGCTTGGGCGGCTTCTGGCCAAGCTGGCGGTTCACGTCCTGCAGGTCGCGCGGCGACAGGTGCGGGGCCAGCTCGTTCAGCAGTTGCTGGCGCTGGGCCGCGTCGGGCGTGTGCTTCAGCTGCTGCGCCAGCTGCGCCGGGTTGACGACGCCGAGCGTGGTGGCGCCGTCCAGCGCCTGCCGGGCAGCGGGCGACAGGGCGCTGGCCGCATGCCCGGCCAGCGCGCCGCCGCGGCCGATGGAGGTGGGGTTGATCGACATGGCTTTTGGATCCGTGCCCCGCCGGTGCGAAGCCTTGACGTGTATTGCAGCGCAGCCAGCGCGCGCCCGCCATCCGGCGCGTTACGAGCTGGTAAGCGCCCCAGCTGGGGTCGATACCAGGGGCTTCGTCATCAAGCGGTCATGCACCACAAGTGAGAACACGAAATTCGTGCAACACGAATTCCGTGTAAACTCGCGCCCCATGAAGAACGTCACCATCACGGTCGAGGACAGCGTACTCGAATGGGTGCGTGTCGAAGCCGCCAAGCGCGGCAGCAGCGTGTCGCGCCTGGTGGGCGAGATGCTGGCCGAGAAGATGCGCCAGGAAGACGCCTACGCGCAGGCCATGCGCAGCGCGCTGCGCTTCGAATCCTGGGGCGCCAGCGACGGCCCCTACCTGCGGCTGAGTGAGATCCAATGACCGCGCCCTTGGTCTTCGTCGACACCCCGGTGCTGCTGCGCACCGCCGACGACCGCGACCCGGACCGCCAGGCGCGTGCGCGCGAATGGCTGCGCTGGTGCTGGACGCAGCGCGCCGGCCGCATCAGCACCCAGGTGCTGAACGAGCTGTACCACAACGCCATCACGCGCTTTCGCAGCGTGATGCCGGTGCAGCAGGCGCGCGCCCAGGTGCGCAACCTGCGCCAGTGGCAGCCGCCGCACCTCGACACCTACGTGATCGACGGCGCCTGGGCGCTGCAGGACCGCCATGCGCTCGGCTACTGGGACGCGCTGATCGTGTCCTCGGCCCAGCAGCAGGGCTGCCGCTACCTGCTGAGCGAAGACCTGCCGCACCAGCAGCGCTTCGAAACCGTGCAGGTGCTCAACCCCTACCTTGTCGGCCCCGACCAACTGCCCGCCACGCCAGATGACTGAAACCACCGCCCCCAACCCCCTCGCCCGCATCCGCCAGGACGTGCAATCCATGCACGCCTACGCGGTGCAGGACTCGACCGGCATGCTGAAGATGGACGCGATGGAAAACCCCCATCGCCTGCCACCCGAGCTGCAAGCCGAACTGGGCCGGCGCCTCGGCGAGGTCGCCATCAACCGCTACCCCGGCGCGCGCGTCGACGAGCTGAAGGCCGCGCTGCACGCCTGGGCGCAGCCGCCCGAAGGCTGGTCGCTGATGCTGGGCAACGGCTCGGACGAGCTCATCAGCCTGCTGGCCATGGCCTGCGACATTCCGGGCGCCAGCATCGTGGCGCCGGTGCCGGGCTTCGTGATGTACCCGATGAGCGCGCAACTGCAGGGCCTGGCCTTCCACGGCGTGCCGCTCACGGCCGAGTTCGCGCTGGATGAGGCGGCGATGCTCGCCGCCATCGCCCAGCACAAGCCTGCCATCCTGTACCTGGCCTACCCCAACAACCCCACGGGCACGCTGTGGGACGCGGGCGTGATCGAGCGCCTGATCGCCGCGCAGGGCGCACAGGGCGGCCTGGTGGTGATGGACGAGGCCTACCAGCCCTTCGCCGCGCGCAGCTGGATCGAGAACGCACGCGCCGCGCCGGAAAAGCACCGCCACGTGCTTGTCATGCGCACCCTCAGCAAGTTCGGCCTGGCGGGCGTGCGCATCGGCTACATGCTGGGCGATGCGGGCCTGATCGCCGAAATCGACAAGGTGCGCCCGCCCTACAACATCAGCGTGTTGAACGCCGAATGCGCGCTGTTCGCCATCGAGCACGCCGACGTGTTCGCGGCGCAGGCGGCCGACATCCGCGCCGAGCGCGCCCGGCTGATCGACGCGCTGGCCAGGCTGCCCGGGGTGATGCCCTTCCCCAGCGAAGGCAACATGCTGCTGGTGCGCGTGCCTGATGCCGTGAAGGCGTTCGACGGCATGAAGGCGCGCCGCGTCCTGATCAAGAACGTTTCTAAAATGCACCCGCTGCTGGCCAACTGCGTGCGTCTCACGGTGGGCACCGCCGACGAGAACGCGCAGATGCTGGCCGCGCTTGAAGCCTCGCTATGACCATTGAAGCACGCACCGCCACCGTTTCGCGCGATACTGCCGAGACCAAGATCACCGTCACCCTCAACCTGGACGGCACCGGACAGTCGAAGCTGGCCACCGGGATCGGCTTTTTCGACCACATGCTGGACCAGATCGCGCGCCACGGCCTGATCGACCTCGACGTGCAGTGCAAGGGCGACCTGCACATCGACGGCCACCACACCGTGGAAGACGTGGGCATCTGCATCGGCCAGGCCGTGCGCCAGGCCGTGGGCGACAAGAAGGGGCTGACCCGCTACGGCCACAGCTACGTGCCGCTGGACGAGGCGCTGTCGCGCGTGGTGGTCGACTTCTCGGGCCGCCCCGGCTTGGCGCTGAACGCCCAGTTCACCGCCGGCATAATCGGCCAGCTCGACACGCAGCTCATTCATGAGTTCTTCCAGGGCTTCGTCAACCACGCCCACGTCACGCTGCACATCGACAACCTCAAGGGTATCAACGCGCACCACCAGGCCGAGACCATCTTCAAGGCCTTCGGCCGCGCGCTGCGCATGGCGCTCACGCCCGATCCGCGCATGGCCGGCACCGTGCCCTCGACCAAGGGCGTTTTATAAGTCAAATAGGCCTCCAGCGCTTATCCATCAAGCGCGAGCAGCTATGAATTCAGTAGTAAACCAGACGGTGGCCGTGGTCGATTACGGCATGGGCAACCTGCGCTCGGTGGCGCAGGCGGTGATCCACGCCACCACCGACACGCACGTCAACGCCGTCATCACCAGCAGCCCGCAGCAGGTGCGCGCCGCCCACCGCGTGGTGCTGCCAGGGCAGGGCGCCATGGCCGACTGCATGCGCGAACTGCGCGAATCGGGCCTGCTCGAATCGGTGCTGCACGCGGCGGCCACCAAGCCGCTGTTCGGCGTCTGCGTCGGCATGCAGATGCTGCTGGACCACAGCGCCGAAGGCCACACGGCCGCCGGAACGTCGGGGCTGGGGCTGATCGGCGGCGAGGTGATCCGGTTCGACCTGGCCGGCCAGACCGCGCCCGACGGTAGCCGCTACAAGGTGCCGCAGATGGGCTGGAACCGCGTGCACCAAGCGCGCCCTCACCCGGTGTGGGGCGGCGTGCCCGACGGCGAATGGTTCTACTTCGTGCACAGCTTCTACGCCCGTCCGCTTGATCCACGTCACAGCGTGGGCGAAACCGAGTACGGCGCGCGCTTTACCTCGGCGGTGGCACGCGATAATATTTTTGCCACCCAGTTCCACCCTGAAAAGAGCGCCGACCAGGGCTTGGCGCTGTACCGCAACTTCCTGCACTGGAACCCCTGATCGACCCCCGATCGCTATAACATCGGTAGCTGCTGGCGCAATATCCACGGCCTCTGAGCCTCAATTCATCCACATTTCACCATGCTGATCATTCCCGCCATCGACTTGAAAGACGGGCATTGCGTGCGCCTGAAACAGGGCGACATGGACCAGGTCACCACCTTCAGCGAAAGCCCGGCCGACATGGCCGCGCACTGGCTGGCGCAGGGCGCGCGCCGCCTGCACTTGGTGGATTTGAACGGCGCCTTCGCCGGCAAGCCGCAGAACCTGGCGGCCATCAAGGCAATCCTGAAGGCCGTAGGCGACGAGATTCCGGTGCAGCTCGGCGGCGGCATCCGCGACTTGGACACGATCGAGAAGTACATCGACGCCGGCCTGCGCTACGTCATCGTCGGCACCGCAGCGGTGAAGAACCCCGGCTTTCTGAAGGACGCCTGCACCGCCTTCGGCGGCCACATCATCGTCGGCCTCGACGCCAAGGACGGCAAGGTGGCCACCGACGGCTGGAGCAAGATGACCGGCCACGAGGTGGGCGACCTGGCGAAGAAGTTCGAGGACTGGGGCGTCGAGTCCATCATCTACACCGACATCGGCCGGGACGGCATGCTCTCGGGCATCAACATCGATGCCACAGTGAAGCTGGCGCAGGCCTCCACCATTCCGGTCATCGCCTCGGGCGGCCTGTCGAACATGGCCGACATCGACGCGCTGTGCGCGGTGGAAGACGAGGGCGTCGAGGGCGTCATCGCCGGCCGCGCCATCTACACCGGCGACCTCGACTTCGCCGCCGCGCAGGCCCGCGCCGACGAACTGAACGGCGACCCCGCCTGAACCACACCATGCTCGCCAAACGCATCATTCCCTGCCTCGACGTCAACGGCGGCCGCGTCGTCAAGGGCGTCAATTTCGTCGAACTGCGCGACGCGGGCGACCCGGTGGAAATCGCCGCGCGCTACAACGAACAGGGCGCGGACGAACTGACCTTTCTCGACATCACCGCCACCAGCGACGGGCGCGACCTGATCCTGCCCATCATCGAGGCCGTGGCTTCCCAGGTGTTCATCCCGCTCACCGTGGGTGGCGGCGTGCGCACGGTGAACGACGTGCGGCGCCTGCTGAACGCCGGTGCCGACAAGACCAGCTTCAACTCGGCCGCCATCGCCAACCCGCAGGTGATCCGCGATGCCTCGGCCAAGTACGGCGCGCAGTGCATCGTGGTCGCCATCGACGCCAAGCGCCGCGTGGGCGACGAGGTGGCGGCGCGCGGCGAGGGCTGGGACGTGTACAGCCACGGCGGGCGCCAGAACACCGGGCTGGATGCCGTCGAGTGGGCGAAGAAGATGGCCGAGCACGGCGCCGGCGAGATCCTGCTGACCAGCATGGACAAGGATGGCACCAGGAGCGGCTTCGACCTGGCGCTGACCCGCGCCGTGGCCGACGCCGTGCCGGTGCCGGTGATCGCCTCGGGCGGCGTCGGCAACCTCGACCACCTGGCCGATGGCGTGCAGATCGGCGGCGCCGACGCGGTGCTGGCGGCCAGCATCTTCCACTACGGCGAATACACGATTGCGCAGGCCAAGCAGCACATGGCCGCGCGCGGCATCGCGGTGCGCCTGTAGCGCGGCGGCTGGTGCTGCTGCTTTTTGCGTCAAAATAAGCCCCTGGCCAACCGCCAGACAGCGCCGGTCGCTATCAAAAACAAAGCGTCCGCCCTTTGTCTTCCGTCAGGAAACGCAGGGAGGACTTGGTGCATGATCGTCTGCTGAGCCGATGGCCATGCCGAACCCATCGAAGGAGCCCCCATTGAAGACATCCGCCAGCATGAATGAATTCCTGCGCCAGATCGAGCAGCGCGACCCCCTTCAGCCAGAGTTCCTGCAGGCGGTGCGTGAAGTGATGATGTCGCTGTGGCCGTTTCTGGAGAAGCACCCCAGGTACCGCGAACACGGCCTGCTGGAGCGCCTGTGCGAGCCCGACCGCGTGATCCAGTTCCGCGTCGCCTGGGTCGACGACAAGGGCAAGACGCAGGTCAACCGCGCCTTCCGCGTGCAGCACAGCATGGCCATCGGCCCCTACAAGGGCGGCATGCGCTTTCACCCCAGCGTGAACCAGTCGATCCTCAAGTTTCTGGCTTTCGAGCAGACCTTCAAGAACGCGCTGACCACGCTGCCCATGGGCGGCGGCAAGGGCGGCTCCGACTTCGATCCCAAGGGCAAGAGCGACGGCGAGGTGATGCGCTTCTGCCAGGCGCTGATGGCCGAGCTGTACCGCCACCTGGGCGCCGACACCGACGTGCCCGCCGGCGACATCGGCGTGGGCGCGCGCGAGGTCGGCTTCATGGCCGGCATGATGAAGAAGCTGAGCAACGATGCCGGCAGCGTGTTCACCGGCAAGGGCATCGCCTACGGCGGCAGCCTGATGCGGCCCGAGGCCACTGGCTACGGCACGGTGTACTTCGCGCAGGAGATGCTGCGGCGCAAGCAGATGGGCTTCGAGGACCGGGCCGTGAGCATCTCCGGCTCGGGCAACGTGGCGCAGTACGCCGCCGCCAAGGCGATGGAGCTGGGCGCCAAGGTCGTCACCCTGTCCGACTCCGATGGCACCCTGGTGTGCGAGGGCGGCCTGAGCGAAGGCATGCTGCAGGACGTGATGGATTTCAAGAACGTGCAGCGCGGCCGCCTGAAGGATTTTGCCAAGCAGCACAAGCTGAAGTTCGAGGCCGGCAAGCGCCCCTGGCACGTGCCGGTCGATATCGCGCTGCCCTGCGCCACGCAGAACGAGCTGGACGCCGAAGACGCCAGGCATTTGATCGCCAACGGCGTGGTGTGCGTGGCCGAGGGCGCCAACATGCCCAGCACGCTGGAGGCGGTGGACTGCTTCCTCGAGGCCGGCACGCTGTACGCACCCGGCAAGGCCAGCAACGCCGGCGGCGTGGCCACTTCGGGCCTGGAGATGAGCCAGAACGCCATGCGCCTGTCGTGGACGCACAGCGAGGTCGACCTGCGCCTGCACGAGATCATGAAGGACATCCACGGCAACTGCGTTCGCCACGGCGAGCGCAGCGACGGCACGGTGAATTACGTGGAAGGCGCCAACATCGCCGGCTTCGTGAAGATCGCCGACGCCATGCTGGCGCAGGGCGTGCTGTAGCCCACCCCCAGGCTGCACACGCTTTGCGTTGTTTCGCCACCCCCCTCGAGGGGGCATCGCCGATGGCCGGTGCAAGCCCGGCCATGGCGATCGCTGGCGTGGCCTGCTCCGCGGCCATCCGGCCCTTTGGGGGGGGTGCGCGGGCCGTCGATCAGCCGCCGGGTAGGTCGGAACCGCGCAGCGATTCCGACGGATGGCACCCGATGCCGTGCGTCTGCGGGCACACTCTGGACGGCCATGTGGCCATATACTCCCCAGTATAGCGGCTGCCAGCGCCCAGTAGACGGGCGCTAACGCTGCATACTCCCCATGTTTGATGTGTGCCTGCGCGCACTGCCTGCTGGCAACCTGACCGCGGCGCTGCCGCGGCTTGCCGGCCGCGTCATCTGAATCACCGACAATGCGGACATGAACTGGCTCGACGAAGTGAAGTGGGACGCGCAGGGCCTGGTGCCCGTGATCGCGCAGGAGCAGGGCACGGGCGACGTGCTGATGTTCGCCTGGATGAACCGCGAGGCGCTGCAGAAGACCGCCGAGCTGGGCCGCGCCGTGTACTACAGCCGCTCGCGCGGCAAGCTCTGGTTCAAGGGCGAGGAGTCGGGCCACGTGCAGACGGTGCACGAAGTCCGCATCGACTGCGATGCCGACGTGGTGCTGCTGAAGGTGACGCAGCTCGGGCACGAGCCCGGCATCGCCTGCCACACGGGGCGCCACAGCTGCTTCTTCAGTGTGCTGAAGGACGGCGCCTGGCAGGCGGTGGAGCCGGTCTTGAAAGATCCCGAGTCGATCTACAAATAACGACCTATGTCCTCTGACGACACCCTGGCGCGCCTCACGGCCGTCATCGACAGCCGCAAGCCTTCCGCTGGCGGCGACCCCGACAAGAGCTACGTCGCGCGCCTGCTGCACAAGGGGCCGGACGCTTTCCTGAAGAAGATCGGCGAGGAAGCCACCGAGGTGGTGATGGCCGCCAAGGACGCCGACCACGGCGGCCCGCGCGAGAAGATCGTCGCCGAGATGGCCGACCTGTGGTTCCACGGCATGGTGGCGCTGGCGCATTACGGCCTGTCCGCCGCCGACGTGGTGGCGGAACTGGCGCGCCGCGAGGGACTCTCAGGCATAGAAGAAAAAGCGCTGCGCAAGGTGCGCGAGCGCGAGGCTGAATGAACCGCACTGAAAGGAGCTGGCTCATGCGCAACAACGACATCATTGACGTGGAACCCATCAACGGCCGCGGCACCGCGGGTGGCGGCCGGGCCGCCGATTCGTTCAAGACCTGGGGCTGGGTCAGCTACGTCCTGCACCTGATCGTGGCCGTGGCCGCCGTGGTGCCCGGCGCGCAGGTCAGCATCGCGCTGCTCATCATCGCGCTGGTGATGGACCTGGTGAAGAAGGACGACGCCGCCGGCACCTGGCAGGAGAGCCATTTCAAGTGGCGCATCCGCTCGGTGCTGTGGGCCGGCGTGCTGTACCTGGTCACCTTTCCGTTCTTCCTGCTGGGCCTGTTCCTGTTCAACCCGGCCTGGATCGTCATTTCGATCTGGTTCCTCTACCGCATCGTCAAGGGCATGGTGCGCATGAACGCCGGCCGCGCGGTGATCGCGTAAACCTTTCCCTCGGGCCGCGTCGGCGGCCCTGTCCCCTCGCTCGCCGGCGGCCACGGTTCACAAGGGCCGCCGGCGACGCTTCAAGCACCGAACAAGAACATGGCAAAGAATGGCAATGGCCGCCCTGCGGCCCACAAGACCGTGAACCTGGCCCTGCAGGGCGGTGGCTCGCACGGCGCCTTCACCTGGGGCGTGCTCGACGCGCTGCTGGAAGACGGGCGCGTGCGCTTCGAGGCCGCCAGCGGCACCAGCGCCGGCGCCATGAACGCCGTGGTGCTGGCGCACGCGCTGGCGCGTGCCCGCGCCGACGGCCAGCGCGGCCAGGACGTGAACGAGGCCGCGCGCGCGGCGCTGTCGCGCTTTTGGGACGGCGTGGGCGTGATGGGCGCCTTCACCAGCGGCCTGCCGCTGGCCGCGACGCAGGCCATGGGCTCGTGGTTCGCGCAATGGTTTTCGCCCTACCAGGCCAACCCCTTTGGGCTCAACCCGTTGCGCGACCTGCTCAAGCGCGAGGTTGATTTCGAGCTGCTGGCGCGCCCGCCGCGCACGCGGAGCATGAAGGTCTTCGTGGCCGCCACCAACGTGCGCACCGGGCGTGGTGAAATTTTCAGCGGCAAACGCCTGTCGGTTGACGCGGTGATGGCCTCGGCCTGCCTGCCCACCCTGTTCCAGGCGGTGCAGGTGGAGGGCGAGTACTACTGGGACGGCGGCTATTCGGGCAACCCCGCCATTTACCCGCTGATCTACGAGACCAAGAGCGCCGACGTGATTCTGGTGCAGATCAACCCCATCGAATCGAGCCACACCCCCGGCGCCAGCGCGGCCGACATCATGGAGCGCGTGAACGAGATCACCTTCAACGCGCCGCTGCTGGCCGAGATGCGCGCCATGGCCTTCGTCTCGCGCCTGCTGGCCGAAGGCCGGCTGGACCCCGAGCGCTACAAGAACGTGCTGCTGCACCGCGTGGACGGCGGCGCGGCGCTGGCCGAGCACGGCGCGGCCAGCAAGGCGCGCGCCGACATGGCCTTTCTGCGCCGCCTGTTCGAGCTGGGGCGCGGTGCCGGGCAGTACTGGCTGGCGCAGCATTACGACGACATCGGCGTGTGCTCCAGTGTCGAGGAAGTCCGCCATACTCGGGGCTGACCCCCTTCACCCAAGCTTTGCCGCATGACCACCCACCCACAAGACCCGGCCTGCATCTTCTGCAAGATCGTTGCCGGACAGATTCCGTCGAAAAAGGTGTACGAGGACGATGAGCTGTACGCCTTCCACGACATCAACCCCTGGGCGCCGGTGCACTTTCTCATCGTGCCCAAGGCCCACATCGTCTCGATGGCGCACGTGGGCCCCGAGCACCAGGCGCTGCTGGGCCGCATCATGGCGCTGGCGCCCAAGCTGGCGCTGGAGCAGGGCTGCAACCCTTACCCCGATGGCGGCTTCCGCATCGTGGTGAACACCGGCACCGAAGGCGGGCAGGAAGTGCACCACCTGCATGTGCACGTGATGGGCGGCCCGCGCCCCTGGCTCAGGGGCTGATGCCCCCACGGAGGCCGCAGGGTGGAACCCGCCGCGGCCCCCGACGTCTAAAATGGTTTCAATGGCGCGATATTTGTGAAGCGCCCAAGGAGAGTTGACATGGGAACGTTTTCCATCTGGCACTGGCTGATCGTTCTGCTGATCGTGGTCATGATCTTCGGCACCAAGAAACTCAAGAACATCGGCTCCGACCTGGGCGGCGCCGTCAAGGGCTTCAAGGACGGCATGAAGGACGGCGCCGCCGAGGCCGATGCCAACCAGCCGCCCGCCGGCCAGGTGACCAACGCCGCCGCGGCCAAGGAAACCATCGACGTGCAGGCCAAGGAAAAATCCTGACGCACCCTCGATTCGGTCTGCGGCCGAATCGAGCAGTTGCCGCGCGAGCGCGGTGCCGCTGCGGGTTAGAGATTCCCATCCATGCTTGACCTTGGCATTTCCAAGATGGCGCTGATCGGCGCCGTGGCGCTGATCGTCATCGGCCCCGAGAAGCTGCCGCGCGTGGCCCGCACGGTGGGCACGCTGCTGGGCAAGGCGCAGCGCTACGTGTCCGACGTCAAGGCCGAGGTCAACCGCGCCATGGACCTGGACGAACTCAAGAAGATGAAGGAATCGGTGGAAGAAGCCGGCCGCGAGGTTGAAAAAGGCATCTACTCCACCAAGGCCGACTTCGAGAAGGACTGGTCCGACGTCACCGCGGGCCTGGAAGGCGCGGGCAGCAGCAGCGACGGCAGCACCACGCCCTCCACCTGGGAGCCGCCGCCGCCCGAATACCGCCGCCCCAACAAGAACTGGCGCCTCAAGCGCGGCGCCACGCCGCAGTGGTACAAGGCGCGCCACGGCGTGCGCCGGCAGGTGCAGTCGGGTGCGGCACGGGTGGCCCGCTATCGCCCGAAGCCCAAATGACGACATGACCCCGGCCCGCGGCCCTCGGTGACGGCACCTCGGGCTCGGGCAGCGCAAGTCATTCCGTCATCGAGGCCGCGCCAAAGGCCAAGTCATCTTGTCATCGCCACACAGGCGACAATCGCTGTTCCATGACCGATCCCAAGCCCAAGACCGACCCCGAAGACGAACTGGCCGGCACCGAGCAGCCCTTCGTCACGCACCTCATGGAGCTGCGCGATCGGCTGATCCGCTCCGTCGTGGCCATCGGCGTGGTGGCGGTGGTGCTGGCGATCTACCCGGGCGCGAACTCGCTGTACGACCTGCTGGCCGCGCCGCTGGTGGCGCACCTGCCCAAGGGGGCGACGGTGATCGCCACCTCGGTCATCTCGCCCTTCATGGTGCCGATCAAGGTGCTGCTGATGGCCGCCTTCCTGATCGCGCTGCCGGTGGTGCTGTACCAGGTGTGGGCCTTCGTGGCGCCGGGGCTGTATTCGCACGAGAAGAAGCTGGTGCTGCCGCTGGTGGTGTCCAGCACCATCCTGTTCTTCGTCGGCGTGGCGTTCAGCTATTACTTCGTGTTCGGCACGGTGTTCTCGACCATCCAGAAGTTCGCGCCGCAAAGCGTGACGGCGGCGCCGGACATCGAGGCCTATCTCAGCTTCGTGCTGACCATGTTCCTGGCCTTCGGCATGGCGTTCGAGGTGCCGATCGCCGTGGTGGTGCTGGCGCGCCTGGGCGTGGTGAGCATCGAGCAGCTCAAGAGCTTCCGCGGCTACTTCATCGTGCTGGCCTTCGTCATCGCCGCCATCGTCACGCCGCCCGACGTGGTGTCGCAGCTGGCGCTGGCGATTCCCATGTGCCTGCTGTACGAGGTGGGCATCTGGGCGGCGCGGCTGTTCATCAAGCACACCAAGCGGCCCGAGGACGAGGCCGAACCGGCCGCCAAGACCTGAGCGCCGGCAGCGCGGGCGTTTCAGCGCCCGGATGAAAATATAAGGAAGTATGTGCCTCTAGCGCCCTGTTGACGGGCGCTGGCGGCCGGCATGGTGGGGGGTATATGTGCCCTCTGTGCCCTCTGCGCGGGCCGAGCGCCTCATGCCGTGTCGCGGTTCAAGCGATGACCAATGACCGCGGCTGGCGCCGCATGACAAACGGCAAATGTCTTCTTTGTCATTGAAGCGCAGCGAAGTCATTGGTCATTCGTCATCCTTGAAAGCAAGTACGTATCAGCGCGGCATGCGCTGCCCGCGCTGCGGCTGCGGGCGCTGCGCCGGCGTCACGCTGACCTGCACCGTGTCGCCGCGCCGCTGCAGCGTGAAGGGCGCGGGCTGGCCGGGCGTGAGCGCGGCGATGCGCGTGAGCAGCTCCGACACCGTGCGCACCGGCTGGCCGTCCACCTGCGTGATCACGTCGCCGGGGCGCATGCCGGCGGCGGCGGCCGGGCCGGTGTTCAGCACGCCGGTCACGATCACGCCCTGCGCGGTCTGGATGCCGAAGGTCTGCGCCAGTTCGGGCGTCAGCTCGTTCGGCTCCACGCCGATCCAGCCGCGCACCACGCGGCCGTTCTTCACGATGCTTTCCATCACGTGCTTGGCGGTGCTGACGGGAATGGCGAAGCCGATGCCCATGCTGCCGCCCGAGCGCGAGTAGATGGCGGTGTTGATGCCCATCAGGTTGCCGTTGATGTCGGTCAGCGCGCCGCCCGAGTTGCCGGGGTTGATGGCGGCGTCGGTCTGGATGAAGTTCTCGAAGGTGTTGATGCCCAGCTGGTTGCGCCCCAGCGCGCTGACGATGCCGCTGGTCACCGTCTGGCCGACACCGAAGGGGTTGCCGATGGCCAGCACCTGGTCGCCCACCTGCAGCGCGTCGGAATTGCCCAGCGTCATCACCGGCAGCTTGTCGAGCGTGAGCTTGAGCACCGCCAGGTCGCTCTCGGGGTCGGTGCCGATCACCTGCGCGGTGGTGCGGCGCGCGTCCTGCAGCACCACCTCGATGGCGTCGGCGCCCTCGACCACGTGGTTGTTGGTCAGCACGTAGCCGTCGGGGCTGACGATGACGCCCGAGCCCAGGCCGGTCTGCTGTTGCTGCATGTCGCTGCGGTCGCCGAAGAAGAAGCGGAACCACGGGTCGTTGGCCAGCGGGTGGCTGGCGCTGGTGTTGATGCTGACCACCGCCGGCGCGGCCTTGCGCACGGCGCCGCTCAGGCTGCCGGGCGCGGCCTGCGGGGCAGGGGCGGGCGCCTCCAGGATCGAGATGGTGCCGGTGCTGCCGGGCACCGGGCCGCCGCGCTGCAGCCACTCGGGTTTCAGCGTGCCGACCACGAAGTAGGCGGCCAGCAGCACGGTGACGGCTTGGGCAAAGACGAGCCAGAGGCGTTTCATGGGGGATCCAGAAGTCGGGCGGCGCGGCGCTTTCGGGGGCGAAGGCGCTCTGCGCGCGCAGGGCCGAAATTGTAGGCCGCGGGGCGCGATTTCAAGCCGTGCGGCACCCGCGCGCGGCGTGAGGGTATCGGTGTGTTGTGGGAGCGGGGGGGGCCCCCGAGGGGGGCAAGCGTATTGGGGGGGCGGAAAAACGGGGCCCCCCCCAACCACAAAGGGGGGGGGGGGGGGGGGAGGTCCTGGCAGAGGTCGTCGGCGTCGAAGTCGAGGAGGACGGCGGCGTGGTGGAGGGCGGCGAGTTGGGGTTGGCCGACGCCGGCCAGGACCAGGTGACGGCCTTCCTCGCGGAGGTGCAGCATCAGGGCCCGCAGTTCGAGGGCGCTGCGTTCGCCCATCGCGCCGAGGTTGGCCAGGTCGAGGACGACGACGCGGACGTGCTCGTCGAGGCCGGCGGCCCAGGTGGCGAGGTCGGGCAGGCGGAAGCGGCGGCCGTTGGCCGGTGGCTCGGCGTGGTAGATGGCGACGATTGCCGCACCGTCGTGGTTGCCGACGCGCAGTTCGACGGCGGCGATCGGTTTGAGCAGGTCCTGCAGGGTCAAGAAGGCCAGGAACAGCACGGCGGGCACCATCGACCAAGCTTGCACGTGGTCGAAAGCCAGCGTGCCGAGGCCAGCGCCCAGCGCGAAGCTGCCGAGGATGCTGGCCAGCAGCAAGGAACGCCACAGGCTCTGGTTGGCGCGTTGCGGCAGGAGGCGGCGGCCGTGGCCGAGGCTGGCGAAGGCGAGCTTGCTCAGCTCGAGGCCGAGGTCGGTGACGACGCCGGTGACGTGGGTGGTGCGCACGACACCGCCGCTGATGCGGGTGATGGTGGCGTTCTGCAGGCCCATCGCGAACGCGGGCACGAAGGTCAGCCAGATGCGGGCGTCGGCGGGCGTGAGTCGGTCGGTGGCCTGCCAGTCGACGAGCAGCGCGAAGGCGGCGAGCAGCAGGGCCTCGAGCAGCATCGGTAGTACGTAGATCGACTGCAGGCGGCGGATGCGCCCGAACTCGAGCAACGCCCCGGAGGCGATGGCTCCGGCCAGGAACATGCCGAGCAAGCCCAACAGGTAGCCCGACGTGCTCCAGCGCAGTTCGGCGACCTCGACGCCGAGTTCGGAGACGATGCCGGTCAGGTGCGAGGTGACCTGGCCGCAGGTCAGGATCGTCAGCGCGTTCGTGTAGCCAGCGATCCAGGTCAGCGAGATGGCCAGCCGGGCCTGTTGTTGGAACGAATGGGCCTGGTTGTGGAACATGGCGCGCCGGACGGCACCAGCAGGCTAGCCGGCCGCGGGTGGCGGCGAAACGGTGGCGTGCGCTGCCGGCGTGCCGCTGCCGGCGGCCAGCCGACTACGGACCTCGCGCGCCAGTTCGACCAGCGAGCGCGGCGCACAGCCTTCGGCCTTGTTGTTGGCGACGACCAGGACCTCCTTGCCGAGCGGCACGGCGGCGACGACCAGCTCGGCGATCGCGCTGCGGCTGTGCGGATCGGGTGCGGCGAGCTGGTCGAACGGGTCGA
>JRYL01000846.1_pt1 | contig 32018 bp, 29 predicted proteins | sample 235391 | NCBI WGS metagenome assembly JRYL01 (sample SAMN03074223, study PRJNA261481) | activated sludge metagenome | biome: Wastewater Treatment Plant; feature: Wastewater; material: Activated sludge; isolation source: activated biomass of a wastewater treatment plant treating wastewater from... ...
TTGGAATATAACTGACTGGCTGTTAAATTATTTTGATTTAATTTTAATTGACGGATTAAAAAAAGTATTAAATTTGAACTCCACTGCTAAAATAAATCCAAATGAAAACGATACTCTTGAGTCTGCTGGTATTTTTCGGATTCCAGTTTTCAAATGCACAAATCCTTAAAAATGTCGGCAATCGGGTAAAAAGAACCGCAGAAAACCGGATCGAAAATGAAGCTTCAAAAAAGACCAATGAAGCATTGGATGAAGTCTTTGACGGCAAAAAAGATAAGTCCCAAAAAGATAAACCCCAGAAAGACAAATCAAAAAAGAAAGAGAAATCATCAAAAAATCAGGAATCTGAGAATCGCCAGACTTCGGGTCAGACCGAGCAGTCTCCAAACCGATCCGTCAATAAAAGTTCGGACTTTGAACCGGGCAATCAGGTTCTGGTATTTGAAGATTTTGGAAGAGACGCGATGAATGATTTTCCGGTCAACTGGAATACCAATGCTTCGGGAAAAACAGTCAGCATTTCGGGTTCGTCCGCAAAATGGCTTGAACTGACCACTCAGGGAAGTTTTATTCTGGAAACCGTTAAAAATCTGCCCGAAAATTTCACACTTGAATTTGATTTGTATGTGACACCGGGTTATACCTATTATGATGCGCCGCTTGTGATTGTGCTCGGAAATCTGAAAAGTCAGAAGGAATTTTATATCTGGGGTCAGTATCAGGAAAATCGCGGAAAAGAAAAAAGAGACGGTCTGCTGCTGACGCTTCATCCGGAAAATGCGGGCAACAGAGGAATCGGTTTCAGTACCTATGAAATCTGGGAAAACGGTTCAAAAGGCGCAACCGGAAAAGAAGACAATTTGCATTCGTTTACTGTGAAAAACAATATGGTCAAAGTCCAGATCTGGCGACAGAATCAAAGACTGAGAATGTATGTGGGCGGCGAAAAGATTTTTGATATCCCGAGAGCATTTGACAACGGTAAAAAACTGAACAGTTTTGTGTTGAGCCGCTATGAATCAAAGGTTGACGACAAATTTTATGTTTCAAACATCCGTCTGGCAACCAGCGGCGAGGATCTGCGATCAAAACTGTTGAAAGAAGGCAGATATTCGACCAATGCCATATTGTTCAATACCGCATCTTCGGAACTCAAACCCGAATCCAAAACCGTGATTCAGGAAATTGCAGATGTGCTGAAGGTTAACCCGGGCGTCAGACTGAAAATTATCGGTCATACCGATTCGGACGGCGATGATGCAAAGAATCTGAAACTTTCAAAAGACAGAGCAGAATCAGTGAAAAATTCGCTGGTCAATGATTACGGAATTTCGGCTTCGCGGCTTGAAACCGACGGAAAGGGTGGAACAGAACCGGTTGCCGACAATTCTACTGCCGATGGCAAAGCCCAAAACCGAAGGGTTGAATTTTTGAAATTGTAAGCTTCACCGACCTAAAGGAAGCTTTATTTATAATTCTTCATCTAAAGGATGCCTCCAAAAAGGGGGCATTATTTTTTGTATCTTTAAAATCCCTTATCCAAAAAACGATCATGAAGAGCCAACCCTTTCTTTTCCCATTGAGCGGGCTGATCAGCGGTATATTGTTTTCCGAATCTTTCAGAATGTCGGGAAATCCGAATCTGAAATATTTGATTGCAATCGTTTTTTTGGGTGTAATGATTTTACTGCTGAGAAAAAAGGCGGTCTTTTCATCAATCGTTTTGATCGTATTTGGGATTTATGGTTTTTTNNTACAACCGGTGGAAACCGCTTCCGTCTAATTTTGTTGAGAATGAAACAGTTGTCAGTCTGAAAATCAATGAAATCTTCAGATCTTCCGAAAAATTCAGAAAGTACAGTGCAGAAATTCTGAGCATAGATTCGGTTCAACCCAAAGACGTATCGGTTTTGCTCTATTGGACCAAACAAAATCCGGAACTGTTTGCTGGTGAAGAAATCAGGATCAAAACCAAACTGCTGAATGTTCAAAAGCCGCTGAATCCATACGGTTTTGATTATTCAAAATATCTGGAAAGAAAAGGAATTCATTATACGATTTTTCACAATGATGATTTTGAAAAATTAAAAAATGCATCAGGTTTTTATTATCAGACTTCTGTTTTCAAAAGAAAAATTCACAGTCAGATGATCGAAAACGGATACAGCAAGGCGGCTGCCGATCTGGTCGGTGCGATGCTGCTCGGCGACCGTACCGAAATGGATCCCGAGATTGAAGATGATTTCAGAAGGACTGGCGTGGTGCATCTGCTTGCAATTTCGGGTTTGCATGTGATGATGGTTTTCAGCATCATCATGATTTTGCTCTATCCTTTGGTTCAATTAAAAAACGGGAAAAACATCAGAATTCTGATCAGTCTGATACTGATTTGGGCATTTGTCGCATTTGTGGATTTCAGACCGCCGGTCTTTCGTTCGGGTCTGATGATTTCGATTTATTACATCACTGTCCTGCTCAAACGAAAACCGAATATCTATCACACACTGATGGTTTCTGCTCTGATTCTGCTTTTGTACAATCCGAATTTTCTTTTTGATCCGGGTTTTCTGCTGAGTTATTCTGCTGTATTTTTTATTGTTTATTTCAATCCGATTTATCGAAAACTATTCAAACCAAAAAATCAGATTTCAAAAAGGATCATTGATTTCACCGGAACCACGGTTTCGGCTCAGATGGGAACTCTGCCGTTTTCGGTATTTTTCTTTCATCAGACGTCGGGTTTGTTTTTGGCCGGAAATGCGGTGATGATTGCAGCATCTTATCTGATGGTGAGCGGCGGAATGCTGACCGTTTTTCTGACTTCATTTGGAATTGATTTCGGTTTGTGGCAAAAACTTTTTGACGGATTTATCAATCTCTGTTATTCGTATGTCCACTGGCTTTCCCAATTTGACGGGCTCGTTTTTGACCGTTTGAATCTGACAATTTTTGAACTTTTGATATTGATTGTCGGAATACTGATGGTAAGACAATTGTTTTTCGGCCCGAAACCAAAATATCTTTTTGTGTTCCTTTCTTTGATTTTTGTTTTTGAAGTTCAGCGGATTTACAGATCAAATCAGCTGATGAAAAAAGAAGAAATCATCGTCTTTCATCAAAACAGAAATACGGTGATCGGTGTCAGAAAAGGTCTTTTTATGGATGTGTTTATCGCGGATCGGAATGATTCGGTTCAAATTAAAAAATACATCATCAAACCTTATGAAATTTATGAAAAGATAAAAAATACAAGACTGCTTGATTTGAATTCTGAAGCCGAAGGAAATTACAGAAAGACAAAAGATCTGATCGAACTCGGCGACAAAAGACTGATTTTTTATAATCCCGAAATTGATTCTATTATTCGTGAAAATGATTTTGTACTGATCAGAAATAATTCAAAACCTGATTCAATCCGACAAAAAATTCTGCTGATTACAGACGGCAGCAATTATCCGAATCATTCGGACAGAATTGATTATCCCAAAATTTGGAACACCCGAAAAGAAGGCGCTTTGATGATTGATTAATTTTCTTTGTTCAGATTTTCAAAGAATTTTTCTTTGGGCATATAGCCGAGCAGCAGTTTTTCAAGTCTTCCGTTGCTGTTCATGATCGCGTAAGCCGGATAGGACAGATTTCCTCTCAGTGAAAAATAAGCAAACGAATTCACGCCTTTGAATTTTCCGCCGCCTTTTGCTTTGACGAATTTGTAGGATTTTCCTCTGAATTTCACATCGCTTTTTGATTCGGCATCAAATTTAACCGCAATAAAATTCTGGTTCATATAACTGATGACTTCAGGATCCTGAAAAGTCGTACGGTCCATGGTTTTGCACCAGCCGCACCAGTCTGTATAAAAATCGATGAACAGCGGTTTGTTCGGCGTCTTCTTCATTTCGGTTTCTGCCTGTTCAAGCGTTTTCCATTCGATTTCCTGCCCATAAAGCCCAAAACCGATAAACATTAAAAATCCGACTGCTATAATTTTTTTCATTTGATCAAATCTGAATTACAAAATTAAACAATTTCAATCATCAAACCTTATTTGATTCCGTGCATCAGTTTTTTGAGCGTATTGCTGAGCAGCAGCGCAATGATACCAATGATAAACGGAATGACCGTAAATATCAGAAAGAAGGTTGAAATATTGTACTGTTCGGTGATGTGGTCGATCTGCTGACCGAGCACACCCGATGTTTTGTTTCCGATGGCAAGCGCCAGATACCAGACACCAAACATAAATGCGGTCATCCGCGGCGGCACCAGTTTGCTGACATACGACAGACCGACTGGCTGTACACAGAGCTCGCCCATGGTGTGAAACAGATAGGCAAATACCAGCCAGATCAGACTGACCGAAGCCGTTTTTGCACCCTGCGGAATGTCTTTTGCGCCAAATGCGAGAAATGCAAAACCAATTCCCAAAAAGAAAAGTCCGATTGCATATTTTCCTGCAAGCGAAGGATTGAATCTGCTCTCCCACCATTTTGAGAAAATCGGTGCGAGTGCGATGATGAACAGAGAATTCAAAATCAAAAACCAGGTCGCCGGAATTTCGAGTTCGTTGTCTTTTTTCCGAATCACTTTTGCTTCGATGCTTTCTTTGATTCCGCCAGCTTTTGCTTCATCGATCAATTTGAAATTATTTCCTTTTTTGTCCAAATCGATGATGTGAACCGGCTGCTCTGCCTGAAAATCTTCCAAAGCACGAATCACTGCGGTTTCCTCTTTGATCACCGCTTCTTCATCGGGAACATTCAAAGCATTCAGTGCCAGAGTGGTTTTAACTTCGTTTCCGTCTTTGTCGATTTTTGTAATCTCATAAGCCGGATAAGATACTTCGTACGAATAGGTATTGAAATTGGCGTAAATCTTCCAGATGATCAGTCCCCAGATGATTAAGAAACTGAATCCGAGTACAAGATTTGACGCCAGATAATTTTTGTAAGTCTGTTTGAACAGCAGAAAAAGCACATACGAAATGATGGCCACCGGAACGACAGTGATGATGATGTCGATAATTCCGAATGCCATTGCATAATTTCCGGACAACACCCGACTGGTATAGTCTTTTGCGAAAATGCTCATCGAACCGCCCGCCTGTTCAAATGCAGCCCAGAAAAAGATGATCAGCGAAGCAATCATCATCACAGCCAGCATTCTGTCCCTGACGATCCGGCTGAATCTGACCACTCTTGAAATCAGCAGAAAAACAAACAGCAGCAGAGCGACCGTAATCGTCGGACCTGACAAATCTGTATCACCAAATTTGAGCAGATTGATATTTGCAATTTTTGAAAGCGGATCATTGATCACCCAGGTCAGNNATTACGATTTTGTCAATCAGTGTAAACGGATTCGGTTTTTCCTCATCGTGTTCTTTTGTTGATTTTAATGTTTCAACATCGGTTTCACCTTCGGATTTTTCTTCCAATTGTTTTTTCGGTGCCAGACCCACATCACCAAAAATGCCGTGTGCAAGCCAAAACTGCAGCAGACCGAGCAGCATAAAAATTCCGGCCAGTCCAAATCCCCAGCTCCATCCGACGGTTTCGCCCAAATAACCGCAAAGCATGATGCCCAGGAAGGCTCCGGCATTCACACCCATATAAAAAATGGTGTAGGCGCCGTCTTTTTTCTCGGGATGATCTTTGTAAAGGATTGAAATAAACGAAGTCATATTCGGTTTGAAAAATCCGGTTCCGATCACCAGCAGAAACAATCCGAGATACAAAAAGAATTTGTTTGATTCGATCGCCATACTTGCATGACCGAGCGTCATAATCAGTGCGCCGATGATGATCGCCTTCCGATAACCGAGATAACGATCGGCCAGCTGTCCGCCGATGATGGGTGTCAGATAAAGCAGTGCGAGATAGGTTCCGTACAGCGCCAAAGCATTTTCTCTCGGCCAGTCCCAGCCGCCGATTCCGAGTGCGCTGACCAGGAAAAGCACAAGCAGGGCACGCATTCCGTAGAATGAGAAACGTTCCCACATTTCAGTAAAAAATAATATAAACAAACCTGACGGATGACCCAGTACCTGGGATTCGAAAAAATGATTTTCGTGTGACTGCTTTGACATTTTTCAAAAATTAAACGGGCAAATTAATGAAAATGAACAATTGTACAAAGCGCTTTGAGTGATTTTGGGAAAAATGATTTGCCAGAATCTCTGATCCGTTTACAGCAGAAATGCAAAAACACAAACGATCAGCGCTGTGATTGCGGTATAAAACAGACCGAAAATCACCAGATAGCCGAGCGATTTATGTGCTTTTGAAAAGCTGCCCGGAAGTTTTTTTGCCATTTTGTATTTTCGGCTCGAAATGATTACCATCGCAATCCAAAGCAGATAAGTCAGAATTGCACCTCCAATATGCAATCTGAGAATCAGTTTGAAAAAATTTGTGTCGGTATAAATGCTTTCTTTGATCAGACTGCCCGAACCGCCCGAAATTCTGATATAAACCTCAAACAGAAGTACGGCAACTATACAAATCCAGAAAATTGTCTTTTGAATCCGAATGTGTTTTTTGTATTTCCCCTTTCTGATCAGAGAAACCGCATACATTGCTGCAATCGGCGCCAGGATTGCAATTGAGAGCATTGTTGTGATGACAAAAGAATTCAGATCCATAAAACATTTAAATGAATGAACGAATATACGATTTAGGATTTATTTTGAAATCATGAGCGACAAACCTTGTTTTGTTAATTTTTTATTTCTTCAGCCGAACAAGCAGAACTGTTGAAGATTTTGCTGAATGCAGTATCAGAATTCGAGGTCAACTTAATTCTGTTTGGGTTTTAAAATTTTGAATACCATTTATTAAATTGAAAATATTCGAGTATAGACGAAAATTTATTTAAATTTAGAGAAAATTCGAGTAAAGAAGAAAAAATTGTATATTTGAGTAAATTTTCGAGTGTGGAAGAAAAAATTTATGAAATAAGAAAATACAATTATTGGGATGGAGATCTTCCCAACACCGGATTTGTGCGTGAACTTTACACCCGAAAAATCTCACAGTATCTTGGAAATCGATTGGTCAAAGTGTTGACCGGACAGAGAAGAACCGGTAAAAGCTATGTGCTCAGACAGCTGATGGAAGAACTGCTGGCACAGGGAAAATCGCCAAAAAACATATTCTATATCAACAAAGAATTTCTTGAATTTGATTTTCTGAAAGATTATCATCAGCTCAATGATTTGTACAATGAATACAAAAAACAGATCCAACCAGAAGGAAAAGTTTATCTGTTTATCGATGAAATCCAGAGTATTTCAGAATGGGAAAGATTTGTCAATTCAAAATCTCAGGATTTTTCTGACGAATGCGAAGTTTTCATCACAGGTTCCAATTCAAAACTGCTTTCGGGTGAACTGGTGAGTCTGCTGTCGGGCCGTTATGTACAGTTTGAAATCATGCCGTTCAGTTATACAGAATTTTTAAAAATCAATAAAAATCAAAATTCAAAAAAGCAGTTTGTCAAATATATGCAGACCGGCGGTTTGCCTGAACTGATATGGCTTCCAAACGATGAAACAAAACGGCATTATGTTTCGTCGGTAGTCGATACAGTGCTGCTCAGAGACATCATACAGCGTTATCAGATAAAAAATCCGGAGCTGCTCAGAGAACTTTTTGTTTATCTGGTCAACAACGCCTCAAATCTGGTGTCGATCAACAATATCGTCAAATTTTACAAAGGAAAAAGCCGTCGGACGACTTATGACACCATCGCAAATTATATCTCATTTATAGAGGAAACCTATATGATGCATCGTGCGGAACGTTATGATTTGCGCGGAAAAGAAACCATAGGCGGGGTCTATAAATTTTATGCAAATGATGCGGCATACAAAAATTATCTGTTTGGCGGATTTGGTTACGGATTTGGCTATCAGCTTGAGAATCTGGTTTATCTGATGCTCCGCAGAAACGGTTTTGAGGTTTATGTCGGAAATATAATGGACAAAGAAATCGATTTTGTTGCGGTCAGATCGGGGCAGACAATCTATATACAAACCGCTTACAGTCTGACAGATACAGAAACTTCGGTTCGTGAATACGGACCGCTGAAAATGGTTGCCGACAATTATCCGAAACTGGTGGTGACTATGGATGATCTGGATGCGGGCGACAATGAAGGAATCAAACATCTGCGTGCATGGGAGCTGGAAGAATATCTTGACCGCTTGAATTTTTAAAAATGAAAGAACTAAATTTGTCTTTCAGTTTTTTGAAAGCGCAAAATAATTACAGGATTTACCGAAAACGCTTTGATTTATTGAAACTCAATTAATCCATTAGACAAAGTATTGCCGATGGCCGTAATCAGACCGATCAGAAAAACTGCGGCAGCAAGATAGAGCAGCTTTTGTTTGAACCCGATGCATCTGCCCAGAAAATAAAGATCTGTGATGATCTCATCATAAGTATTTCTACCGGTTTCCATTATCCTGCCAAATTCCCGTTTGAATTCTTCAAGCGTAAAATTTGAAAAATTCTGTGCATAGAGCGTTCCCTTGTAACCGCTTTTTTTGTAGGCAGAACCAAAATAACGGCAGGGCAGCATGCTGATCAGTGCAAATATCATCGAGATCATGCTGCAGATGACGAGTATCCTGACGCTGGTCTCCAGATCCGATATCCTGTTGTCGGGTGCGATAAACAAAAGACCGAGCAGCAATGAGGTGATGATCGAATTGATGGTCAGTACGATCCTTGCTTTGTTGTCCACCATTTTCAGCAGATTGTAATGATTCCTGGATACCGTCCTGAACAGTGTCTGAACTGCACGCGAATCATACCGGCTCATTTTTTCATTGATTTTTTCAATGTTTGAAGATTCGGGTAAATTGTTTTCCATGGTTTCGGTTTTTAGTAATCACAAAGCGTTTTTATTTCAGAAATCACCTTTGCCTTTTTCAGGATCGGAAAGCCCAGCCGGTCCATCACTTCGGGGTTGTCATACAGCTCCTTTGTGAGTATGACATTGTTTTCGATCAGCTGCTTTTTTTCCTGTTTTGTAAGATGGAGCAGTGTGGTGACCGGATAGAGCGAATAATGATCCACATTTTGTTTGATACCGTTGTTTTCAGGATAGTCCCAGCTCAGCAGTCTGAGCCCGACGCATTTGGCATAATCTATAGAATCAGATGAAAATCGGGTGTTGGTGACCAGCCAACCCTGACTGAGCCGGGAATCCCTTTGGGCTTCACTATCCCATTTGGCTTTGATATCCAGAAATCTCGAATGGATGTACAGCGGCGTTTTGATATTGATGACCGCCTTTGGGTCTGACCTGAATTTGCATTCCACGGTATAGGCCATTCCGTCTTTTTCAGCCAGCACATCCACCTCATGGCTGACGCAGTTTCCCTGAATGATTTCTCCCACAGCCGTTTTGTAACCTCTGTGCTGAAGCAGTGCCGAAATCAGTCTTTCAAACGGATAGCCGGTTGGGCCCAGATCAAAAATCGCCCTTTTCAGACTGTATTTTGAAGCCGAAACCCGGTTGTATTTTCTTAATTGGGAATGCGCTTTTTTGTAAATTGTTTTTGATGAAATCCCGTCGTGCAGTATCGGATTTACCGCTTTGATGATTTTTTCAATCTCTTCTTCGGTTGCCTGGCTGCGTCTGAGCGAGTTTTTCAGCTTTTCAACATCAAATTCTTCGGTTTCTCCGTTGAATTTCTTTACGATTATCTTTTTGTATTCCATTTGATTAAGTTTTAATTAAAACCTGAGTATTTCGGTCATCAGTCCGAATTGAATAAAATCAATACGGCGGTCAAAATAAATGTTGTAATAATCGGCTCCGTGATAAAATCTGACAAAAAAGCCGATGTCTTCCAGAAAATTCGGATGATAATAAAGGGTCAGCATACCGTTAAACCTTTTGAAGTCAAAAGTATCCCAGTCATTGATCGAATCGAGCATCCAAAAAGTTTCTGCTTTGACTGAGAAATTTGATTTTCTGTTTTCGGCACCAAAGCTGAGCGGGAGTTTGTAGACGATAAATGAATTGTGCCATCTGAAACCGCTGTATCTGCCCCTCAGCGTGCTGTTCATCCAGTATCTGGGATGGATTTCAAAAGAGCTTTTGAAGAATTTCACCGCATTCTTGCGATAACCGTAGGAAGTCCTTATCAGGCCGAGTTCAATGAAATTTGTTGAAAAATCACCGGTCTTCAGATTGATTCGTGGCTCACCGTCTTCAGATTCGGCATAGAAGCTACCGTCCTGACCGTTTGAATGATGCGCCAGTCTTGCAAAGAATGTGGTGTGACGCGAAGAAAGGGGAGAGCCGTTCAGATAATAAATAGACAGCTGCGGTATATAGCTCGGCGTCCTGACCGGAAAAGAGTGTTCGTCATACATCCTGATCATCACCTGGGGTGTGAGTACTGCCATGATCCTTGAATCCTCTCTTTTTCGGATTACAAAGTTCGGATTGATGTTGGCCTCAAAAATCAAAGGTTCCAGATTTCCGATATCGCCCGGAAGACTGATGTAGCTATCGCTCTGATTGACCTGAGCCACCTTTGAAAGAGAAAGACGCGGTATGCTGTCGTTTGTCGGCTGAGAAAAAAGTTCGACAGACAATAACATCAGTGCTGCAGACAGTATTCCGTATTTTATTTTCACAGATATATGATTTTTATATAGATCGTCCGGTCGGTTTCCAGAGGGAAACTCGCTTTTGAAAATCTGGGTTTGTTAGACAGGCCGATCTTTTGATAATTTGAAAAACCGATACCCTCTTTTGGCAGTATCAGTCCTTTGTCGATCTTTCCGTTTCTGTTTTCGTCATGCAGTATGTTAACTGCATAATCGCCCTTCGGCAGATCTGTAAAAATATAGAAGGCCCGGTTGTTTTCGATTTCAGAAGTGCCGATCCTGTACCAGGATTTGAATTTCTCGTCGGGCAGGCTGCCGTCTTTGTTGTAAAGTGCAAACTGTACCACTCCGTCCGAATTTCTCAACCCTTCCACCTTGACCGTCAGTGAATAAAGTCGTGGCGTATTTGACTTTCCGAATAAGAGCGGAAAGAACAGCAAAAAAGCAGTCAGCAGTCTGTATTTTTTCATCATTTCAAATTTAGATTTCGCCAAACCACCATTTCGGTTTGTAATTTTCTTTGACCAGTCCGAATCTTTCGATCGAATTTTTTTTGATGTGGCTGATCACTTCTTCTGTTGAATCGGTTATGAATATCAGTTCCATGTCTTCAGGACTGATGCTCCCGTTTTTGGCCATCATGTCGAGATGTTCGATCAGGTCTTTGTGATAGACACTGTCAAAAATGACCACCGGAAAATTCTGAATAATCTTTGTCTGAATCAGTGTGGCAGCTTCAAAAAGTTCGTCAAGCGTACCCATTCCGCCGGGCATTACGATAAAGGCATACGAATATTTGATCAGCAGGAATTTTCTGATAAAGAAATAAGGGATGTCGATCCATTTGTGAAGATAGGGATTCGGTTTCTGCTCAAACGGCAGTATGATGTTGACGCCCACCGACCTGCCTCCTGCGAGATAGGCACCTTTATTGGCTGCTTCCATGATTCCGGGCCCGCCTCCGGTCATCACAGTGAATCCGAGTTTGGCCAGTTCGGCACCGATTGATTCCGCATTTTTGTAATGTTCGGATTCGGGTCCGAAGCGTGCAGAACCGAAGACAGTGATACAGGGTCCTATAAAGTGCATTTCTCTGAATCCCTTTATGAAGTTATACTGCACCCTGAATGTAAAGAACAGTTCTTTGAGTCTTGATCTCGGTCCTTTCAGAAATGAGAATTCGCTTTTTTTCAGATGATAATTGATTTTTGTTTCCATTAATTTACTTTTTTATAACTCCAAACCGCCAAAAGATTCATCACCGCCGCATATACGGCTGTCTTTGTCAGCTGCGGAAGTATGTCGGTAAATCCCGAGCCCTTCAGCATGACCATTCTGACAATTTCAACAAAATATCTGATCGGATTGAAATCGGTAATCCGCTGTGCCCAGACGGGCATGCTTTCAATGGGGGTAAACAGGCCGCTCATCAGGATAAAGATAACCACGAAAAACCATGCGATGAACATGGCCTGCTGCTGGGTTTCCGTAAAATTGGAAATTAAAAGGCCCATGCCGAGAATGACAAGGAGATAAACAGAAGTATAGAGATACAGCAAACCCAGACTGCCGACCATCGGTGTGTTGAATATCAGCTTTGCCAATATCAGACCTATGGTCAGCAAGCCCATTCCTATCACCCAAAAGGGAAACAGTTTTCCTATGATGAATTCGCTCTTTCTGATCGGTGTGACATTGATCTGTTCGAGCGTTCCGATTTCTTTTTCGCGCACAATGTTCATACCCGACAAAAACAGTGTGATCATGGTGACCAGAAGCACCAATATGCCGGGCACCATAAAGGTGTTGTAGTCCAGGTCGGTGTTGTACCAGAAAGAGGGGATGCCCTCTATGACCATCGGCATGATTTCTTTGTCGGCCGGATCCGAATAGCGGCCGATCAGCCCTCTGTTATAATCGAGTATGATTTGGTTGATGTAGCCGCTCTCGACTCCGGCAGCCGCACCGTCTATCGCATTGATGGTGATGCCCAGTCCGGCTGTTTTTTCCTTTCTCAGTTTTTGTTCGAACAGTGGCGGTATTTCGAGGATCACATCGGTTTCTCCCGAAAGCATGGCTGAATTGGCGCTTCCAAAATCCGAAAATTCGGAGACCACGTCAAAATAGGAGGTGGCTTTAAATTTTTCGATCAGTTCGCGCGATACCGTGCTCCGGTCGTTGTCTATGTATGAGAATTTTATGTTTTTGACTTCATAAGTGGCTGCATTTGACAGTATGACCAGCTGGAGTATGGGCAGTATAAAGATGATCGGCAGCATTCCCCTGTTTCTGAAAATCTGCTTGAATTCCTTTTTTATGATAAATCCGATCGTCCTCATCATTCCAAACGGGTTTTATAATTCTTTACACTCAGTATCACAAACAGCAGCGTCATTCCTGCAATGATCAGCGTTTCCTTCCAGACATAGGCGGTACCGACTCCTTTCAGCATGATCCCTTTTACGATGATGATAAACCATTTGGCTGGTATCGCGTGACTGATGATCTGAAGCGGTTCGGGCATGCTTGAAATCGGAAATATAAAGCCGGACAGCAGAATCACAGGCAGCATCAGCCCCATCAGCGATATCATCATCGCGGACTGCTGGGTTTCTGAAATTGTAGAAATCAGAATTCCTAAAGTAAGAGAACAGATGATGAAAAGAATGCTTTCAGCACCCAGCAGAAACAGTGTTCCTTCGACCGGCATCCCAAAAACAAAGATGCTCAGCCAAACGATCACCGCCGCGTTGATGACAGACAGAAATATATAAGGCACTACTTTTCCGATGATGACCTGAACCGAGTTCAAAGGCGATACCAGCAGTATCTCCATTGTGCCCAGTTCCTTTTCACGGGTGATCGATATTGAAGTCATCATGGCCGAAACCAGCATCAGTATGATGGTCATTACGCCGGGAACGAACATGAAAACGCTTTTCAGCTCCTGATTGTAAACCATACGGGTTTCGGGCGTGATTATGTAATTCACCTTCAGGTCTTTGTTTTTTGACTGCTGATAATTCATCACGATCGAGTTGACATAATTGGTGATCGAACTCGCGGTGTTCGGATCGGTGGCGTCTGTGATGATCTGTATGTTTGAATATTTGGTTTTGCCCAGATTCTTTGCAAAATCACGGTCAAAGTTGATTACCGCTTTGATTTTCCCTTTGCTGAATGCGGGTTCTATTTCTTTCTCGTTGTTGAGCAGCTGTCTGACGGTAAAATAGTTTGAAGCTCCGATCTTGCTGATGATTTCTGCGGTCACCTCGTCTTTTGAACGGTCGAGTATGGCGATGTCCACGTTGTTGATCTCGTTTGTGATTGCAAAACCGAAAAGCAGGATCTGTGCGACGGGCATGCCGAAGAGTATAAACAGAGAACGCTTGTCCCTGAATATGTGGTAAAACTCTTTTCTTACAAATCCGAAAAACCTTTTCATTTCTTTCTGAAATTTTTTGACCGTTTACTCGATGTTTCTCGCCAGTTTCAAAAACACATCGTTCATCGAATCGACATTGAACCGGCGTTTTAAGTTTTTGGGTGTGTCAAGTGCTTCGATCTTTCCTTCCACCATGATCGACACCCGATTGCAATATTCCGCTTCATCCATATAATGAGTGGTGACAAAAATTGTAGTACCTTCGTCTGCGGCCTTGTAGATCATCTCCCAGAACTGACGTCTTGTTATCGGGTCGACACCGCCGGTGGGCTCGTCCAGAAATACAATCTTCGGAGTATGAAGAAGTGATACCGAAAATGATAATTTCTGTTTCCATCCCAATGGCAACGAGCCCACCAATTTATTGGCGATGTCCCCCAAACCTAACACACTAATCAAATGATTCTTTTTTTCTTTGATTTCGGAAGATGACAAACCGTAAATCCCGCCAAAGAAATTTATATTTTCACTGACAGTCAGATCATCGTAAAGCGCGAATTTCTGACTCATATAGCCGATGTTCTTTTTGATCGATTCGGACTGTGTAAACACGTCAAAACCGGCGACCTCGGCCCTTCCCGAAGTCGGATGGCTGATGCCGATCAGCATCTTCATCGCAGTCGTCTTGCCTGCACCGTTGGCACCCAGGAAGCCGAAGATTTCGCCTTTTTTTACTTCAAAGCTGATTTTGTTGACCGCATAAAATTCACCGAATTTTTTGGTCAGCTCTTCCACCTCTATGACATTTTCGTTTTTCATGATTTTGACAGTTCCATAAATGCATCTTCAATTCCGGGCATGACCGGTTCAACGGTTATTTTTGACAGTCCTTTTGAACTCAAATAAGCTTTCAGTTCGCCGGTGTCAAAAGAATCTCTTTTGTCGGCATAGTGTACAAATTCGCCAAACGGAAAAACGCTGTACACCGAATCAAATTTTTTGAGCTCCTCCAGCAGACGGTGCATATTGTCGGCCGCAATGTTGTAAACCGGTCTTGGAAATTTTTCGACGATTGATTCGGGTGTGCCGATTTCGAGTATCTTACCGCCCTGTATCAGCGCCATCCTGTCGCAGAGTGCGGCCTCGTCCATATAAGGTGTGGAAACCAGTATGGTGATTCCTTTTTTTTGAAGCCTTTTGAGCATCTCCCAAAATTCTTTTCTCGACACCGGATCCACCCCTGTGGTGGGCTCGTCCAGAAACAGGACTTTTGGTTTGTGGATCAGCGCACAGGACAGTGCGAGTTTTTGTTTCATGCCGCCCGAAAGCTTTCCGGCCCGGCGGTTTTTGAAAGGTTCTATCTGAACATAGATATCCTCGATCAGATCGTAATTTTCCTCAATGGTGGTCCCAAAAATGGTGGCAAAAAACTTCAGGTTTTCTTCTATCGTCAGATCCTGATAGAGCGAAAACCTTCCCGGCATATAGCCGACCGAACGACGAATTGACCTGTAATCCTTTATCACATCATAACCGGCAACGGTTGCAATTCCTTCATCAGCGATAAGCAGAGTGGTTAAAATTCTGAAAAGACTTGTCTTGCCTGCTCCGTCAGGACCGATCAGACCATAGAGTTCTCCAGCATTCACGTTGAAGGAAATGTTGTCAACTGCCTTTAGTTTTTTGTATGACTTGCTGATATTTTGCAATGTGATGCTCATCCGAACCGACTCTTTCCGTTTTTCCTACTGTTTGTTTAACCACATTTCTGCCGGCATTCCAATCTTTAGACTGCCGTCGTTTTTCACACTGACTTTAACCGCATAGACCAGATTCACTCTTTCTTCCTTTGTTTGTATGATTTTGGGTGTGAATTCGGCAGATGATGAAATCCAGCTGACCGTACCCTTATAGCTTTTCATCGATATGCCATCATCGATCTTTACAGTCACCTGCTGTCCGATCTTCAGGGACGGGAGTTGTGTCTGGCCCACATAAACCCTGAACGTCATTTCGTCAAGATTGGCAATTTTGTACAACGGTTTTCCAAACGCGACAATTTCTCCGGCTTCGGCATATTTGGTGAGCACCGTACCCGAAATTGGATTCACGATTTTGCTTTGTTCGACCTGATCGCTGATCTGGTTCACCTTTGCATCAATCGACTTCATTTCATTCATCACGGGTGAATCCTGGGTGCGTACATTTTCAATTTTCTTTTTCAGTACCGAGACACGGCTGTCTGCTTCGTCGAGCTGCTGCCGGGTCGCTGCATTTTCGTTGTACATATTCTGTATCCTTCTCTGTTCGGTCTTTGCATTTTTCAGTTCTTCATTTAGCACTGCGATCTGGGTGTCTATACCGCCCAATTGCGAATGCACCGTCTGTTTGGATGCAATCAGCTGCATTTTAGTCAGATGAAGCTGCATGGTATCGACCATACCCACAACGGTGCCGGGTTCAATAATTTGGCCTTCTTCAACATTCAGAAATTCGAGCTTACCGTTCGCCTCCGAAGAAACAATGATTTCGGTGGCTTCAAAATTCCCGTAGCCGTCTGCCTTTTTTTCCTCAGTGCAGGAAAGAAGCAGAAACGGAATGAGGGCAGGGATTATAAAACGATAATTTTTCATGAGCCTTATTTATTTTTTTATTTTCTTAATTATTATTCACCTGCTATGACTCTGTAATTTGCTATTGAAAGGCTGAGCTGCGTTTTGTGAAGCTGCTGATTGATTTTTGCTTCATACAGATTGTCGAGTTCGGTAATGTATTCTGATGAGGTGATGGTGCCGTACTTCAATTGTGCTGCTTTTGATTTCAGCACTTCTTCCCTGAGGCTGATGATCCCATCGTCTCCCTTTATCATTTCCTCGTATTTGAGGATATCGTTTTCAGCTTCTTTTTGTTCGATACGGTTGTTGACCACAAAACTTTCTTTTTGGCTTCTGACGATTTGTTTTGATATGTCCGCCGACTGCTTCTTTTTTTCGGAAGCTCCCCAGTCAAACAGATTCCAGTTGAAACGGATGCCGACCATATAAAAATCCTTAAACGAATTGTCGAGCATATTTAATCCCGGATTTCCGTATCCCGCCTGTGCAAAGCCTGAAATTTTCGGAAACAGACTTTTTGAAATCACATCTTTTGATGTCTCGAGCTGATTTTCCTGCAGATCGAAAAGTTTCATTTCCGGTCTGTTTATTTCTTCCGTGCCGCCATAGAACATGGCCGGTTCTTCAAGCACGGTACTGCTGTCGATGTCAGTCATGATGAGCAGAGAAAGTTTTTGATATGCCTTTTTTGAATCAAAATCAATCTGTGTCAGCTGCTGGTCGAGTTTCAAAATTTCTGCATTGATGAGCTGACCGTTGGCGGGCAGGACTGCACCGTGTTTTATTCCGCTTTCCAATTCCCTGAGTTTTTCGGTCAGCAGCTTTCTTTTTGAGATCAGAAGTTCTTTTTGCTGTTGGAGCAGGAGTGCCGAAAAATAATACTGATTCACCCGATATTTCAGCTGATACAGATCCACGATCACCTGCTGGCGGTTTGTCTCCATTTCTGCTTTTTTCAGTTTTGTATTTGCAGCGACCGATCCGCCGTCATAGATAAGCTGGTCCGCTTCGATGGTTGCCCGGTACTGATCCTTATTTGGCGAATCAAAATTTAAGCCCGGCAGCCCTCCCGGCAAACCGGTCACGTCCGACTGATAGGATGCCTGTGCTTTCAGATTCAGTTTTGGGAGTTTTTCTTTTTCGAGTATTTCGATTTCCGCAGCTGTCTTTTCATCAATCAGTCCGATCTGTTTTCCGAGTGGGTAATTTTTTTCTGCCAGCGAATAGACCTCTTCCAGCGTCAGCATCTGTTGTGCCGGCAGGGAGAGTGACATCAGTCCGATTAAAAAAACAGAAACGGCTTTCATTTTTCTTTTATTTTTTGATGGCTGAAATAATAAAATCGGCTGCTGCCGTCTTCCGAAGTTCGATCAGCTGTTTAAAATCTTTATCATCTGCTCTCAGAATCCCCTTGATCAGCGGACTTGCAATGAATGGAAATAAATTCAGTGAAAGAAGGTTGATGAAAAGCTGATCGCCGTCTATTGGTTTCAGTACCCCTTTTTCGACTTCTTCGGCCACCTGCCGGTTGAAGATTTCAAGAGACGGAAACCCTTTTGCCTTTCGGATTTTGTCAAGGAATCCGGGATTTCTGCTCATTTCGTGAAATACGAAATCAGGAATATATGGGTGTTTCGAAATAAAACTTGTATAGTTATAGGTAAAATCTCTGATCTTTTCTTCGATCGTTAACGTCTCGTCGTTCAGAATTTTGCTAATTCTGGGGGCAAGAAGCGCAAAAGCCTTGTTGAATACTGCTTCAAAAAGCAGGTCTTTGCTTCTGTAATAATAGTGGAGCATCGCCTTGTTGATGCCTGCCTTATCTGCAATTTCCTGCATACGGGTGCCGTCCATTCCTTTCTGCTGAAAAATTTCTTTTGCGGCATCCATGATGATTTCTTCTGTATTCTGGTCTGTTTTTTTTGTNNTTAACCAACCAATTAATTTAACCAAAAAGATTAACCAAATGGTTGACAAAGATAAAAGAAATTATTTCGAACAAAAAAATAAATTTTTAAAATTAATTTAAATTTAACTCTAACTTTTAGATATACAGTATGTTACCGGAAATAAAAAAACCTTTTCCAAAGCTCGAAACTTTGGAAAAGGTCCGTTATTAGATTTTATTTTTTTATCCTCCGATTTTCTTTTCTCTCGGTCTGATAATGAAACGGTCATACAGCCAGAGTGTGATAACAGAAAAGATTCCGATACCGAAAATAACGATCCAGATTTTATTCGGGTGATAGTTATTCCAAAGCATTTCGGCCATCTGCCAGTGATCCATTCCGAGTTTTTGTTCTGCCAAAGAGAAATATTCATTTTTGGAAAATGCAATCGGAACATTTGAAACATCAATTCCGTTGGTATCTGCGAATTCATGGAAGGAATTTCTCACTTCTTCCCAATTAATTTTTTCTGCCTTCATACCAAACTTATTTTCAAATTCTGTCAAAGGTATATTCAGTGCTTTGGAAGCTGCCGAGGAAAACTGTTCGGGTGTAACCACGGCTGGCATCTCTATTTTGCGGTCTGCCATTTCCTTTTGCAGCAATGAAAGTTTATCTGACCATGCCTGATATAAATTTCCGGAAATAAAGCTTGTAACAAAATAACTCACTGCAACCGGAAGAAAATAAGTTCCCTGATACAGCCCTTCTTTTCCTTTTGGGGTGATTAAAGCGATAAAGGAAGAAACGGTGGGGCTTGACATCATTTCACCGATGGCAAAAATCATGGTCCCGATAATGGTAAACATTGGGTTATGTGTATAAAAAGTTAATCCGACACCAATGGTTGCTATGACGGCTCCCCGGATTACAGCACTGATATGACGCATTTTGGTCACAAAATAAGAAACAAACATCTGACAGAGGACAATCATAAGTGAGTCGATTTGTGTAAACCATTCAGGTTTTACCAGACCGCCATCTGTCATCCAGCCTCCCAAAAGGGGAATGTTTTGATTGAGCCAGTTGCTGATTGGTCTGGAATCGACCCAATCCTCAATAAAGTTGGGGAGGGTGTTGAACAACTGATTGAACATGGTCCAGAAACCAACCATCAGAAGCAATAAGACGCCCAAACGAATATCTGCCAATGCCTTAAAAATATTGACTACTGAATCTTTGATTGCTTTTCCTATCGAATCTTTCGGTTTTTCTGCTTTTGGCTCTTTGTAAAACAATAAAAGAATCACCAAATTGATTGCAATAACGATTGCAGCCTGGATAAAAATAATTTTCCATCCGTAAGTGCTGCGCAGCCCTGACGACATAGCCGGGCCAACAAAACCTCCTATATTGACCATCATGTAAAAAATCCCGAAGCCGAGCGTACCGGTGGTTTCATCTGTGTTTCGCGCAACGATTGCAGAGGCAACCGGCTTAAAGAAGGCTGCTCCAACTGCTACAAAAAGAAAAACAAAATAAACGCTCCAGAAACTTCGGACTTCTCCCAACAGATAGTAACCGACAATTAGAATGGCATAGGCTATTGTTAATGAAAGTTTGTACCCGATACGGTCTGCGATTACACCAAAAATCAACGGAAGAAAATATAAAATTCCCACGATGAAAGACATTATACTTCCTTTTTCTATGTGGTTAAATCCAAGTCCGCCCATATCGGTTGAACCAACAAGATATAATCCGAAAAGCGTATATATTCCATACCAGGCCCATCGTTCAAAGAGTTCCATTGCGCTGGCTATCCAAAAATTTTGGTTCATCGAACCTATGGTTTGGAGAAACGATTTTTTATTTTCTGCCATTTGTTTGTGTTTTGTCTTGTTAATTAAAATAGTTTAGAATTATCTCACTTCCTGCATCAGTTTCTTAATCGCGGGTGACAAAAGTATCAGAACCACGCCTGCAATCAGCGCGTAGATTCCCAGCATTTTGTATCCGTCGGTATAGGTCATCAGCCGGGTGACGGCAGGTGTGTTTTCATCTGCTTCCGCCATGCTCGCACCAATCAGCCCCGTCACATACTGACCGTAAGCCGAGGCGAGAAACCACATGCCCATCATGATTCCCTGCATTTTGGCAGGCGAGAGTTTGGTCATGATCGACAGTCCGATGGGCGACAGACAGAGTTCACCAAAGGTGATGACCAAAAGCGCGATGGTGAAAATATCGAGTGATGTCATTCCGTCCACATGAAACAGTCTGGTCGAAAACAGCAGATAATAACCGAGTCCGAGAAAGATGAATCCCAATCCGAATTTGATAATGGTATTCGGTTCGATTTTCTTTTTTGCCATCCAAATCCACATCAGACCAAAAAGCGGTGCCAGTGCAATGATAAAGAATGCGCCTGCCGAATTGTTGACTCCGTTGGGGTCGATGGTCATTCCGAGCAGTTTGTCATTCAGATTCTTTTGTGCAAAGATGCTGAGTGAACCGCCGCTCTGTTCGTAAATTCCCCAAAACAGTATTGAGAACACAATAAAAATAAGTGCAGCCCAAAGTTTTTTTCGTTCTTTTTCTGAAACTTTTGACATTTCCCAAAAAAGATAAATCAGAGTCACCGGCCCGATGGTGTACATAAAATAATCGGTGTATTCCGGATTTGAAACCATCAGGTCAATCAGCGGAATAATGGCAAGCGTTCCTGCATATACCAGATATTCAACCCATTTTGGTTTTGGGTTTGCCTTTACAATCGCATCCGGATGACCCGGCTGCAATCCGATTGGGCCCAGATGTCTTTCTGTAAAATGAAAATTAATCAGTGAAATCACCATTCCCACAGCAGCCAGTGCAAATGCGACATTCCATCTTTTGTCTTCGGGTATCACGCTGCTCAGCATATAACCTTTACCGATCGCCACACAGATGTAGCCGCCCAAAAAAGCACCGAGATTGATTCCGGCATAGAAAAGTGAGAATCCGGCATCCCGTCTCGGGTCTCCCTTTTTGTACAGTTCACCGACCATGGTCGAGATATTCGGTTTGAAGAATCCTGTTCCGATGATGATAAATGCGAGTCCGATAAAGAAAAAATTATGCGGATCATAGCCCAGCAGCGAACTTCCGATGATCATCATCAGTCCGCCCCAAAAAAGAGATTTTCTGAATCCGAGTATCTTGTCTGCAAACAGACCGCCGATAAATGTAAAGGCATAAACAAATGCCTGGGTGGCGCCGTACTGGAGGTTGGCTTCCTTTTCGCCAAACTGAAGCTGTGAAATCATAAAGACCACCAGCATTCCCCGCATGCCGTAGAAACAGAATCGTTCCCACATTTCGGAGAAGAAGAGTGACCATATTTGTTTTGGGTATTTGCCCTTGAAATCGTGAATCTGTTCAAGTGTCTGCATAATAGAAGAGGTTGCCTTCTTTTTTGAAGACAACCTCACAAATTTATAAATAATGTTGAAAGTTGAACCCCAACGGCCAGCTTTTTTGTAAAATCAGCCTTCAATACGATTATAAAATTAAAAAAATCTTTGAGCCATTTGAGATATTCAAACATTGTTATTCTAAGCAATATTTTTAATTATTGCATATTCATGCAATAGTATAATATATTACATAAAAATGTAATAATTAAGATTATTGTTATTTTATGCAATAATCTCTATATTTGTTATTAAAATTAAATTAAAATGTTAGCAGTTATTACCGGAGATATCGTTGCATCGAGGAAGCTGAATAATCAGGAGAAATGGCTTTTGCCTTTGAAGAATTTGCTAAGTGGTTGGGGTGAAAGACCGCGGGATTGGGAATTGGACAGAGGCGATTCTTTTCAGATCGAAATTCAGTCGCCTGAAGATGCGTTGAAATGCGCTTTTGAAATCAAAGCATTGATAAAAAAAGTAACAGCTAACGACAAAAACAGAAGGACAGGAGTTATTGACATTCGAATGGCGATAGGGATAGGTGAAAAGACCTATTCGGGTGAAACCATCAAAGAGAGCAATGGTACTGCGTTTATTCATTCGGGCGAAAAGTTTGACTTGTTGAAAAAAGAAAATGTGACTATGGGTATTAAGACCCCCTGGCAGGACTTTGATGAAGAGATTAATCTATACTTAAGATTAGCAGGTATATTTATGGACAGGTGGTCCGTTTCGTCGGCAGAACTGATTGAAATTATTTTAAATTCTCCGAATCTGACTCAGGAAGAAATCGGAAAAAAGCTGGGTATAAAACAAAGTGGTGTGAGCGGAAGATGGAATAGGGCGTATGCAGATGAATTGTTGGATATTGAAAAAGTATTTAAAAAGAAAATTATACTTCTGCTCAAATGATTGTACTAATTAAACTTATACTGGCACATTTTGCAGGCGATTTTCTATTTCAACCAAAATCATGGGTCAAAGAAAAAGAAATCAAAAAAGCGGCATCACACAAGCTGTATCTGCATTTCTTAATTCATTTCGCATTAATCATGCTTNNCATGCTTATTTTGTGGGATTTGTCTTATTGGTTTTTGGCGCTCACTTTAACATTTTTGCATGCAGTCGTAGATCTGCTGAAATTATATTTTCAAAATGAAAAAGACAAAACCAATTGGTTTTTGGCTGATCAGGCTTTACACATTGTTTGTATTGTAATTGTTTGGTACTGCTGGTTCCAACCTGACATAAATTTCACTGAAATTTTTAACTCCGCAAAATTTTGGATTTTTGTTACGGCAATACTTTTCATAACCATTGTAGCCGGCGTGTTTATTAATATTCTGCTTGAAAAATGGTCTGAAGAACTTGAGAAAGAAGAGGATGATTCATTGAGAAACGCAGGAAAATATATCGGAATGCTCGAGAGATTGTTTGTATTCACATTTGTCATTACCGGTAACTGGAGTGCGATTGGATTTTTGATTGCAGCGAAATCAGTCTTCAGGTTTGGGGATTTAAGAGAGTCAAAAAACAGAAAGTTAACTGAGTATATTTTGATCGGAACTCTGCTGAGCTTTGCTACGGCAGTTATTGTTGGTATGTTGGTTTTAGAATTGACAGTTGTTTAAAAGTTCAAAAATCTATCTGAAAATTCTATCTCGTTATTCTCAATAAAAAAACAGGGCTCAAGAAAAACTCAAGACCTGTTTTTGTGATTTTTAATGAAATATTTTAATGTATTCCCTTCATTGACTTGTTGAGGAACGGAGACAATATCAGCAAACCGACACCCGAACCGACCATCAGCATGGTGATGAACGGATAGAGTTCCCAGTCGTATTTGGTGAGTATGTGTTCCAATGTTGCAGCCAGATAATTACCCAAAGCAAAACTCGCCATCCAAACACCCATCATGATTGAAACGATTTTGTGAGGTGCAAGTTTGGTTACCATCGACAATCCGATCGGCGAAAGCATCAGCTCGCCGCAGGTCAGCAGTACATAAACCACAACCAGCCACATCGGACTTACCAGCGTTCCGTCTTTTGCAAGATTGGCAGCCATTGTCATGATGTAAAATGCAATTGCACCGATGAACATCGCCATTGCAAATTTAATCGGTGTTCTTGGGTTTAATTTTTTTGCAGCCAGTTTGATCCAAAGGATTGAGAACAATGGCGCAAGGGTTACAATCGCAATCGGGTTTACATTTTGAAACCAGGTGGTCGGGATTTGGAAACTGCCTACAAACCTGTTTGTATTTTCTTCTGCAAACAGATTGAATGTTCCTCCAGCCTGTTCAAATCCTGCCCAGAATACGATATTGAAAAATGCCAGAATCAGAATTACGATTACCCTTGACCACTCTGTAGAACCGTTGGTTCCTTTGAAAATTGAGAATGCGATAAAAAGAGCACCCGCGCCTCCGAAGAGCCAGATGACGATCGAATGGACCGTGTCGCCGGTCGAACCCCAGAAGGTCATAATTCCAAATACGACTGCCACATTGACCACCGTATAGAGAACGATGTCCATCCAGTCCCGATTGTTCAGATCTGTCCTTCCTTCTTTGATCGCTTTTGGCGGCAGACCGAGTCCTTCCAGTGTATTTCTTCTGAAATGGAACCAAAGCACACCGATCAGCATACCTACACCGGCAGCTACAAATCCCCAGGGCCAGCCGACTTTCTCACCGAGTGTTCCTGCCACAAATGGCGAAAGGAAAGCACCGATGTTGATCCCCATATAGAAGATGGTGAATCCGCCGTCTTTGCGCGGATCATCATTGTCATACAGATCGCCGACGATGGTTGAAATATTTGGTTTGAAAAATCCGTTACCCAGAATCAAAACGCCCAGTCCGAGATAAAAGAAGTGTTTTCTTTCATCAAGTCCCTGCATAAAGAATTCGCTCGAACTTGCTGCGAGCATAAATTGTCCGATCGCCATGGTGATACCACCGATCAGAATCGATTTTCGCTGTCCCAGTATATTGTCAGAAAACCATCCGCCCAAAATTGGTGTCAGATAAACCAGTGCGGTGAAAATACCATATACCGCAAGTGATTCGGTACGGTCCAGACCAAAACCTCCGGTTACCAGTTGGGCTGTCAGGAATAAAGTGAGCAGAGCCCGCATTCCGTAGTAGGAAAATCTTTCCCACATTTCGGTAAAAAACAAACTGTAAAGACCGGTTGGGTGGCCTTTGGTTGGCGGTTTCTTGTCGAAATCCTCCAATTGTGATGTTGTGTCGCTCATGTTGTTGTTAATTTATTGGTGGCTAATGTACATTATTTTCTTTCATTATGGTGTTGAGCCATTTCAAAATTGCAACCGCAAACAGTGTTGCAATCATCAAAAGTAAAAAATTCACCAGAAAAAAGTTGGCTTTATTTTCATAATCATACCACAAACTTGCCAAAACGCCAGATAATTTGTTTCCTATTGAGGTTGAAAGGAAGAAACCGCCCATCATCAGTGCAGTCAGTCTTGGCGGACTGAGTTTTGAAACCAGTGACAGACCCATCGGGCTCAGACAGAGTTCACCCAAGGTAATCACTCCGTAGCAGCCGATCAGCCACCAGGGCGAGACTTTGACCGCTCCGTTTTCGCCGATATAAACCGCAGCAACCATCACCAGACAGGAAAGTGCGGATATAAACAGTCCGAGTGTGATCTTTCCGGCGGTGGTCGGTTCTTTGTTCCGTTTTCGCATTCTGATAAAAAACCAGACAAGCAAAGGTGTCAGTATGATGACCCAGGCCGGATTGACCGACTGAAATATTTCGGTGTTGATCAGATAGACCGTATCTCCTTCTTCGGGTAATTTTTCGGGATTCATATTGGTAAAATAAACATCCTTTCCGACTTCTTTTACAATATCGCCATTGTCATCCCTGACCACTCTGTACTGATCGTCATAAATCGCAGTTTCACTGTCTTTGTATGGAACTTCTTCGACCAGATACAAATCTGCCAATGGTTTTTCAACTGCATTTGAAACCGATCTTTCGGTATAGAATTTTGCCCAGCGGGTCAGTGCGGTTCCGTTTTGTTTGAATACCGCCCAAAACATCACACCGACAGCAAAGACTGCAAGCAGTGCCGCGATCGGACGTTTGTCGATTTTGCTCGCTCTGACATAAAGCGAAATGTAGAAAGCCACAACCGGAATACAAGCAAAAATAAATGCATCGGTACTGTCGCTGCCCAAAATATTGCCCGGAATCATCCAGCCGATCAGTCCGGCAATGATCGCAGGAACAAACACATACAGCAGTACTTTGCCCAGACCGATGTCTCCTTCCTGTTTGGGTTTGATCACATTAGCCTGTTTGAAATGTTTCAGACCAAAAGAAAATACGATCAGTCCGACAAACATACCGATGCCCGCGGTTGCAAAAGCAGCTTCCCAGCCGAATTTGTTCCGCATAAATGCAGCGATGATGTTGCAGACAAATGCGCCGATGTTGATCCCCATATAAAAGATATTGTAACCCGAATCTTTCATGTCTTTGTATTCTTCGGTCGAATACAGATTTCCGAGCAGCGTTGAAATATTGGGTTTGAACAGTCCGTTTCCGACGATGATCAGACCGAGTGCCACATAGAAACTCGCCAATCCGGGCAGTGCCAAAGTAATGTAACCCAATCCCATCAGCGTGCCGCCGATATAGACCGATTTGACATATCCCAAAATCCGGTCGGCAAGAAAACCGCCCAAAAATGGGGTCAGATAGGTCAAAGCGATAAAAGTTCCAAAAATATCATCCGCATTTTTGTCCAGAAAGCCCATTCCCCCGCGATCAACATCGATCATGTAGAGAACGAAAATTCCAAGCATCAGATAATAACCGAAACGTTCCCACATTTCGGTGAAAAACAGAAAATAAAGGCCTTTTGGGTGTTTGGCCGTGACGGTCTTTCCCATATTTTACAGATTTTTGAGGATATAATTCGTCATCAGCGTATAAAGCTGGAGTCGTGTTGCACCGCCGTAAATGCCGTGATTTTTGTCGGGATACATCATCATGTCGAATTGTTTGTTGGCTGCAATCAGTGCAGCAGACAGATCCATTGCGTTCTGAAAATGAACATTGTCGTCTGCAGTACCGTGAATCAGCAGATATTTGTTCTTTTGGTCATTGAAATTTTTTGCATAAGTGATCGGCGAATTGTCATCATAACCCGAAGCATTTTCCTGAGGTGTCCTCATAAATCTTTCGGTATAGACAGAATCATAATAACGCCAGTTGGTCACCGGGGCCACTGCAATCGCCATTTTCACCACATTTCCGCCTCTGAAGATTACATTGCTCGACATAAAACCGCCGTAACTCCATCCCCAGATTCCGATTCTTGAAGCATCCACATAAGGCAGTTTTCCGATTTCGACAGCAGCCTGAATCTGATCCTCAACTTCCATTTTTCCAAGATTCAGATAAGTCTGTTTTTTGAACGCAACTCCTTTTCCGCCGGTTCCGCGACCATCCACACAAAATACCAGATATCCTTTTTGAGCCAGCATAAAATACCACTGATCATTTATGTCGTGCCATTTGTTCAATACCTGCTGCGAGCCGGGGCCGCTGTATTGATACATCAAAACCGGATATTTTTTGTTTGGATTAAAATCTTTGGGTTTGATGATCCAAGTGTTCAAATCTGTGCCGTTGACTTTGATGGTGGTCAGTTCTTTAGTTCCCATTCCATCCGCATTCAAACGGCCGGCAATCTCATCATTGTTCTTAATTACAGCGAGTTCCTTATTTTCCTTTCCGCTTTTCAGATAATAGGTATTTGCCTGTGTGGTCGAAGAAAACGGGTTGATAAAATAGTCAAAACTCTTACTGAACTGTGCCGAATTACTTCCGTGACGGTCGGTCAGCATAACCTGTTTTTTGCCATCGAGATTGATTTTATTGACTGACTTTTCGGTTGAAATTCTTTTTCCGTCATAGGAATTGGATTGAAAATAAACGGTTTTGTCTTTTGGATTGTATCCATAATAATTCGTTACTTCCCAATCTCCTTTTGTTACCTGATTGATTAATTTTCCGGAATTAGAGTAATAATAAATATGGCGGTTTCCGTCTCTTTCAGATGCCCACAAAAAGCTGTTGTCATCAAGAAATTCAAGCGTAACATCATCGGTTTCAATCCATTTATCATCGGTTTCTGTAAATAATTTATTGACTTTCTGATTTTTGATATCCACAAAATTCACATCCACCTTATTCTGATGACGGTTTGAAGTCAGAACGGCAAGCGTGTTTTTGTCTTTTGTAAATTTAACTTTGAAGATATAATAATTCTGAACCGAAGACAGATTTACTTTTGTGTTTTTTCCGGTATTCAAATCAAAAACATGCAGACTGACTTCAGAATTGTTTTCGCCTGCTTTCGGATATTTGAAACGCATCTCGTACGGATACAGATTGTGTTCATAAATCGGAATTGAAAATTCGGGAACTTTGGTTTCGTCAAATCTCACAAATGCAATTGCAGTACCGTCCGCATTCCAGTCGTAATGACGCACAAATCCGAATTCTTCCTCATAAACCCAGTCGCAGATACCGTTGATGATTTCATTTTTCTTTCCGTCGGTCGTTACCTGACTGACTTTTCCGGAAGCCAGATCCTGAAAATAAATATTGTTTTCAAACACAAATGCAACTTTTGAAGCATCGGGCGAGAAGGTCGGCTCCTGAATCGGTTTGCCGTCAAAAATTGATTTGAATGATTTGTCGGCCGTATTGTAAACCTGCCATTTTGCAAAAAACGAATGTCTGTAAATCGGCTGCATTTCAGTGGCGAGCAGTATAAATTTTTCATCCGAACTGAATGAATAATCGTCAAAGCTTCCGCTTACGATCAGCTCTTTTGAATCTTTTTTGCTGACAAACGACTCATACGAATATTTATAGATTCCGTCATTTTCCTGAAGACTGTAGTGCTGTCCGTCATTCATCGAATTGATTCCGAACAGGCCGGGCGAATAGTATTTATAGCCCCATATATTTTCCAAAGTGATCTGCTGTGCACCTGCAATCATGCTGCCGGCTATGCAAAATAGTAGAATTAGCTTTTTCATCATGTGTGTTTTGGTTTGACCGAAGAATCAAAGATAAAAAAAATAGTGAAACCCGATACGGCTCAAAGTGCCTGAGAAAATTTAAATTTTTTGAAACCACAAAAAAAACAGACCGATTCTAAACCGAATTTCCGATTTTTGCGAAACTGAAATTCAGTTTATGCAGCTGTTATTAATCGACAACAATGATTCTTTTACATTCAACATCGTCAATATTCTTCGTGAAATTGATGGCTGCAATTTTCGGGTGATCAATTATGATGAATTGAGAATCAGTGATTTGGATGAATTTTCTCATTTTATAATTTCGCCCGGACCGATGAAACCAGAAGATTTTCCAAAACTGAATCAGGTGATCGATCACAGCACACAAAATCAAAAACCCTTGTTGGGAATTTGTTTGGGACATCAGACGATTTGTACTCATTTTGGCGGGAAACTGTATCGGCTCGACAATGTGATTCACGGTCAGCAAAGAAAGATTGAAATCATTAAAGATTCCGCAATTTTTAACAATCTGCCCAAAACAATTGAAGCCGGGCTGTATCATTCATGGACGGTTTCGCCGGATGATTTTCCGGATGAGCTTGAAATTACGGCAAAATCCGGAAAATACATTATGGCAGTTCAGCACAAAACACTTCCGATTTTTGGCATTCAGTTTCATCCCGAATCATTTCTTACGCCATTTGGTAAAGAGATTTTAATCAATTTCACAAAATTAAGATGATGGAACTTTTTCAATTTTCAAAACAGATTTCAGCATATACAGTTCAAAAGATTCCGTATTTCTTTCTGATTGATTTTGAAATGAAAAATCCAATGATCTGCATATTGGAAGAAGCCGAAGCAAATGGAGTTCTGTACAACATCAAAGGAAAAACAAATGCTGATGAACAAATTCAGATTCCAAAACCGAAACTGACTTATACCGCGATTGACAAAGAAAATTATTTCGAAAAAATCAATACAGTCATCGAAGAACTGAAAAACGGAAATTCATTTTTGCTGAATTTGACTTTTCCCACACCGATCAATTGCAATCTGAGTCTGAAGGAAATTTTTTATGCAAGCAAAGCACCTTATAAATTATTGCTGAAAGATCAATTTGTGGTTTTTTCACCCGAAAGTTTTATTCAAATCAGTCAAAAACGGATTTCGACTTTTCCGATGAAAGGAACGATTGATGCTAATATTCCGGATGCAGAACAAATCCTGATCAATAATCAAAAGGAAGCCTGGGAGCATCACACCATAGTCGATCTGATGCGGAATGATCTGTCGCTGATTGCAGAAAAAGTCAAAGTGGATCGTTTCCGTTATATCGACAAAATCAAAACCCACAAAGGAGAAATCCTGCAAACGAGTTCAGCCATCAGCGGAAATTTGAAAGAAGGCTGGGAAAATCATTTTGGTGAAAATCTGCTGAAACTTCTTCCGGCTGGATCGATCAGCGGTGCACCCAAAAAGAAAACGGTTGAAATCATACAATCGGTTGAAGATGTTCCGCGCGGATTTTATACCGGAGTCTTTGGTTTGTTTGACGGTGAAAATTTGGATTCGGCGGTCGCCATCCGTTTTGTCGAAAAACAAAACCAGCAGCTTTATTTCAAAAGCGGTGGCGGAATTACTTCAAACAGCGATCCCCAAAATGAATACGAAGAACTGATACAGAAGATTTATCTTCCGATCAATTAATTATTCAATCCAATCAAATTTTAACTGAACAGACCGAGGAACTGCCAAAGCAGATCTGGATAAGTACCCAGCGCAAAGTTCAATGCGGTTCCGAAAATCAGCAGCAGTTGTGAAGCCAAAGACAATTTGAGTTTCTTTTTGTTGTCAGTATCTCTGAAATACATCACGATGATCACTTTGAAATAATAAAACACGCTGATAACAGCCAGTATCAAAGCCGCGATGATCAGAAACAGATTTCCGGGTACATGCATGGCCGCGCTCAGCACAAAAAATTTGCCGAGGAAACCCGAGGTAAACGGAATTCCGGACAATGAAAAGAGTGCAACCGCGCAGGAAGTTGCCAGCAGCGGCGAACGTTTTGCCAGACCGTAATATCCTTTGTGATCCACACTGTCCACTTTGGTGAGCGAATAAAACAAAACCACGCTTGACAAACTGTAGCTGACAACATAAAACAGCAGTGCATCTTTTGAGGCCTGATCGATGACAAACAATGCAAACATCATATAACCTGCCTGAACCACAGAAGAATAGGCAAGCATTCTTTTGACGCTTTTTTGTTTGATTGCAGAGAAATTTCCGAGTATCAGTGTGAGCAGAATTATAAAAGTCAACAGATACTGATAATTTTTTGCAACGATTTCAGATGTGATTTTGAATGACATCATCACCGAAATAAAAGCCAGAAATCCTCCGCCTTTGACGATGGTCACCATGTAGGATGAGAACACGGTCGGCGTTCCTTCATATACATCCGGTCCCCAATAATGCATCGGCGCAACCGAAACTTTGAAACAAAGCGAAAGAATCAGCAGCGTCCAGCCGAGATAATAAATCGACTGCATGTCAAATGCATAAGCTGTGATATGATTCAGCAGGAATGATCCGCTGGCACCGTAAATCAATGTGATGCCCATCAGCATGATGCCGGTTGAGAATGCGCCCATCATAAAATATTTGATGGATGCTTCGGTACTTTTCATTTTGTGTTTTGCGGTTCCTGCCAGTATATAAACCGGAATTGAAAGAATTTCAACACCCATAAACAGCAGCAGCAGATTGTTGAAAGTTGCCAATACCGCGATACCGGTGAGCGAAATAAAAATCAGTGCATAATAATCAGAAACCATTTTGCCCGGCTGACTGATTTTGTTTCGGTTGACCAAAACGTAGTACAGTCCGACGGCACAAAGCGCGATAAAGAAATAAATTCTGTAATTATCGGTCACGATCATATTCGGGT